>ERZ791868.738-NODE-738-length-22657-cov-2.486860_pt1 | contig 22657 bp, 30 predicted proteins | sample MGYA00510281_ERZ791868 | MGnify/ENA primary metagenome ERZ791868 (study PRJEB30046, sample SAMN00792046) | human gut metagenome | study: EMG produced TPA metagenomics assembly of the A metagenome-wide association study of gut microbiota in type 2... | reverse complement strand
AATGCAGCGTCAATTGATTTGAAAAATTATACAGCTGAAGGAGAGTACGATATCCCGGTGACAATAGAAACCGCTGCGGGAGTAACTTTGACAGAGCAACCAAGTGTAAGAATTATGTTAAAAGAAAAGACGGATGTATTGGAGAAAAATGGAGCAGAAAAATCAAGCGGTATAGATAATAAGACGACAGATAGTTCGAAAAAAGATTGATAACAATACAAAAGAGGAAAAAATAGGGAGGCAAAAAATGGTAAGCGGAAAAGTGATAATTAAAAATCCAACAGGATTGCATTTACGCCCCGCTGGTTTATTTTGCAAAACAGCCATGCAATTTGGCGCAAAGATTACAATTGAAAAAGCGACTAGAACTGGTGAACTGACAGCAAATGCAAAAAGTGTATTGAGCATATTAGGAGCCTGTATTAAAAGTGGAGATGAAATTACAATTGTTTGTGATGGAGAAGATGAAGAAAAAGCATTAGATGAAATGATAGCAATTGTGCAGGCAGGTTTGGGAGAATGATTAGCTTGTTCAATTAAAAATCATAAAGGAAGTAGGAGGAAGAAGACAAATGAGCAAAGCAACATTAGTAATTATGGCTGCAGGAATCGGGAGTAGATTTGGTGGAGGAATTAAACAGTTAGAACCGGTGGGGCCAAATGGTGAAATTATTATGGATTATTCTATCTATGATGCAATGGAAGCCGGATTTGATAAGGTTGTATTTGTAATTAGAAAAAATCTTGAAAAAGATTTTAAAGAAGTTATTGGAAATCGTATTGAAAAAGTTATTGATGTTGACTATGCATATCAAGAATTAGACGATATTCCGGAAAAATATCAAGAAACATTTGCAGAAAGAACAAAACCATGGGGAACAGGACAGGCAATTTTGTGTTGTAAAGATGTTGTGGATTCACCGTTTTTGGTAATCAATGCAGATGATTATTATGGAAAACAGGCATTTAAAGAAGCATACGATTATTTAACAAAAGAGAGCGTGAAAGATGAAATCTGTATGGTGGGCTTTGTACTGAAAAATACATTGAGTGACAATGGAACTGTAACAAGAGGAGTGTGCAAAGTTAATGAATCTAATATGTTGGTTGAAATTAATGAAACGCACGATATAGAGAAAACAGAAGATGGAGCTGTTGTTAAATGTGAAAGCGGAGATAAGAAAATAGATGTAGACTCTCCGGTTTCTATGAATATGTGGGGATTACATCCAGATTTCTTTGCTATTTTAGAAAATGGATTTGTAGAGTTTTTAGAAAATGTAGATGCAACAGATTTGAAAGCGGAATACTTACTTCCAACAATTATAGGGGGGCTTTTGGAAGAAGAGAAGTTATCAGTTCGTGTACTGCAGTCTAAAGATAAGTGGTTTGGAGTGACATACAAAGAAGATAAAGTTGATGTAGTCAATGCAATTAATGAGTTAATTGAAACAGGAGTATATCCTAATAAATTATTTTAATCGAAGTTAAGGGGCGATAAATAGTGAAAAAAGGGAAACTTATAATTATAGGTCTTGTTGTGATGGCATTAATTTCAGGATGTGGAAAAACAGCAGATTCAACAGAACAGACAAAAGATATTGAAACAGAACAAAATAAAGATGTACAGATGGAAGAAAATGCTGATAAACAAGAGGGAGAGGAACAGCAAATTCCAGATGAACAGAATGTTTCTGCTCAAACAGGCGGCAATATTAAAGTATATTATAGTAATTCAGATGCTTCCGGATTTGAAAGTGAAGAGGTGGCAATAGGATCATTATCGTCTAATGAAGTGTTAAAAGCATTGGTTGATAAAGGCGTGCTTCCTGTAGATGTTTCACTTTTGAGTTTTAAAGAATTTGAAAAAGATAATGAAAAATTATTAGAGTTGGATTTTTCTGATAAATTTATTACGTATATTAAAACGTTAGGTACTTCAGCAGAATACTATATTGTAGGAAGTATTTGTAATACATTTTTGGATGCGTATGGAAGTGATAAGATTCATATTACAGTAAATGGAGATGTCTTTACAACCGGACATGCAGAGTATCCGGGATATATGGGAAAATTTAATTAATAAATAAGAATCAGTACATGGAGGAAATTAATCCATGTACTGATTCTTATTTTATTTCTTTACCATATAAAAAATCAAAACTGCATCCGTTATCTTTTGAATATTTTTCTTTGAATCCAGTCGGAAATATAAGAAAAAGTATTTTTTATAAGTTCGAGTTCGATTTTCATATAATTGCCAAGATGTCTAATATGGAAAGGTACTCTTTTGCAAGATTTTCGCTTTTTCCAACCTTCTTTTAATCCTTCCTTATAGTCATTGCCAAAATTGATTTTACAGAAAAATAAATATTTTACAAAATAACCGATGGCAAGAGGTATGAAATTTAATAAAAGCTGAAAGAATGGCATATTTTTATAATTCAGCCAAATACTATTTCTTGCAGATAACTTCACTTTAAAAGTATTGTATTTAGAACCGCTTGTTCCGCTTCCAACATGATATACAAGAGCTGTAGGGCAATAAGTGTTTTGATAGCCATATATCTTTGCACGATAACCCACATCAATATCTTCTAAATAAGCGAAATGTGACTCATCAAAATAACCAATTTTTTCAAAAACTTTCTTGCGATAAATGGCAGCTCCTGCACAAGCTGAAAAAATCCTGTCTGTATTCTGGTAATTCTGGACAGACCGACCCGCACCTCTACATACACCCCAGCCGAGAACGGTATACAAATCTCCTGCACTGTCAATAAGATCAGGATGATACATTTGAATCATCTTACTGCTAACAGAAAAAATAGAAGGAGATTCTTCTATGGCTTGAATCATAGCTTCTACATAATTGGTGTCAACAGTAGTGTCGTTATTCAAAAGGATCACATAAGGGGTTTGTGCATGACGTATACCTGTATTGACAGCAGTACTGAATCCATAGTTTTCCTTTAAAGCAATCACTTCAATATCAGGATAATATTGTGCCATATATTCAAGACTTCCATCTGTTGAATGATTATCAACAACAAGAATTTGAAAATCTTTACATGTTTGTGCTTCTAAAGATTTTAAACAAGGCTCCATAAAATGTTTTCCATTATAATTTGGAATAATTATTGTGACTTTCATAATATCCTCACTTTTAAGCATAATCTTATTGCATTATAACAAATCTCTTTTTTAGAATCTATAAAAAAGCAAAATTATTTATAAAAACTATATTTTTTACATAAATGTTACAAAATAATGAAGAAATATGTGTAAAATTAGTGTTTTTACTTGTTCGATAGAGTAAAATGTTGTATTATATAGCAGATAGTGTAATTAGAAAATTGGGTGAATGTTTTATTGGATTACATATTATGTAAAAAATAAGAGGTTAAAATAAAATGATTAAAGAAAATCAAAAATTGCTGAATCAAATTCAGGTTGTACTAGATGGAATTGTAATCATATTAGCTTATGCGTTGTCATGGTATATCCGTTTTCGGAGTGGTATATTTGAATTAGATGAATGGTATCTGTCTTTGCAGGAATATATGAAATGGTTATGGGGGATTGTTCCTGGATTTTTGATGCTATATTATATTTTTAAACTGTATGTTCCTAAGCGGGTTCTTGGTAGAAGACTAGAAGCGTGGAGAATTTTACAAGCAAATGTAATCGGTGTTATGGCATTGATTGTTGTATTATACGTTATAAAACAGCCTAATATATCTCGAACAATGCTTTTTGTGTTCGGTGTAGTTGATGTGTTTGGAGAAGTTCTGGAAAGAAATCTAGTACGTATGATATTGCGTAAGATACGAAAAAACGGACATAATCTAAAGCACATTATCTTAGTTGGATATAGTAATGCAGCAGAAGAATATATAGATCGAATCAAAGCAAATCCTGAATGGGGATATCAAATAAGAGGGATTTTGGATGACAGCATTGAAATAGGTTCAGAATATAAAGGGATTAATGTAATTGGCTGCACAGACGATTTACAAATTATCCTTCCTGAAAATAAACTTGATGAGATTGTAATTACATTAGGGTTGGACGAGTATAACAAATTAAGAAAAATTGTCAATATGTGTGAAAAATCGGGAGTTCATACAAAGTTTATTCCCGATTATAATAATATTATTCCTACAAAACCTTATACAGAAGATATTCAAGGACTTCCAGTTATTAATATAAGACATGTGCCTTTCAATAATTGGATCAATCGTTTTATGAAACGGTCGATGGATATATTCGGAGCGTTAGTTGCAATTATTTTGTTCTCTCCGATTATGTTAGTTGTATCAATTATAATTAAAGTAACCGATCCGGGTCCGTTGATATTTAAACAAGAACGTATTGGATTGAAGAATAAACCGTTTTATATGTATAAATTCCGTTCTATGGTTGTACAAAAAGAAAAAGATGAGAAAAAAGGATGGACTGTTAAAAATGATCCGCGTGTGACACCTATAGGAAAATTTATTCGAAAAACAAGTATTGATGAACTACCACAATTGTTCAATATATTAAAAGGTGATATGAGTCTTGTCGGACCTCGTCCGGAAAGACCACTATTTGTAGAAAAATTTAAAGAAGAGATTCCACGATACATGATAAAACATCAAGTCAGACCAGGATTGACAGGCTGGGCACAGGTGAATGGATATCGTGGAGATACATCTATCCGTAAACGTATAGAACATGATTTATATTATATTGAAAATTGGACATTAGGATTTGATATAAAGATTATTCTGTTAACGTTTCTTAAAGGATTTATTAATAAGAACGCATATTGATAAACAAAAATCAATTACACATAAGTAATATTATAATGTAAGATATTGTGAAAAGGTGCAAAATGAATAAAAGTGTAGATATAATTATTCCGACATATCGACCAGATGAAACAGTTGTCTATTTGATAAAAAAATTATTAAAGCAAACTTATCCGATTCATGAAATTCATATTATTGATACAGAAACAGGTATATTTCCTAAAGAATTAAAAAATTTAAGTGATAAAATCCGAATTTCAAAAATAAAGCCGGAACAGTTTGATCATGGGGGAACCAGACATGAAGGTGCAATGCAATCCCATACAGATATTATTGTTTATATGACCCAGGATGCTATGCCGGTAAATGAATATTTAATTGAAGAATTAGTAAAAGCATTTGATAATGAAAAGATTGCAGCTGCTTATGCGAGACAATTACCGAATAGTAAATGTAATGTGATTGAGCGATATACAAGAGCATTTAACTATCCAGAACAGAGCAGAATAAAATCAATGGAAGATTTAGAAACATTAGGGATTAAGACATATTTTTGTTCAGATGTATGCGCAGCATACAGGAAATCGGTTTATGAGTCATTGGGAGGCTTTGAAGAAAAAACAATATTCAATGAAGATATGATTATGGCTGCAAAAATTATTCAATCCGGTGGACTAGTAAAATATGTTGCAGAAGCGAAAGTGATTCATTCACATAATTATAATTGTAAACAACAATTCCAGAGAAATTTCGATCTTGCTGTTTCGCAGGTTGAACATCCGGAAGTATTTCAAAACATTAAATCCGAGTCAGAAGGAATGCGTCTGGTTAAAAATACAATGATTTATTTAATTAAAATTAAAAAGCCGTGGCTTATTATTAAATTGATTTCGCAGAGCGGATTTAAATATATGGGTTACTGTCTTGGAAGAAAATATAGTCAGTTACCGATGTGGTTGATTAAAAAATGTACAATGAATCAGAGATATTGGTAGAAAATGGATTGATGTTTTAAATAAAATCATGTATGATATCAATCAGCGGAGTACAAACGGTAAGAGGAAAGGAAATAGTATGTCAAAGCGAAATAATCGTTCTGTGTCAAATCAGAAAATGAGAAAACAAGCGAATAGAAAAAAATCTCAAAATGTAAAAAGAGCTCAAAAGAGAAGAGGCATGACAACGGGTAAAAAAGTTTTGGTTGGGATTTGCATTGTGCTTTTAATTTTTGTTATTGCTGCAATTGTTGGTGTGGCTTATGTTGGAAGCAAAATGGGAAAACTTAATGTTGGAAAATTAGATGTTGATGCCCTTAGTATTTCAGATGAATTGTCTTATGATGAATCCGGATATTTAAATGTTGCACTGTTTGGTCTGGATAAAAGAGCAAATAATGACGAGATGGGTGAACGAAGTGATACGATCATGGTTGCCAGTTTAAATAGAGAAACAAAAGAAGTAAAGATTTCATCTGTATATCGAGACACTTTACTACAACAAAAAGATGGAACATACAATAAGGCAAATTCAGCATATTCATTTGGTGGGGCAGAACAGGCTATCGCTATGTTGAATAAAAATTTGGATTTAGATATACAACATTATGTTACAGTTGATTTTGCTGCATTGGTGGATGTGATTGATGCGCTGGGTGGAATTGATATTGATGTAACAGATGAAGAAGTTGAATATTTAAATGGTTATATAATGGAAATAATTGAGAATACTGGTGTTAATACAGTTGCAGTAGAACATTCAGGTCTTCAGACTTTAAGTGGAGTACAGGCTACAGCGTATGCTAGAATCCGTTATACAGCAGGGGATGACTTTAAGCGTGCAGAGCGTCAAAGATTAGTATTGGCTAAAATAGCAGAAAAAGCTCAGCATGCAGATTTAGCAACAATAAATAAGATTATTGATAAAGTATTTCCTAAAATAGAAACAAACTTCACTTTAAAAGAGATTTTGGCTTATGCAAAAGATGCCATGAAGTATCAGCTGGCAGATACTACTGGTTTTCCGGAAGTAAAAGATACTATGGATTATGAAGATGCAGGAAATGTTGTCGTTCCTCTAACATTAGAAAGTAATGTTAGAACTTTGCATCAATATTTATTTGGTGAAGATGGATATACACCGTCATCTACGTTATCGGCTATTAACAGTGAACTTGAAAGTATAAGTCAAAATGGCAGTACGGGTACGACAGACAGTTCGGATTCTTATTATAATGACGGATATACTGATTATAGTAACCAAGGTTATGATGATGGAATTAATTATGATGATAGTACAACATATGATTCGGGGCAAACAGATTATAATGATTCAAACGACTATAGTGGTGACTATAATTATGGTTCTGATTCAAGTCAAAGTGATACAGGTGCAGGATATTAAATAAACTGTTTAAAATACTTAATGAGAGGATGAAAAGTTAATGAAAAAATGTATTAGCCGAGGGTACATGGCTTTAGTGACAGCACTTACTATATTTCTTGCATATGGGATTATAAGTTTTGCTGCTGAAGGAACAGTACAAATTACAGATGTTACTGGTAATGTTGGAGAGGAAATCACGATTCCGGTTTCTATTAGTACGGCAGGAGAACCTATAGGTGATGGAAGCCTGACATTGAATTATGATAGTGCTATGTTAGAGTTTGTCGGTGGCGATAATGCAAGCGGTGGAGATGGAGTTGTTTCTTTAAATGCATCAGGAACAGGTACAGAAACAACTTTAAATTACACGATAGTATTTAAATGTTTAAGTGAAGGAAATACTGTACTTCAAAGTGCTGGATCTACGGCATATCTGTTTTCGGATGAGACATTATATTTACCAGATGTTTCAACTAATATTACGATTGCAGCTGCTGGAACATCGCAACAGGTACTGGCAAGCGGTGGAGATGGACTGCTTGAAATCTCAGGAGTGCAGTATTCAATTTATAATGATTTTACAGACGCTTTAATCCCTGCAGGATTTTCTAGAACTACTGTGAATTATAATGGTGCAGATTATAATGCAGTTGTACAGGATGCATCAGGAATTAAATTTGTCTTTGCGAAATCTGGTGACAGTGATCCGGTTTATGCAATGTATGATGAATCAGATAATCATTTTGTACTGGCTGAGCAGGTACAGCTAATAAATGATCAGTATATTTATGTTTTAGGAGAAGCTTCTAATACAGATACATTGCCTAAAACATTTGGAGAAACAACATTAGATATGAACGGACTTGTTTTTCCAGTATGGCAGGATAGCGAAAATAAAGATTTTTATCTAGTAAATGCATTAGGATCTTCTGGACAGATTGCTTTTTATCAATACGATACAACTGATAAAACATATCAAAGATATGTAGAGCGTACTTCTGAGAAAGCAGAGGAGACAAAAGAGAAGGGACAGCTACTAGACCAGATTAAGAATGAAGTGTCAGATAATCTATTAAAAATTACAATTATAGTTCTGGCAATTATTATAATTATGTTGATCATAATTATTGTTATAGCATCTAAATTAAGAAATGTAACGGACGAACTTAATCAATTATATGATGATTACGATGAAAAAAATGATTTACCAAAGAAGAAAACACGCGAACAATTTATACGCAAAGACGATGACTATGAAATAGAATATGATGATTATATGGAAGAAGATCATGATGCTTTTATGGATGATGAGTATGATGATTATGATGAATTTGATGATTATGATGATGAATCATATGAGACAAAACCACTACCACAAACGAAAAATAAAAAAGCAGCTAATAAAAAATCTTCTAAGAAAAAATATGATATAGAGTTTATTGATTTGTAGAAAAAATAAGAATGTATATAAAAGCTCCTTTTCTAATAACGAGAGTACAATTTAGAATTGTTTCTTGCTATTGGAAAAGGAGTCATTTAGTTAAACAAAGTTTTTTTATACATTGAACACAAAATCATCACAAAGAATGATTATTATATCATTATAAAATACAAGAGAAAGAGGGAACTGATATGGAAAATCAATATAATTATTATAATCCGGATGATAACCAGTTTCAAAATAATTATTCACAGGGAGAAAATAATCATCAAAAAAAATCAAAAAAAATAACAAAAGTTATAGCTGTGATTGGATTAGCGATTATCTTTGGTATTGTTTCTTCAGGTGTGTTCTTATCAACAAGTTATATTGGAACAAATATATTAGGATTAAATAAGAACTCAAATAGCGATGTAAAAACATCGACAACAGCTGTTACAAAATCATCCAGTGTTGTAACTTCAGATGTTTCTTCAATTGTCAATGATGTAATGCCATCAGTCGTTGCAATTACGAATATGAGCGTTCAGGAAGTACAGAATTTTTGGGGTCAAACATCTCAATACCAGAGTGAAAGTTGCGGAACCGGAATCATTATTGCGAAAACAGATAATGAGCTTCTTATTGTAACAAACAATCATGTAATTGCAGATAATGAATCTTTAACAGTTACATTTGATGATGATACAAGTGTGGATGCAGATGTAAAAGGAACTGATCCAGAGCATGATCTTGCTGTAATTGCTGTCCCATTGAATCAGGTTTCTTCGGAAACAATGGAAAAAATTGCGGTTGCAACATTAGGAGATTCAACAGCACTTCAGGTTGGTGAGCCAGCTATTGCAATTGGAAATGCTATGGGATATGGACAGTCAGTTACAACAGGTGTTATCAGTGCAGTAAATAGAGAAAGTACTACAACTGATGAGCAAACAGGTGAGACTGAAGAAACCGGTGTAAAATTAATTCAGACAGATGCTGCAATCAATCCAGGAAATAGTGGAGGTCCTCTTGTAAATGCAAATGGCGAAGTGATTGGTATTAATTCTTCTAAGTTAGCAAGTACAACAGTTGAAGGAATGGGGTATGCAATACCAATTAGTGATGTCTCTGACATAATTGATAATCTGATGAATCAAGAAACAAAACATAAGGTTTCTGAAGAGAAAAAAGGATACCTTGGTGTAAAAGGATATGATGTAACAGAAGAAAGTGCTAAAAAATATAATATGCCTACAGGTGTTTATGTTGCTGAAATAGTCAAAGGTGGCGGCGAAGAAGAAGCTGGTATTACAAAAGGCAATGTTATTACAGCACTGAATGGAACAACAGTTAATAGCATGGAAGAACTACAGAAGGAGTTGGGATACTATGAGAGTGGTAAAACAGTATCTGTAACAATTCAAGTTCCTGAAAATAATGGAGAATGGACTGAAAAGACAGTAGATGTGAAACTTGGAAAATCTTCTAAATAATGGCTAGGGTTACGAAAGTAGTTTGCTTTCGGAACCCTTTTTCTTTTTTTACATATCTTAATATTGGAAAATGTTGAAGGGAGAATTAAATTGATAAACACTTCCAATAATATGCGGTATCAACGTCAGGGATATTTTAATTCAAATTATACTTCTTGTGTAAATCAGGCGTGTCCTTGTCAAAGAGAACAAGATGTTTTATTCGATTTACCAATTGCGATGGCATATGTTCCTTGGCAAAAATGGGAAAAGATATATGATATTCAAAAAGGATTTCAACAAGGAACAATATTTGAAAAATTAGACAAACCTTTTCGAGGGAAAGGAGGATGCAATCGATGACAGCCTGCCCATGTAGAAGAGATTTGTTAAATAAAATTTATGAAATCAGTTTTGCAGTTGATGATGTAAAGTTATATTTAGATACACATCCATGGGATGAAGAAGCATTGTCTTATTTTAGAGAATATAGTTATATGCGGAATGAAGCTTTAAAAGAGTATGCCAAATATTATGGACCACTAACAATTGATACTGCTGTACAATCTGATTGTGAAAAATGGAACTGGATAAATGAACCTTGGCCATGGCAGGAAGGAGGATGCTAAATGTGGAGTTATGAAAAAAGATTGCAGTATCCTGTTAAAATAACTCAAACTAACCCAAAGATCGCACAAGTTATAATATCGCAATTTGGTGGTCCAGATGGAGAGCTGGCTGCATCCATGAGATATTTGTCACAAAGATATACTATGCCGTATAAGGAAGTAACAGGCATATTGACTGATATTGGAACGGAGGAAATATCCCGTAATTTGTAGAAGTAAGCGTAAGCCCAGTGCCTACGCTTATTTTCGTGGTATTTTAGGTTTTATAGTTAATTCAAAATTAGCATTTCTGACATCACCTTTTTTGTTTTTCACAAGTTTTTTGTATTCGATAGAGTCAATCACCTGTCGCAAGGCTTGATTTCGTTCTTGTGCGGATAGGTTCCAGTAATAATCCAAAAGCCCTTCGCAAGCAGGGAGAAACATTTCAACGCTTAATTCTCGTTCCCTTTCTTCTTTTAAATCCTTTTCTAATAATTGAATATTCTGACTGGATTCTGAAATACGTTGTTGAAGGGAAGATGAACGTTCTAAGAATACGTCTGTTGAGTATATCCCTTGTTCTAAGAAATCATAAAGTTTCTCTTTCTGTTGTAATAGTTGTTCATGAGTTTCTTGAGCTGTGCGCAGGATAGCTTCTTTCTCTGGTATATTACTTACATAGGTTGCCTTTCCGCTCAGCTTATAATCCTTAACCCAGTCGGATAATGCTTGAACAACCATTTCCTCAACTAAATCAAGCGGACCTCCAATAGTAGGGCAGTGCTCTGTCGTGCACATAAGCAGGTCATACGGAACATATTTCCCATCGGGAGAAGCAGGTCTGCGTATCATTTTCTTTTTACACTCACTACAAACCATTAATCCGGCAAGGGGGTTTTTGACACCATACGAGCTAGGAGCTTTCGGTTTTCCTCGTCCCAGATAGGATTGAGCTTCTGAAAATATTTCATGCGCTATTAATCTAGGCTGTCTGCCTGGAACTATAATGTAATCATCTGCTCTAGGTCTTGTTTTTGCAGGAGAGCCGTCTTGAATAGTCATAACAACTTTGCGTTCTCCAATTTTAACTTGTTGATCGTAAACCACATTTCGCAAGATATCTCGTATCGTGGATTCGGTCCATTTGTCAGATTTGCGAGGTTTAATCCCACGCTGATTCAATTCATGCTTTATTTTTGTAATTCCGACTCTGTTCGGACCAGTGTATAAAGAGAAGATAAGTCGAACTACAGGAGCTTCATCTTCATTTAGTTCAAGTGTCCACCCTTTCTCTTTGCTTAATTTTTTTCGGTTGAATCCGTATGGAGCAGTATTGTAAGGCCACTTGCCCTCACGTACAGCAGCATAGCGTCCTGTCTGCATCCTACGTTTTATGGTTTTGTATTCACGGCGAGACATGAACAATCCAAACTCAAAATATTCTTCATCAAATTCGTTGTCCGGATTGTAGACTTTGGCAGGTGTTACGATTAATGTCCCCGAATATTGGAACGCTCTTTGAACGATTCCCTGGTCTACAGTATCACCTCTTGCTAGTCGCTCTATTTCCATAACCAGAACGCCTTTCCATCTTCCGGATTCTACTTCGGAAAGAAGTTTTTGCATTTCTGGTCTTGCTGAAATTGAATCACCCGACACGACTTCTCTGTAAATGCCACCAATGGATAGTTTCATTTGTTTGGCAAGATTAAGAAGAATCTGTTCGTGCCGTTCGAGCACATCTACCACCATTTTCTCTAGTTCAGAATCACTTCTTGACTTTCGAAGATAGATAAGATATTCCCCTAATTCATACATAAATATCATCCTCCTTTTAAGTGTACGCAAAATAAAGTACAAAAATAACAGCCAGCAAAGAACTAGTGTTCTGCTTGCGTGACTGTCCCGAAGATGATACAATATTCATTGGTAAATTATGGTATCTCTTCAGAGTACTATCTGAAACGTATTGGCGTACGTTTCATCCAGTTGACCGTTCCTATTGGCGTAGGAGCGGTTTTTTATTTAAATTTTATTGACGATGATCTCTTAGATATTTCTCTCGATTAATATCTCTTATTCTATTCTTGAAATCTTCGTCTTGCATTTGAAAATGTCCGGGAACATGGATGTTTTCCCCGATAGTCTCATGAATCATTTTTGCATAAGCGTTTAGCTCTTGCTGTGTGTAATATGCAAGTTTGTTATCGTAAACATATTTTTTCATTATATTTTCCCAATGCTAATTTAATATCAGCTCTTGTTGCTGTGCAAAGATTTCACTTGAGTCTGTATACGGGCCAGAGAAACTATTTTCTATTCTTAATTTTACTGGATTTTCTATATCCTTTAATTCAAAGATAATTCCGACATTCAAAGTTGCATTATCCATGATATTTTCGTAGGAATTCGCTACAGATTCGTCTCCATCAACATCAGACATCCAGTTTATGAGCTGTAATCCGTTCTGGAATGCATTGATTTCAAAAGCCTCATAGATTCTTGATGGTGTAGATGTTTTATTTGTAAAATCAAAATATACAATCAGTTCTTTTATTGCGTTTCCATCGTTATCAGTTCCATCTATGATTTTTTGTCCGGTGTATTTTAATGAGATATCGGATGTATCAATGTTTATCGATTCAACCTTTTCATATCCATCTTCCATATTGTCAGCACCGCCGTTAGCAATCCATTCGGCTTGAGACATTTCATCATTAGAAGAATCGTCTCTTTCGGAAGTATCTTTTTTAGATTCCGTAGTCTGCTTTGCTTTGGAATCCTTTGTGTCTGTTGCATTTCCACATGCAACGGTAGAAACGGAAAGAATACACGCAAGCAATGCTATAACAAATTTCTTTCTCATAATTTCCCTCTCTTTCTTTAAGTACTCTTAATTCCATCAAACCGATATATAAACGCAAGTGCGGTTATATTAATTCAATGACTGCAAGACTTGGTATGAAATATATTATGTAGTTGTCTACAGTTGTGTAGACTCCATATTTATTTCGATAGCAGTCGATACATTCTTTTAAAAATTCATCTGTAACTTCCAGATATTCTGCAATTTCGTGTTTGTTCTGGCATTTCGCTTTAAATGCGTTGATGATACCAGTAAGCCCAATCATTTTGTTATATCCCCATAAACGAGCTTGACACTCTTGTTTTCTGTTTTGTTGGTCAGTTTGATCAAGTATGCATCCGACAGAAGTGTGGTAGTGCCCCAATTCTTCTGCAAGCGTACCTGCTTTTTGAATAGATGTTGGAATGTCTTTGCGGATAGCGATTCGATTTCCCATTATTCTGCCGTCACTTGATTCTAGCTGAAACTCTTTTACAATCAATCCTTCTGATTCGGCGTGTTCTTGTAGTCTCTCATATGGATTCATCGTGTCACCTCCTGCAAGCATTATTTCCATAAGCTGTCGTCATTCATGATGTCATCATCGTGTTTTTTCATTTCATCAGTCACTTCTATGTCGGTACGCTCGTGAGCTGCGACTGGCATAAGTTCTTCTTCCATTTCTTGAGTATAAAGAATCGACTTCACATACTGAACAACTTTCGACCGATTAGTAGGAGATAATTGACGAAGTTTGCATATTAAATCAAGCTCTTCTTTATTGAGCTTTGATATTACATAATCTTTTTGCGCTTGATCTTTAATTGCGTTCACACCAGTTAATAAATTAATCTGATTTTGCCATCCCATTAAGTCAGCAGGCGTTGTTTCTAGTACTTTCGCAAGAGGTTCCAATACAGTTATAGGAAGTTCTTTAATATCATCATTTTCATATCTATATACGGTTGCTCTATTTTTACCAAGCTTTGCAGCTACTTCTTCTACGCTTAAATTTAATTCAAGCCTTCTATTCTTTATCCTTTCACCTATTGTCATTAAGTCCACCCCTTTCTGTATTTTATTATAATTGATTATTCGCAAATATGCAACTGTAAATATCGGAACACAAGAAAAAAATTGCACGACATGCGAAAAAAGTGTTGACATGTGAGAAAAGGTGATGTAATATACAATCAGTCGCACGACACGCGACAAACGGGAGGTGATATAATGGTAAACGTGAATAAGCTAAAAGCTAAAATGGTTGAATTAGGTACTAACGTAGATGAGCTTTCAGAAAAAGTTGGCATGGATAGAGCAACGTTTTATCGCAGATTGTCGACTAATGGACAGACATTTCTTATCAAAGAAGCAGATGCTATTATTCGAGAACTTAATTTAACAAGAGACGAGACCAATGAGATTTTTTTTAGTCAATTTGTCGCATGACACGCAACAATTAGAAAGGTGAACAATGAATGAACTACAACGAAACACAAGTTTTCTCACGCCGATAGAAGTCGAACTTGGCGTAGACGAAAACGGAATGACAACAGCTAGGAATCTTTACAATTTCTTGGAATTAGCTCAAGGTCAGTTTTCGAGATGGGCGAAAGCAAACATTACAGAAAATGAATTTGCCACAGAAAATGAAGACTGGTGGGGGTTCGACATTAATGTCGAGGGTAATGTTGTCAAAGATTACAAATTAACCGCTCACTTTGCAAAGAAACTTTCTGTAAAAGGAAACAGTGAAAAAGCAGAACAGGCGAGAGAGTATTTCGCAACAGTAGAAGAACGTGTGAAACAGAAAACAATCGACTTAACACAGCTTTCACCGGAATTACAAATGTTCAATAAAATTTTCCGGTCAGTAGCAGCGCAGCAGTTAGAGCAGAAACGACAAGCTGAGAAAATTGCGGAAATCGAGAACAGAGTAGATTCCATAAGAGAAGTGGTTTCAATGGATACGACTTCATGGAGAGATGATACAGGAAAGATTCTTAAAAAGATTGGAACATCTCTTGGTGGCGGTCAAGCGTACAGTCAGGTAAGAAACGAAAGCTATGAGTTGCTCGAAAAGCAGATGCATGTTGATCTCAACCGTAGACTGATTAATAGGAAGAGAGTAATGGCGGAGGACGGAATCAGCAAGAGCAAACGAGAGAGACTGACTTATGTTGATATTATCGCAGATGATGTGAAGCTGATCAAGGGTTACACGGCAATCGTGAAAGAGATGGCTATTTATTATGGAGTGGCGTAGGAGTGACGAATAATGGACGAACTTGTATATCTGAAAAATGATGAACCAGTATGCAGTAGTTTACAAGTGGCTGAGAAGTTTGGAAAGAGACATGACAATGTGATGCAGTCAATAAGGGGTCTCCTTAAAAATGAGGAAACCCATGAAATGTTCAAAAAGAGTTCGTATATAGAAGAACAGAACAATCAGAAGTATCCGATGTACTTAATGAACAGAGATGGCTTCTCGTTGTTAGTAATGGGATTCACTGGAAAGAAAGCGCTGGACTGGAAATTGCAATACATAAAAGCTTTCAATCAGATGGAGAAATTCATCAAGGAGAAACAGACTCAGGCATGGATTGAAACTAGAAAAGCCGGCAAGCTGACACGTAAGGCTGAAACAGATACTATCAAGAATCTTGTTGAATATGCAAAGACGCAAGGTAGCCAACATGCAGATAAGTTGTATATGACCTATTCAAAGTTGGCAAACAAAATGGCAGGAGTTACCAAGAGAGATGAAGCTACAGTAATGCAACTTAATAATCTGTCTCTTATGGAGCACATAATTTTATGTGTGATTGATGCAGGAATTGTTGCTGAAAAGCATTATAAAGAAATCTATCAGGATTGCAAGAAAAGACTAGAGACAGTAAAAGATTTGGCGTACTTGGAACAGAGTGCGTAGAAGAGGAGAGAAAAAATGAAAAATATTATAAGTCGTGAATACGCAGGAGAAAAGGATATATTTGTTCCGCTTATTGGATTCAAGGTGGCAGACGTGAGAAGCACAGAAACCGATGGAGATTTGGGAGCGGTGACTGTTATTACATTGGTAAATGAACATCATGTAGCTATTGATGTAACTATTTCCGATGAAAACATTTTTATTAGTGAGTCATATGCAGTCAAAGATGATTTAAGCATTATCAGTGATGAAGATGCGAGAGTGTAAGAAACATGGCTATGTTCTAGCAATAGAACGGATAGCACATAGAAAGGAGAACAATGAACGAATTACAGATTACAGAGTACGAAAACATTAGAGTGCTCACAACACAGCAGATTGCTGAAGCGTACGGCTCTGACACAAGAGTTATTTCAAACAACTTCAATAGAAATAAGGAAAGGTATATTGAAGGAAAACATTACATCTGCTTGGAAGGTGAAGAGTTGAAAGATTTTAAAACGAATCATCAATTTGATGAATCGTCAAGAATCAACAAATTATATCTTTGGACAGAGAAGGGCGCATTTCTTCATGCGAAGTCACTCAACACTGACACGGCATGGGAAGTATATGACAGATTGGTTGATAGCTACTTCAATAAGAAAAAGCCAATGAGTCCAATAGAAATGATGCGTATTCAGTTAGGCATGATTGATGACCATGAAGGACGTATCACAGACCTTGAGCAGAATATGACGATTGATTACGGACAACAGATGTCACTTGGAGATATCGTCAATAGAGTTGTGATTGATGCTCTTGGTGGTAAAGACAGTAATGCATATCACGAAATCGGCAGAAAAGTATTTGCCGAATGCAACAGGGATTTGAAACATTACTTCAATGTAAATGCTCGTAATAATGTCCCGAAGAAAAAATTTGATGAAGCTGTCGATTATGTAAAGAACTGGCAACCATGCACAAACACGAGAATGATGATTCAAGATTGTAACGCTCAATTTAGGCTGTAAATAGCGAGAAAGAAGTACAATCCATAGTTCATAAATTGAAAAAGGGGTGATGAAAGCAATGATTGTGGAAGAAAAGCAGATAGGCAATTGTACAGTGCGCTATGACGATGAAGCGTACAGAGGAAAGACAGAAGAAGAGATACAACAAATGATAGATACATTTTCCGTATTTATGGTTAGTTGTATGCAACAAAAAACAAAAACCGCTTAGGCGGTTGGAAAGGACAAGCAATGAAGAAGAAACTTTTTGGCAGCATGGCGAAAGACATTGTACTTACGATTATCACAGCAATTGCAAGCGCGCAAATTTTTGTGGCAGTTGCGTTATTTGGGAACAATTGGAGCATTGTGTGGCTACCAATACAAATAGGTATGTTGGCATTAGGGATTGCATGGGATGTTCTATTTGTGATAGCGAATTTTCCGAATTTTGAAAAGAGTGAGGAATAAGAATGAGAGTTGCAGGCATTGACAAAATGATAGCGCAGTTGGAGTCATTGGAAAAGGTAGATGATGATTCTGAGTATTTTAAAAATCGTGCGATTGCTTACTTGAAGGATTTTGCAGATTATCTCGATGAGAAAAATATCAAAACCATAAAAGTAAAAAGTGTCCAAAGGATTGGACCCTTTGAACACTCAAAAAAAATAAAAAAAATTGTAAGAAATAAGGTGATCCTTACAAGACAATAATATCCTATTGCACTCGCAATGTAAATAGAGAAAAGGAGAAATGATGAAACAACCGAAAAAATTATCCTTAAAAAACAAGAAATTGGCAGTCGAAGCTGGACTGGATCCGTCTGAATGGATGAATCTGTTCGAAGATGAGTTGTATCTGCATCTTGTTGATAAGGCTAATAAAAATAAAAAAATTATAGATAAGGTGAAAGGAGTAATTATTAATAATGAGGAAAGTTAAGTTACTGTCGATGGAGATTCAAAATTTCAAGGGATGTAAGGGTAGAACAATTGATTTTGCAGACACTACAAAAATCTGCGGTGCAAATGAGAGCGGTAAAACAACAATATTTGATGCGTTTACATGGCTACTGTTCGAAAAAGATTCGCTAGGAAGTACTAATTTTGATATCAGACCACTTAATGCAGACGGAAAAATGATTGACAACATTGAGATTTCCGTGGAATCAAAGATTTCTGTTGATGGAGAAGAATATGTGCTGAAAAAAGTACAGAAGCAGGTATGGAGAAAGAAGCACGGAACCAATGTTACGGCGTTCCAGGGAAATGTAAATGAGTTTGAAATCAATGACTATCCAAAATCACAAAAAGAATTCAAAGAGTTCGTTGCAGGAATCGTTGATGAAGACGTATTTGGTTTTATTACGAATCCGACAGCGTTCATCAATCTTCCTTGGAAAAAGCAGAGAGAAATTTTAATGAAGTTTGTCGGAACATTTTCTGATGCGGAGATCGCAGAGACTTTCGGTGAAAGATACTTGAAGCTCATTCCGGAATTAAAGGTTGCTGGAACGGACGATATTTTGAAGAAATATACAAAGGCGAAGAATATTCTCAATAAAGATATGGTTGAGATTCCGGCAAGAATTGATGAAGTGTCGAAACAGCTTGTGATTGCAGATGTTGGAGCGTTGGAAGTTGAGAAAGCAGCTAAAGAAGTGGCTCTGCAGAAAGTGGAAGATGAGCTTTCTGGTGGCAACAGTAAGTTGGTTGAAATCAATGCAAAGCGTGAAGAAATCATGAATCTTAGATTGCACTTATCGGAAATTCAGAACCTTGAAAATCAGAAGCTTATGGAAAATTCGAAGCAGGCAAGAGAAAATGTTGCGACTTCCGAAAGGAATGAAGCAGATGTGAAACACAAAATTTCACTATTATCGGATGAAATTAACGCTACACATTCAAATTACGAAGCAAGCAAAAATAAAGCAGAGCGATTGCAAGCCGATTGGAGAAATGAAAAGGCGAAAGAATATCCAGCATTTACTCCATTAGAGCCAATTTCAGAGGATTCTCTTATCTGTCCTACTTGTGGACAAGCACTTCCGGAGGAAGTAAAGCAGAAGAAGATTGCTGACTATGAAGCAAGAAAAATAGCTGCAAAAAGTAAGTACGAAAAGGATAAGGCTGATTTTGAAAAGAAACGTTCTGAATCTATAGAACGGATTGAAAAAGCAGGTGGGGAAGCTGCCAATGATAGAGATATATACAAGACAAAAGAAGAAGAATTGCGTAAGCAGATGTCAGAACTTAGCATAGAGCTTCTGAATGTTCAAGAAGCACACAAGAAAGCCGATGAAGAGTTGAAAGTATTTCCGACTGTAGCAGATATTTCGGAAAATGAAGAGTACATAGCAACTACAGAGAAAATCTCGGCACTTGAGAAAGAGATTGAGAATATGAGCAGTGACACATCTGGAAGAGCAGAATTAGAAACTAAGAAAGCTGTCTTAAAAGATGAAATTGCAGAGATTAGTGGAAAGATTTTGGCAGCAGACAATACGAAAGTGGAAGAGCGTATCGCAGAGCTTGAAACTGAACAGAAGTCAGTTGGACAGAAAATTGCAGAACAGGAGCAAATGATTGACCTTGTGGAAGATTTCATCAGAACAAAAATGAATATAATTTCCGAGAAAATTAATGGAATGTTCAAAATTGTATCATTCAAGCTGTTTAATGAGCAAATCAATGGTGGTTTGAAAGAAACTTGCGAATGTACAGTGAAAGGAGTTCCGATTTCAAGCCTGAATAACGGACACAGAATCGTTGCGGGACTGGATATTATCCGTTCATTATCAAATCTGTATGAAGTTAGCTGTCCGATATTTGTGGATAACGCAGAGAGCATTAATGACTTTAATATTCCAGACATGGATGCACAGATGATTTATTTGACAGTAACCGATGATAAAGAATTAAGAGTAGAAAGCGAGGATAAATAAGATGATTAAAACTGAACGTGTAGAAGGTAAAGAAACAGGAATACTTGAAATGAGTGGTACACTCAATGATTTGATGAATGACTATAACGTAATTGCTAAGGGTATGAGAAAAATACTTGTTGAGAAATTCGGAAAAGAAGATGGAGATAAGGTTTTCGATATACTTTCAAGCGATAAGCCAAGAGATGGATTGCGTGAAGAAATTCACAGTGTGATTGACGAGCATTTAGAGAATGAATTTAAGAAATCTGAACCTACTGGATTGCTCAAAGTGTTTATGAATATGTTCGATAAAGGTAAGACTTTTGAAGATGGTAAGAAATATGTCTTTGATGCCGAGCTTTGCAGAGAGGATTTATCTAGCATTGGAGCGCTTTCAAATATTGCCAACGTATGGATTAACGATTGTGATGGGAAAGAAGTAATTGTCAAAAGCAGTACATTAGGACTTATCGGCACTTTCAGTATCTTTCCTGAATGGTGCAGAGAGGTTAAATAAAGGAGAAGAGTAATGGAAGAGAAAAATGAAGTAGCAGTAGAAAAGAAGAAAGAAGTATCAATAGGTTCAAACAATAAGGTAACAGATTACAGCCTTGGAATTTTCGGAACATCGGATAATTTCATCATGGCTATGCAGATGGCAAAAGCACTTGCGTCTAGTACGATTGTGCCGCAGACATTCCAAAAAAATGATTCAAACTGCCTGATTGCCATTTCGCAGGCGCAGAAGTTTGATATTGATCCACTTACGGTTATGCAGAATTTGTATGTGATTCAGGGAAGACCATCATGGAAGAGTAGTTTCTTAATTGCAATGATTAACAACTCTGGAAAATACGATATGGAATTACAGTTCGAGGAAAAAGAAAAAAATGGAAAACCGTATTCGTGCCAGTGTTGGACGACCAAAGACGGACGTAGAGTTGATGGAATTAATGTAACTATGGATATGGCAGACGCAGAGGGATGGACGAAGAAGAATGGCACGAAATGGAGAACTCTTCCACAGCTCATGCTTAGATACAGAGCAGCGTCATTTTTTGCAAACCTTAATTGCCCGGAATTGACTACTGGAATGTATACGAGAGAAGAAATGCTTGACAATGACTTCTCCGATAGCTTTGGAAAGGACATTCAATCAAAGGTTAAAGAAGAAATCAAGGAAAACGAAAATTCACATGAATTCGTTGTTGAGGATGAAAGCGTGGTAGCTGAATCTGATGCTATTGAGGTGGAAACGCCGGAATTTGCAAAGGAGTAAGGATGGTAATCAAAGTAATTGGATCCGGTTCATCTGGAAACGGCTATGCTCTGATTTCAGGGGAAGATATTCTTCTCCTGGAATGCGGAGTTCCGGCTAAGGAAATGCTGAAAGCTATTGATTATCAAACTTCCATGGTGAATGGTTGCATACTGTCCCACATCCATGGTGATCACGCCGGATATGTAAAACAGTATATGCAGTATGGCATAAAAATATATACATCGGATGAAGTCGAGACGGACGTTGAAACTGTAATGGGTGAGAAAACCATAGGTTTGCAGAGAATGAAGCGACAACAGATAGGTGCGTTTTCGGTAATCCCATTCCGTGTACCACATGGAGATACTGAGTGTGATGGATGGTTGATTGATTCGCCGGATGGACGGATATTGTTCATCACAGATGCAGAATATTGTCCGTATGATTTCTCGAAAATGAACATCAATTATGGATTGATTGAATGTAATTATTCAGAGGATTACATTAACCCAGAAGAAAGTGGTGCTAAATACAATCACGTATTAACTGGACATATGGAGCTAGAAACGTGTAAGCGACTCATACAGACGATTAACAATGTTAGCCTAAGAAGTATAGGCTTGATACATTTAAGCATGGAAAACGGCAATTCAGCACGCTTCACGTGTGAGATACGACAATTAGTTGACTGTGATGTGGATGTGTGGGTTGCAGAAAAAGGAGCTGAGAAAGAATTTAGGCTGATGCCGTTTTAGGAGGAAAAATGAACGATAAAGTATACGCAATAATCTATATATTTTGCGCTGTTATACATTTTCTTTGTTTTGAGATAACGGATTCAAAAAAAATAGTAAATAAAGTTTTGTATTTGATAGCCGGAATACTATTTGCAGTTACAGCAATAGCTTACATGGCATAGAGAAAGGTGGAATAGACATGAATAAAATAATCTTGATGGGAAGATTAACTAGAGACCCGGAAGTTAGATATTCTCAGTGTGACAGCTCAACAGCA
>ERZ791868.726-NODE-726-length-22960-cov-3.268806_pt1 | contig 22960 bp, 16 predicted proteins | sample MGYA00510281_ERZ791868 | MGnify/ENA primary metagenome ERZ791868 (study PRJEB30046, sample SAMN00792046) | human gut metagenome | study: EMG produced TPA metagenomics assembly of the A metagenome-wide association study of gut microbiota in type 2... | reverse complement strand
CGATTTGCCGTAATTACCAAGTGCATCACAAAGATGGATACTTTCTGGAGCTGTCTGATCTACGCTTCTTACCAGATTCTGATAAATCTGCTCTGTCATAAATGGAATCATTGGTGCAGCAACTTTTGAAACAGTTACAAGTGCTGTATACAATGTCATGTATGCATTGATCTTATCCTGCTCCATTCCTTTTGCCCAGAAACGCTCACGGCTGCGTCTTACATACCAGTTACTCATATCATCTACGAAATCCTGAAGTGCTCTTGCACTCTCTGGAATTTTGTAGTTTGCAAGATTGTCATCCACTGTTTTAATCAATGTGTTCAGTTTTGACAATAACCATTTATCCATAACTGATAATTTGTCATATTCCAATGTATATTTTGAAGCATCGAATTCGTCAATATTTGCATACAATACGAAGAACGCATATGTGTTCCACAATGTTCCCATGAATTTACGCTGTCCTTCCATAACAGCTTTTCCGTGGAAACGGTTTGGCAGCCATGGTGCACTGTTAACGTAGAAATACCAACGGATCGCATCTGCTCCGTACTGCTGTAATGCATCAAACGGATCAACCGCATTTCCCTTAGATTTACTCATCTTCTGGCCGTTCTCATCCTGCACGTGTCCAAGTACGATTACATTCTGGTAAGGTGCTTTATTGAACAACAATGTAGAAATTGCCAGCAGAGAATAGAACCATCCACGAGTCTGGTCTACAGCCTCTGAAATAAACTGAGCCGGGAACTGTTTTTCAAAAATCTCTTTATTTTCAAATGGATAATGATGCTGTGCGAAAGGCATTGATCCGCTGTCAAACCAACAGTCAATTACTTCCGGTACACGGTGCATTTCTTTACCACACTTTGGACACTTAATTGTTACATCGTCAATATATGGTCGGTGCAGTTCAATATCATCAGGACAATTGTCGGACATAGACTTCAGTTCCTCAATACTTCCGATTGAATGCATATGTCCACATTCACACTGCCAGATATTCAGTGGTGTTCCCCAGTAACGGTTACGGCTGATACCCCAGTCCTGAACATTTTCAAGCCAGTCACCGAAACGTCCTTTTCCAATGCTTTCAGGAATCCAGTTGATTGTATTATTATTTGCAATCAAATCATCCTTAACAGCTGTCATCTTGATAAACCAAGACTCACGAGCGTAGTAAATCAGTGGAGTATCACATCTCCAGCAGTGAGGATAGCTATGCTCAAATTTTGGTGCATCGAACAGCAATCCCTTAGCATCCAGATCTTTGAGTACTTCCGGGTCTGCTTTTTTCACAAATAATCCTGCAAATGGAGTGCTGTCAGCCATCTCACCTTTTTCTGTTACAAGCTGTACAAATGGAAGATCATAATTTCTTCCTACATTCGCATCGTCTTCACCAAATGCTGGTGCGATATGAACAACACCTGTACCATCTGTCAATGTTACATATTCATCACATGTAACGAAAAATGCTTTTTTATGCTGTTTTTCTGCTGCATCTGCTGCACACTGATACAATGGCTCATACTCTTTGTATTCCAGGTCTTTACCTTTATATCTCTCAAGTACTTCGTATGCTGCCTGACCTTCTTCTGCCAGACGTCCAAGTACTGTGTCAAGCAATGCCTCTGCCATATAATAAGTATATCCGTCTGCTGCTTTTACTTTTACATAATCCTCTTTTGGATTCACACAAAGTGCAAGGTTTGATGGCAATGTCCAAGGTGTTGTTGTCCATGCAAGAATATATGCGTCCTCATCTTTTACCTTGAAACGAACAACTGCTGAACGTTCTTTGACATCTTTATATCCCTGAGCAACTTCCTGTGCTGAAAGCGGTGTTCCACAACGAGGACAGTAAGGTACGATCTTAAATCCTTTGTAAAGAAGTCCTTTATCCCAGATTGTTTTTAATGCCCACCATTCAGACTCGATAAAATTATTGTCATATGTGACGTATGGTTTCTCCATATCAGCCCAGAATCCAACTGTACTTGAGAAGTCTTCCCACATTCCTTTATATTTCCAGACACTCTCTTTACATTTGTTGATAAATGGCTCCAGACCATATTTTTCAATCTGATCTTTTCCATCCAGTCCAAGCAATTTTTCAACTTCCAATTCTACCGGAAGACCATGTGTGTCCCATCCTGCTTTACGAGGAACTTCATAACCTTTCATTGTACGGTAACGAGGAATCATATCTTTGATTACACGAGTCAACACATGACCGATATGTGGTTTACCATTAGCTGTCGGAGGTCCATCGTAAAATGTATACATTGGACTTCCTTCTCTTTCTTCCATACTCTTCTGGAAAATCTGATTGTCTTCCCAGAACTTTTCAACTTCTTTTTCACGCTCGACAAAATTCATGTCTGTAGAAACTTTCTGATACATGTTATTCTTCCTTTCTTTTAATAATGAAAAAATCCCTCCGTCCTTGTAATAGGACGAAGGGTTAAATCTTCGTTTATAAACCACCTGTTACAACATACTCCAAAGCTTTTCTGCTATGTTCATATGCGTTCCTGTAACGGTGGAACTCCGGCAATTGCTACTCCATCTAATCTATTGATCAATCCGCTGTTTCATCAATTGCAACTCGGAAGTGATATTCAAGAATGTCTTACTCGTACCGGTCTTACACCATCTCCGGCTCGCTGTAACTTTCGGGTATTCCCTACTGTCTTCGTCATCGTTTTTCATAGTTTTTATAAATTTCACAGTGTAAATTATACGGAGAAATCAAGGTTTCGTCAAGGGCTTGACAAGGATATTTGTTGTTTTCCTCGACAATTTTTTCTATTACCAACCCACGCACTTCTATTTTCAAAACCTTTATGCTAGAATTATCTTAATTAATGGGAGAAAAATACAGGATATCTTGTCGGTCACAAAAACATTAGGAGGAGTAAAAGATGAGTGGTATGATCAAACCAGTAGAATGGAAAGAAACTTATGTAAAAGTATTAGATCAAACTTTATTACCTGAAGAAGTGAAATTTATGGAAATCAGAGACGCACAGGTAATGTGGGATGCTATTAAAATGCTCTGTGTCAGAGGAGCACCTGCGATCGGGGTTGGAGCAGGTTATGGTGTTGCAATAGAAATGCAGAAACATGTCAAAGAAAGTACTGCTGAATATCATAAAAAATTAAAAGAAACTATCGAATATCTGGCAACTTCCAGACCTACGGCAGTAAACTTGTTTTGGGCATTAGACAGGATGAAAGAAACCGGAGAAAAATATGCTAATGGATCAAATGATGTGTGCCAGAAAGCATTGGAAGAAACAGCTATAAACATTGAGAAATACGAAGAGAATGCATGCATATCAATTGGCGAAAATGCATTGACATTGTTAAAAGACGGAATGACATTATTGACGCATTGTAATGCCGGTGGACTGGCAACTGTACATTATGGAACAGCATTATCTCCGATGTTATTAGGAAAAGAAAGAAACATTCATTTCAAGGTATACGCAGATGAAACAAGACCTTTATTACAAGGTGCACGTTTAACAGCATGGGAATTAAATCAAGCCGGTGTTGATGTTACGGTTATTACAGATAATATGGCTGGAATGGTAATGAAACAAGGAAAAATTGACGCAGTAATTGTTGGCTGTGACAGAGTTGCAGCGAATGGAGACGCTGCAAATAAGATTGGTACATATTCCGTTGCTGTTTTAGCAAAACATCATAATATTCCATTTTATATTGCAGGTCCGGTTTCAACAATTGATATGAACACACCAACCGGAGACGATATCCCGATTGAAGAGCGAAGTGCGGAAGAAATAACCTGTGGTTTTGGCAAGCGAACAGTTCCGGAAGGAGTAAAAGTATATAATCCGGCATTTGATGTTGTTCCTCATGAATTAATTACTGCAATCATAACTGACAAAGGAATCATAGCAAATCCTGACAAAGAGAAGGTTGCACAAGTAGTAAATGCAAAGTAGCACATACCCATCAGGGGCAGATATGACACCACTCATATCTGCCCCTGATTATTTCTTTATTCGTTTTACCTTCTTCTTCGGTTCTTCCTTCTCTTCCTCTGAAGATGTAGCCAAATTGGTAAAAACACAAACAATATTGCTACTGTAATGCCTCCCATTACAATCAATGGCAGGTACCCTTTCCATAAAATTTTTTCGTCTTTTGATGCTCCTGTCTGGGTCGATTTCTTCGAATCCTCTTTCTCTGTCACCGCTGCACTCTGTTTTGCTTTGTAAATATCACTTACCTTAACTTCTGCTTTTCCTACAATATTTCCCTGGTAAGTATATGCTGCTGTTGCCATAATCCCCTAGCACAACCACTGCCAGTCTCATATTTCCATTATCTGACATCGTCACAAGCGTTGTCTTTGCCTGGTCTGTATATCCTGTTTTTCCGGCCTTTGCATATGGATAATAATAATAGTTTTCCGGCCAGAGCATCTTATGGTTCTGATCCAGAATACGTTCTTCCTCTACCAGATTTGTCTTGCCTAGTTTATACTCCAATGTCTGCTCGATTCTCTGGAAATCTTCTTTCTGATAGACCGCTGATGCAATCAGTGCCATATCGTAAGCCGTCGTATAATGATTTTCGTCATGAAGACCATTTGCATTAACCCAGTGCGAATTTTTACATCCAAGTTCCTGTGCACGTTCATTCATTAATTCAATAAATCCATCATACCCTATGCCAAGATTTTCCCCGACATTCTTTGCAACAGCATAAGAAACTTCATTTGCTGATGCCAGTAACACCCCATAAAGTGCCTCTTCGAGCGTAATCTCTTCTCCGACACGCATTCCGATATTTGCATCATCCCACTCTAAAAAATTTAAACATTCATCTGTAAATGTAATCTTGTCTGTCAGATTTGCATTTTCCAATGCAACTAATACAGTAAGCAGTTTTGTAATACTTGCAGGATATCGTTTTTCATCTATCTGTTTTCCGTAAAGGACTGCACCGCTATCAATATCCATGACAATTGCTGATGCCGCATATACATTCGGCCCTGTCGGCCAGTTTTCCAAGGCATTTGTATCTACCGGTGTGTCATAGGATGCCTGTTTTTTTGCAGCCTCCTCGGCTGCGATCTGCTCTTTTGTCTTCTCTTCCGAATTCGCGTCTGCGGCTTCTTCTGTTGCCTCTGGATTATTTCCTTCCTCCGCATACACCATTTGCATTGGCTGAGATAATAATAATGCTGCCGTGATTATTCCTATCCCAATTTTTTTCAACATTACTTTTCCCTTCATTTCCCACTCCTGTTAAATCTGAGAACTTTTATTTATTCTTTTCATCATATCCTTTTTGTACTTCTTGAGTCAATTTGTCCCCTCCAGAACTATACCATTCCTGAACAAATTCGTCAAAATACGAGAGTGGCTTTTCTCCACAGACAATCTGTAAAAATGTTGCCTGTTCCAGTTCCTGTAATGACTGCGGAATTTCTCCATCTGCATCTCCCATAGACAATGGCTGGTTTCCTCGTCCTGATTCTGATTTTGCCAACAGAGGTACTGCCTGCATACGAGATGCATAAGATGCCCAGGCAGTTGCTGTCGTCAAATATCCTTTCATATAAGATTTACACGTCTGATAATATGCCTTTTCAATCCCTGTCAGGCTGTTTACTTTTATGGTTCCATCCAAAGCCTGTTGTATATGCTCTGTTGTTCGATATAGGGCATCCCAATAATCTACATTTATATTCATCGGTCTGGCTGTCGGGTCTACATTTAACGAGAAATAATCATTAATCTCAGATGCATTCCGGTCTTGATACCTTGTATAATCAAATAATACACTTATACATTTTCCTACAATTTCCGGATGTTCATATCCTTTTCTCACCACCACATACTGCCAGTCTTTATAAGATTCCAAAGTTTGTAACTGTTTCTTATTTGTCAGCAAATAAGGCTTCCATACAGCGGATTCATTTGCCCGGCTTGTACTGCTCAACGGGTTATTCGGTGCCCACCATTTTCCAAAAACAGCCCCGCAAGTACCATCTGCAATCATTTGATCCAGATTTTCTGTCTTTCTAAGAAGAAACCTCGAGTCAATTATTCCGTTTTCATATAGTTCATGTAAATATGCCAACGCATCTTTTGTCTGACTTGTCACAGAACCGTATACCACACTTCCATCGTCCTGTAAAATCCATTTGCCCGGCATGGAACCCATTTCTATGAAAATCGGATCCACACCATAAGTTGAACTGCTCTCTGATATCATTTCTGTACTACATGCAATTCCGATTGTTTTATGACCTCCTGCCATATCGTGTTCTACAAACTGACGAATGATCTCCATCCCCTCATCCATTGTTTTCGGTTCTGCCAGTCCCAGTTCTTCCATCCAGTCACTTCTGAGCCATAAAAGCATTGAGCCATGATCGATCACCGTATCTGGAAATGCGTATAACTTCCCGTCAAATGTAGCTGAATCCAGGACACTTGTTCCGTAACTGGCATACATTTCCTTAATTCGGTCTGTTGCACATTCTTCGTACACAGAAGACAAATCTTCTATCATCCCCCGTTCTACCAGTTCTTTTAACGTATCCAAACCCTTTACAACAAGAACATCCGGAATTTCTTTATCCTGTATTGCCATTTCCACAGCCTGTTCATAGGTCGTTCCATCTTCCAGTTCAAAAACATCCCGGTTTTGAATATTCAGCAGCTTTTTTAAATATCTTGTGTATGCATTATCCTCGTAAGTATCTCCCAACGGAAGGTTTGCATTTTTTGCCCCGGCTATTTTCCCAAGCGTATATGTAATCGTCTCCGGATATGCTCCATATGCAGAATGTTCTGCTCGCTCAAGAACTCTCTCTTTTAATTTTTTCTCCTTTTGAACTGCTGACACCTCCAGACAGTTTCCTCCTACTAATGTGATACACAATACCATGCATCCTGCAATTGCTTTGATTCTTTGTTTAATCGGGAATCGTTTTCTCGCTGTTTTTTTATTGTATCTATGGTATTTCATTATATTCTTCCCTTCTCATCCTAAATTCTGTCTTCGTATTCCTTTTCCTGTTTTTCCGGAATCCGAATTTCTACCATAGTTCCTCTTCCTTCTTCGCTCACAATTCTCATTTCTCCATTTTCTTTATATAGCAGTTTAATTCTTTCATACACATTATGAACGCCATATCCAGGAGACTGAATTCCCAGTATTTGTTCTGCTTTTTCCTGCGGCATTCCATTTCCATTATCCTGAACCTGGAATACAACCTGATTTTCTTCCTTTCGCACACGAATCGTAAGAACTTTTTCTTCTTTTTCAAGAGGATCAAGTCCATGATCTATTGCATTTTCTACAAGGGGCTGTAAAATCAATTTTGGTGTCATTATCTGATAACAGCTTTCATCAATCTCCTCTTCAACCCGGAAACTATTATCATGCATGATTAATTGAATATTCAAATATGCCCTGATATTTCGGATTTCATTTTCAACAGTTGTCATTGTCTCACCACGATTCAAACTGGTTCGATAATATGTAGACAAATCCAACGTCACCTTACTGATCTCATCCTCTTCTGCCTCTATTGCTTTCCAGTTAATAATAGACAGTGAATTATACAAAAAATGTGGATTGATCTGCGCCTGCAACGCTCTCATCTCCGTATGCTGAAGCTCGATTTTAGCCTCATACACTTCCGATATTAATTTATTTAATTCTTCCATCATTCGTTTGAAAGAACGGATTAGCGTTCCGACCTCATCTTTAGAATCACTGTCCACTGTTACTTTACGAAATCCACGATGAACCTGATTCATATTCTCTGTCAATCGTTCCAGGCAAGAAACCAATCGTTTTGAAAATGCATACCCTAAAACAATCAATAAAACGATACATAATAATATAATCGGAATATTACGCAAAACAAGTATATATGCTGACTTTGTAATAATTTTTTCAGGACGATACAAATAAAAATACCATCCTATACTTTCCATCTCACGCCCCATGCATACATAGTTCTTTTGTAAATACTCCAACGACTCCGGAGATTTTGGTCTATATGCTTCATCCATAGAATAACCGGAATATATCACATTTCCAGCTTCATCAAGAATAATCCCTCCTGCATTATTCTTCAATAACGAAGTAAATGGCTCGAGCATCGCCGAATAATCCAGCTTCATCGCAAGCACTGCTGTGATATCATCATTATCATAAAATTTTCTTGCAGCAACAATCTCCTTATCAACACCTCGTTGCACAAACCATTCAAGTATTGAACTGTCAGTTAAATGTTTGGCCCACTCTTCTCCTTCTATTTCTTCCATCGGAATAATTGATGAACCATGTGCCACATCAATATTCCCTGAATAAATTGTTATTCCCTGAATTTCCTTGTGATATACCTGTGGCATTTCCAACAACGGATCTACTATATTTTTATACTGAACATACTTTTCGTAATCACTCTCTCCAGTCTGACTTAAAACATTTCTTAGGTTCTGAGAATATGACAAATAATCAATCAGATTCTCATATATCTGAATCTGTCCTTCCAGCGTATCAACCGCCTGATTCAATGAACTCTGCATACTGCCTGTTTCCTGCTTTCTAAGAGATTTCAGCATTCCCATCTGCATATATGTGATAATAATCACTACCGGAAGCATTCCCGCCAGCACAATTATAAGTGTAGTCTTATAACGATATTTTAAGTCTTTATACTTCTGCTTCAGTTTCCTTATCATCCATCTCTCCTTTTCGACATGACTCAGGTGTACTTCCAAAGAATTCTCTGAAACTTCGACAGAAATATGATGTATTTGAAAATCCTACTTCTCTTGCAATCTGTGTAATCTTCTTTGTCGAATTTTCCAACAACTCTTTTGCCTTGTTCATTCGCACCTCTCGTATAAATCGATTCAGGTTCATCCCCGTCGCTTCTTTAAAAATCGCACTTAAATATCCAGCCGACAAGTATACCTTTTCTGCCAGTATCTCAACATTCAATTCTTTTTCATAATTGTGGTAAATATAACTCTTAACTTCTGTGATTTCACTTCGGAACCCTTCATTTTGTTCTTGTAAATAATTCTCCAGCTCCTGTATCGCAGTGGATGTGATGGAACGCACATCCTGTATTGTCTTGCAATGATATAATTGATCTACTTTTTTTGATAATCTTTTTTCTTCCGATGAAGACATTGCTTCATAAACTTCCTTTAAAATGCTTGAAAAAACAAATTTTGCGTACATTTCCGAATAAGGTTTATCTGTCGTATATTTCTGCTCCAACCGATGGAAATCCTGCCATAAATGTGTAATATCTTTGAATTTAATATCCTCAGAAATATTATTTAATATCTCTGAGTCTTCAACAATAACATCTTCTGTTGACTCCGCCTTTTTTCCATGCACAAATATATGTTGTTTCGGCTGATAAAATTTTTCTTCCAGCAACTGTTCTAACTGCTGAAATTCCTCTGGCATTTCTTGAATACCGCTTACTTCCCTGCTTACCGCAAAATAGCAGTTTGTATCATAGTGCTGTTGAAAAAAATGATTTAATTGATTTGCCAGTTCTTCATAATCTGCATATTTTTCTCTGAATAAAAATAGTGACTCATTTGAATTCAGATTCAGGTAAAAAAAGTCTCTTTTTAACTTTTCTTTTAAGCTTTCAACAAAATGTTCTTCCTCTGTTTCAAAGAAATGATTGGTACTGCTCGCTATTATCATTCTGATATATGGATTCTTCTCATCTGTCATTTCCTGTGCATACGCCTGGACCTGTTGGTAATCTTCAACATTTCCTTTGTAAAGATAATTTTGAAGAAAATATTTTTTCAGATAATCCCCCTGTCTTGTCTGTTTTTCTTCATCTTCAATCCTGCTTTGGATTTTTCCTTGCACACGTTCAAATGTCTTGTGAAATTCTTTCGGATTGACAGGCTTTAGCACATAATCAACCACCCCATAACGCAAAGCATCTCTTGCATAAGTAAAATCGTTATACCCGCTGAAAATAATAATCTCCAGATCCGGATATAACTCTCTCGCTTTTTCTGTAAGCTCAAGCCCATTCATATATGGCATTTTAATATCAGAAAACAGAATATCCACTTTCCGATCCATCAAAATCCCCAGTGCCACTTTTCCATTTTCAGCTTCCAGAATTTCACACTCTGCCCCTTCTCTTTTCAACAATAATTTTATTCCGTTGCGTTCCAGTTTTTCATCATCTGCAATTAATATTGTAACCATACCCACTATTCCTTTTTAACGTCCGAAAACAGCAGTATTTCTTATTCCCAAAAAAATACTGCTGTTATCATATAATAAAGTTTCTCTCTTTTATTTTAGTTTATCCATCTTCTTTTTACAAGGTTTAACCTTTAACTGCTCCTGCAACAACACCTTCGATAATGTATTTCTGACAGAATAAATAGAAGATAATAATTGGAACGATTGCGAGTACCAAAGTACCCATCATAGCTCCCATATCAACTGAACCATATCCACCTTTCAGATACTGAACAGCCATCGGAACTGTTTTATATTTTCTTGCATCCAGCACAAGTGATGGAAGCAGATAGTCATTCCAAATCCACATTGCCTGCAAAATTGTGATTGTCACACAAGTCGGCTTTGTAATTGGAAGTACAATTTTAAAGAATGTCTGGATTGGTGTGCAGCCATCGATCATAGCTGCTTCTTCAATTTCAAGCGGAATCGATTTCATGAATCCGGTAAACATAAATACCGACAATCCGGCTCCAAATCCCAGATAAATAATGATGATTCCCCAAGGATTTCCAAGCTTTAACATATTTGCAATTTTTGACAGTGTATACATTTCCATCTGGAAAGGTACTACCATTGCAAATAAGCACATTACATAAATTGCTTTTGTAACCTTTGTATGTACTCTGCTGATATACCATGCACACATAGAACAGCAAAGAATAATCACTGCCACCGAACCGATTGTGATAAACAAGCTCCATCCAAATGCCTGAATGAGACCTGTCTTCTCAATTCCTCGTGTATAGTTCTCCAGTCCGACAAACATTTTGTCAGTTGGAATTTTAAATGGAAATTTACTAATATATGCTTTCTTCTTGAAAGAGTTAATAAATACAAGTGCTATCGGATAAAGGTATGCCAGACTAATGATTGTGAAAATGATGGTCAACAGCCATCCGTGTTTTGCTTTTCTTGTTCCCATTACTGCTGCACCTCCTTCGATGTTGTCATCTTATTCTGAATGAGTGCAATAAGACCTACAATAATGAAGAATACAACTGCTTTTGCCTGTCCAACACCTTCATATCCTGTTCTTCCATAGAATGTATTATAAATGTTCAACGCAAGCATTTCTGACATTTTTGACGGAGCACCATTTGTCAGTGCCAAGTTCTGGTCGAACAGCTTAAATCCATTTGTCAAAGTTAAAAATGTACAAATTGTGATAGATGGCATTACCATCGGAATTGTTACACTTTTTAATATCTGACTTGGACTTGCCCCATCAATTTTTGCAGCCTCGATCAATTCTCCCGGGATATTCTGAATACCGGATACATAAATGATCATCATATAACCTATCTGCTGCCAGCACATCAGAATGACTAATCCCCAAAATCCATACACTGAAGAATATGTCAATGTTTTTCCAACAATTGCCAGAATACCATTTAACAGAAGCTGCCAGATATAACCAAGTACGATACCACCGATTAAGTTCGGCATGAAAAATACTGTTCTGAAAATATTTGTTCCTTTAATTCCCTTGGTCAATAACAATGCTACCGCAAATGCAATCACATTGATCAAAAGCACTGTCACAATTGTAAATAGTGCCGTATACCATGTGGCATGGAAAAATGTTGAGTCTTCTAAAATTTTCGTATAGTTTTTAAATCCCATAAATTTTGCATCCGTCACGGTTGTGAATTTACAAAAGGATAAATAGATTCCCAAAAGAAATGGTGCTATAAATCCAATTGTAAATGCAACCAATGTCGGGAGTACAAAAACCGGAAAATATTTTTTTATTGCTTTTTCCATAATTTTCTACTGCTCATTTTCTAATATTACTACCTATTCGTTTGCTGCTGCATATTCTGTTGCCCAGCCATCTACGAATGCTTTCTGTACTGCATCCCACTGTCCTGTTCCCTGTGCATACTCAAGAAGTGCGCTTCCAAGGTCGTTTTTCCACTGTTCTGATGGCATTGTTGTGAAGTTCCAGCTTACAGGTGTTTTTCCTGCTTTTGTATATTCGCTGTTTGCTTCTACGAGTGGATTAGCTGGAAGATACTCATCAAATGTTGTAAATGGTGTTACAAATCCCATTTCATTTGCTATAGCATCTCTTCCTTCATCACTTTCTACTACCCACTGTAAGAAATCAAGTGTTGCCTGGATATCTTCTTCAGATGCGTTTTTATTTACACACCAGTAGTTCTCAGATCCTGTACAAAGTCCCTGATCTTCTTCTCCGTCTACACCAATGTAGATTGGAAGCATTCCAAGATCCTCGTCAGCTACTTCATTATCTTTGATATCATTGTAAGCCCATGTACCATTCTGATAGAATACTGCTTCACCAAGTGCGAACTCAGATGCTGCATCATCACCTGTCTTAGATGAGATCATGCTTGGATCGCAAGTAGAATCTTTCAGATACAGATCCCAGATCTGTTTGTAATTATCAAGGTAAGTTCCTTTGATTGCATCTGTTGATGAAATTCCTTCATCTTTGTATTCATAGTAAATTGGAAGGTTTGCAAGATGAGTTTTGAATCTCCAGTCAGAAGAAGAATCCATGCCTGCTGATGTAAATGCTCCTTCTACTCCAAGGTCATCTTTATGTGCCTGGATTCCATCTGCAACTTTCTTCAATGCATCAAAGTTATTCAGATCATCAATTGATGTAATCTCTGCATCTGGTAACTCGAAATATTTATTCAATAATGCTTTGTTGTAAATCAGACCATATGTCTCGATTACGTATGCAATACCTTTTACTTCATCACCATCTTTAAGTGCATAATCATCGCTCTGGAGGTCTTTGTAAATTGCACTGTCTGATAAGTCATAGCAGTAATCTTTCCATGTAGCCAGTCCAACCGGTCCATTTACCTGGAACAGTGTAGGAGCTTCGTCTTTTGCCATCTCTGATTTTAACTGTGACTCATATGTTCCAGAAGCTGCTGTCTGTACATCTACCTGTACACCTGTCTCTTCTGTATATTTCTCTGCCAGGTCTACCCACTGATCTGCCTGCTCTGGTTTGAAATTCAAATAATAAACTTTTCCTTTTGCATCGCCTTTTGCACTTTTTGAACCTTCGTCGCTACTTCCTGTGCTTCCGCATCCTGCGACCATTCCACCAACCATTGCTGTACAAAGAAGCATAGCAATTATTTTTTTCTTTTTCATAGTTCTTGTCCTCCTTTTTATCGCTTTCAATTTGATAATTACATTATAAAAAAAACTACACTTTTAAGATATGATAAAAATTCCAGAAACATGTTCAATTTCCATGAAAATAATAAAAAAAACAGACAGGGACGGGGTTAGTGCCGGATAGGGACGGGGTTTGGTGGCCTTTCGCTCGCGAAAGAGCCACCAACCCCCGTCCCTATCCGGCACTAAACTCCGTCCCTACCTGGCACCTATCTGGCATGAATGAGTAGTAATAACTACACTCTTATTTGCGTTTTCTTCTCTTCCATGTCACTCCGCCGACACCTGCACCAAGTGAAGATACCGCAAGACCTAACCAACCAAGCACACTTGTTACATCTCCTGTTTTCGTTCCACTCGCTTTTGTTGTAGTTCCTGTAGTGCCTGTTTTATTAGTTGTATTGTTTGTCTTATTTGTTGTCTGTGTTGTCTGAGCAGACTTCTTAACCAATCCTTTGATCGCATTATTCAATGTATTTGCTGCATCATCTACCTTTGTCTGGCTTTCTTTTGCTTCTAATGCATTCTTAGCATTTGTAAGTGCGCTCTGCAGTGCTTTCCAGCTATCTGCTGTATAATCTGCTTCTTTTAATGCCTCTGCATCAGAGATTGCTTTTGCCAATGACGAAGTATTAATTTCTGTTGGCTGTTCTGCTTTCACAAGCGCTGCTTTTGCTGCATCTAATGTTGCTTTTGCCTGATCCACTGCTTCCTGACTTTCTTTTGCTTCTGCTACACTTCTTGCATTTGCAAGCGCCGCCTGATATGCTGCCCAGCTATCTGCTGTGTAGTCTGCTTCTTTTAATCCGTCTGCTTCTGCGATTGCGGCTTCAAGCGCAGAAGTATCAACAACTGAAGGGGCTGGAGTTTCGCCGGCTACTTTATATGTAAATGTAAGCGGTGTTGTATATCCTGTTGCTGTTACTGTAATCTGGAACTCTTTTCCTGCTTCAGCATCCTTGAATGGTGCAGCATCTGTCTTAATTGTTCCATCCTTATCAATAATCTGTACAGCGCCTCTTCCACTTGCTTTATAATCTGTTCCATCTACATTCACAGATGAAATATTTCCGATATACGCACTTAACGCATCTGCCTCAAAGCCTTCTGCCTCTACAAGTTTCTTATTTTCTGTATCATAAGCTGCTGGCATATCTGCTGTTGTAAGAAGGAATGATGTTGCAATATCCGCATATTTACCATTTTTGTCTTTTACAGTAAGTGTATATTTTCCCGGATCAACTGAAGCTGCTTTTCTGCCTGTTGTAGCCTTCTTATATGTCAGTACATTACCTTCTACTGTGACATCCAATCCATCTACAATATACTCTGGATCAAAATCATCCTGAAGATTCAAGTCTATTGTTGTCTTACCTGCTGAAATATCAGCATCTGCAACTTTAACTGCATCCTCTGCTTTTGCAAATTTTACTGGAACATAAATATCTTCAATATCGATTGTATACACACCATTTGTTGTGTAATATTCAATACTATCGATGGTCTTGCCCATCATGGATTTATAATGTTCTGAAGATGTCGGGCAACCATGTACTGCATCTGTGTATCCTGTGCTCCATGCAAGCTCGTTTCCTCTCCAGATATTTTCAAGATGACGCATACCATATGCTGTTCCATCAGTTGTTTTTACAACAACCGCATTTACATTGGAAGATGTGATTTCATCTTTCGGAAGTCCATCGAGATTAAGCTGATAATCACCATAAGAAGACTGTGTTAATAATTCTGCTGTAACTCCTGTCAGAGCTTTTGCTTCCTGTCCTTTTACCTCACTGAATACAAGATTGCCATTTTCATCAAGTGAAACTTCTTTGTAGTTTGCAGGAGTCTCTGTTAATGGATAATAAGCATATGTTTCATTCTGGAATAACGTATCTTTTCCTTCCAGCGTTGTTGTAGATGTTTGTCCACGATTGGTTACTGTGATTTCTACCTTATCTGTATCTTTTACTTCTTTATATTTTGTAAGATCTACAGAAGAATCCACTTTTACTGCATATGTAATACCATCAATCTTTGAACCATCTTCATTTGCATGATAAGAACCGCCTGCAAGTCCTGTTGTACGTGTTTTATTCAATGTAGCTGAAGTAAATGCATCAACTTTTACATCATTATTTGTTGTCTCTGCTTTGTAAAATTCATCATACGGAATGTTCATCAGAACGTAGGTAGCTTTTTCAAGATTATTGATAGCATCTGTCAAATGTTTTATCTGCTCTTTTACCTCTGATTCTGTTGGTTTATCTTTTGTAAGCAGATCCTTTGATTCCTTGAGTTCTGTCTGCAGATTACTCCAACTGCTTGCTGTGTAATCCGTCTCTTTCAGACCCTCTGCCTCTGTTACTTTTGCCTGCAATTGTGCTTTTTCTTCTTCTGTTGCGTCCTGCTCTTTTGCAACAATATTATCCGCTGTTGCATGGAATTCATAAGTATAATCTTCATATCCAAGTGCACGTACCGTCAGTTTCCAGTATCCTGTTCCGTCTGTTCCTTCCGGTAACTGGCATCGGATGGAATCTGTCAGTCCAAGCTGGATTCCCATTGATTTGTGCATCCAGTTATCCGCTGCGAATTTTGTTCCATATGTGCCAATTGCTGTTGTATATGTGCTGTCATTTCCATAGTATGTCCATGTTACTGCCTGCATATTAGAACCAAGATCACCATAATCTCCATTGAGGTCTACTCTCAGAAATTCTCCATATGATCCACTTGCTGTTTTTACTTCTGGCTTAATTCCAGTTGCTGTTTTTAATGCCTGATCTTTAATTCCGGATTCTGTTCCTTCATTTTTTCTAGCAGAGAATGTGAATGTATTTCCATCCGCAGATTTTTCTGCTTCTTTCAAGCCATAGGTATTTTCTGTTACATTTGCTGTTACTGAATATGACTTCAAGTTATTTTCAGCATATCCTCCTGAAAGTGTTCCACCATTTTCTACAACTGCATAGTTTTCTTTTAATGTAGAAAGATCTGCTGTCTTTACTTTTACCGGTACATATTTAAGTCCTGTAACATCATAGTGATCTAATGTAATCCCATTAATTTTTGCAGGTTCTCCTGTCTTTCTGTCTGACGGTGTAAATACAGCCTTGCTTCCATCTGTCAATACAATTTCTGTCGATGAATTCCAGTTTGAAACAGCATAACTGTTTCCTTCTGTATCATATATTGTTGCTGCGCACTGGAAACTTCCTCTGTGAAGTCCATGGTTTGTCGTTGCTCTTGTTACTGTATCGAATGCACCTTTATCATACTCACCATGTGAATCCTGTACGTCAGATGATGTTGTATTTCCTGCCTGATATATTCCTTCATTTGCCCAATACTCTGCCCATGTCATTCCTACGTAAACATATGAATATTCATTCTCAACCGCTGCCTCTGTTTTTTTCAGTGCTCCAATTGCATCATTCAATGATTTTGCTGCCTGATCCACTGCTGCCTGACTTTCTTTTGCTGCCAGTGCACTCTGTGCTGTTGTCAAAGCTGCTTGCATTGCCTGCCAGCTCTCTGCTGTATAATCTGACTGATTTAATGCGGTTGCGCTTGCAATTGCCTGTTCCAGTGCTGATGTGTCTATAGATGTAGCTACTTCGGCACTCTGAATCGCTTCTAGTGCTGCTGCTTTTACAGCCTCCGAAGTGCGTGTTGCACTGCCTACTGTATCCCAGGATTTAATGGTGTCTTCTGTTGCCGCCTGACCTACTAACTTTGTTTTTATTCCTTTTGACTTGTCATATGCCTTTGAAAAATAACTTGCACTTTCTCCAGCATTATATCCATCGAGGGGTTCTACCACAATGTCTGAAAATTTTCCATTTTCTACTGTCAATTTAACCTGAACATCATATTCTGTCCACTCATTCTCATCATCTGGATTGTTCACAACATGTTTTGTGCTCGTATACACTCCATCCTTTGCAACCTGGCTTCCTGTCGCAGCAAATACCGTAGACGGGCACATTCCTGCAACCATTGACATTGCGACTGCCATTGTCATTGCTTTTGTTGTTATGTTTTTCTTTTTCATAGGTTCCTCCTTTTAAAAAGATATTATTGATAAAATTTATTATTAAGTTAGTTTTTGCTAACCTATAATCATTAAATAAAGAATGTGAATTCACACATTCTTACGCTAATTTAAATTGTTTCCAATGATTTTACCGCTTCCTTTTTTACAACCGGAAGCAATTTCTTACTTAATATTCCAATCAAAAATCCTGTTACAGTTCCTGCAATCAAAAGTGCCGGAAGATAATACACCAGTTTTATATTCTCAACAACAATCAATGCAACGATCAGTTGCCCGATATTGTGTGTGATTCCTCCTGCTATACTGATTCCCACTTCCGAAAATACTTTTGTCTTTTTCAAAAGTTCCATGACCAGAACACTTAGTATTCCACCTGCGAGACTGTATATGATCGACATTCCATTTCCAAAAAGGAATCCAATTAAAAGCACCCGCATTATTACTACCAGCAGTACTTCCGGAAGTGCCAGAAAATAAATTCCGGTCACGGTAACCAGATTGGCAACTCCAAGCTTCATCCCCGGCACTCCAAAGTTGATTGGAATCAGGCTTTCCACATAACTGAATATCATTGCAACTGCAACAAGCATTGCCATATTTGCAATCTTTTTATTTCGATTCATTCTCTTCGTTTTCCTTTCCAATCGTATCTGTTTTGTACATTCTATGCGTTATCCAAAGAACTACTGGCCAGTAATTCTTTTATTTATTTTGATATGGTATCCGGTAACTGTTCCGATGCACTGTCATTCTCCAGCCCATCTGCATCCAACACTTCCACAACCAGTTTATGCGGCAGACAGACAATCGTCTGTGTACGTCCACTGATTTTTCCTTGTTCTTCGCAATATCCATCCGGACAATTTGCTTCTTCCATATATGCCTTTCCGTCCTGAATGCGAATACAATTGTAGAAATCCTTCTCTTTTACTTCAATCACCTGATCTTTTGCAAGAGAATAGGTCCCATATACGTTTCCATCAACTGTAATCTGTATCTGATTACCCTCTTCTCCTCTGGTTAAATGCATGACCAGAAATAAAAGAAGCGCGGCGATGAGAATACCACCACCAAGTATGACATCATTTTTCTTCATCCTACACTCCTGACCAGATTAATATCACAGCAAGTAACAAAGCTCTAAAAAGTGTGAACCAGATTTCATTTCCTTTGAGGCTTTGAATTCCGGTATGGATATTTCCTTTCGGACAAGTATCGATGCACTTCTGACATTGGAAACAATCTCCTTCCACTCTCGGCGAACCATCCTCCGGAAGTCCAATTCCAGACGGACATTTCTTTGTACAGGCTTTACATCCCTTAATACAGTTTTCACGAGTACGATGCAATGCAAAAAATGGTAACACCGGAAGTAATGAAAATACTGCTCCCATCGGGCACAAATTTCTACAGAAAAACCGCTCTTCCAGACACATTCCCACAAGAATTACAATTAATATAACCAAACCGACAATATAACCGCCCAACTTAAAGTTCCCAGCCCTTATCATAGAAAATACATCCCATGGGCTTGTTCCCTTCGCTTTTCCATACACACCTGCAAAGCACAATAATACGATTAAAGTAAGTACTGCATATTTCAACTTGTCAAGCCATCCTGCCCATTCATCAGAAATCTGAAGCGGCTTCTTTTTTAACCTCTTGCAAATATATTTGTACAAAGCATATACTGCATCTCCCAAAGTTCCAAATGCACACGCAAATCCACAGAAAAATCTGCCAAACAATATCGTATATACACAGACTACAACAAGAACCGTTACAAACGAAGTGAGTTCAATTTGTTCACCTGCACCAATCTGTGTAAATATGTATTTCACTCCGGCAAATGCCGCAGTATACACGGAAGGAATAAAAAGAAAGTATAGAAGCTGAATTGCCGCTCTTATCCATGTATGTATTTTTTTCAATTGCTTTGCTGACATAGATTGTAGTTCTAACCTTTTCATCTTACTTCACCGCCTTTTCTAAAGCTTCCTGTGAAGCATTCTTAATTCCAGTTGAGCTAAATGTCGCTCCACTAATCGTATCTACATCTGCACTCTGTGCTTCTATAATTTCCGGAATGATATCTTTTGCCATAGAAAGATATGCTCCATCTTCCTTTTCTGCACTTGTAATATCAATTCCTGCGATTTTTCCTTTTTCTATCTTTACTTCAACCGCAACAGGTCCTCCAAAACCTTCTGCCTCGCCCTGATAGGTGCCATCTTTATATTTTGCACTGTCTTCGTCTTCTGAAACTTTAGTTTCTGTTACCTTCGCCTGCAATTTGGCAATTTCTTCATCCTTTGCTCTTGCATCCAATACAGAATTATATCCCATCAGAATTCCAACAACAGCAACCAGGCTTACCACTCTGATCCAAAACTCTCTCATCTTTATTCTGCCTCCGTCTTTTCCGGACGTTTTGCTTCTTCCAGAGCTTTTTCACATCCTGCTATGATTGCATCAGAAGAACAAGTCGCACCAGATACCGCATCGATATCTTTCGGCAATCCTTTATTTATGATTTTCGAAACAATTCCTTCTTTTGTTGAAGTACCATTTGCCGCCTTTTTGATATAACTGTTATTTGAAGATGAACCATCTCCATAAATATCTGTAATCGCCACAATTTTATCATCACGAATCGTTACATTCATCGTCAGATTATATGCATCAAAATCTCCATCTTCATCCGGTTCACATGGTACCATCACTGTATAAGTGCCGTTGATATAGATACTGCTGTCATCATCTTCCGAATCTTTTTTCTCCAGTAATATAACCGCCTGATTCAGATTGTCCAGTGCTTTATCAATCGCTGCCTGCTCCTTTGCTTCCATTGCTTCCTCAGCTTCCTGCAATCGAATCTTCAGAACTGCCCAGGTTGCATCTGTGTATTCTGCCTCATCCAACTGTTTTGCATTTTCAATCGCATCTGCTAGTTTCGATGTATCGATCTTTTCTTCTGTCGACTCTCCATTCGTCACTTTTTCAGCCTGTTTTAATGCATTTTTAATGGCATTTATCAGCCCCTTGGAACTATATGTCGCACCGGATACGGTATCTACATCTGTGTTCTGTTTTTTTATGACATTTTTCACAACATCCATTGCTCGATTGAAAAAGCTCTCATCATCCGACGTATCTGTAATCAAAATCGCCTTGATCGTATGCTCCTGAATAACAACTGCAACCCTGACATCTCCACTATATCCTTCCGCTGTTCCATAATAAATTCCTTCTTTATACGGAACCGTTCCAGTAATTACATCTGTCGCCTGATCACTCTTTTCTGACTGATTTGTATTGCTGTTTGAACTGCTGTTATCCGAACCACTAACCGCTGCCTGACTAAGCGCATCGCGTACTGCCTGAATAATTCCAACTGAACTGTACGTTGCTCCGGACACTGTATCAACATTTGTGCTCTGACTGGAAATAATTGCGTTGATAATAGATGATGCCTTGGAAATATACTCACTTCCATCATTATTTTCCAGTATCTGAATCGCAGCAATTTTCCCTCCGCTGATGTCCACCTGCACCTTCAAAGTTCCGCCAAAACCTGTACCGGTTCCATAATACGTTCCGTCTTTATATGCCGATGCGTCTTCTACCTGCGCCACGGACGTTGCGCTTCCTGCTGCGGCAGTTCCGCCCGATTGTGACTGTCCAGTTTCACCACTGTCCTTTTCCCCTGTCAATGCATTTTTCACCGCACTGATAATTCCGTTTGAACTAAATGTTGCTCCAGACACCGTATCAACATCTAACGTCTGGCCTTCTATGATTCGGTCAATTACTGCCTTTGCACGATTGAAAAATGCCGCATCATCTGATGTACTCAAAATATCGATTGCTACAATCTGTTTGTCCTTTATCTGGACAGACACTGTGATGTCTCCTGCATATCCTGTTCCAGTTCCCTTGTAAACACCATCTGCCAGATCAAAACTCCCCTTCGCTGCATTCGTTTTTTCTTTGTTATCCGTTGTTACATTTTTCCCTTTATTACCCACCGCTTCTGCTTTCGATTCTTGTGCGGCATAGACCGGTGCCTCATATCCGCTCAAAGAACCGGCCACACAGGCAGTAACCAACGCAACAGAAAGAGCCGGTGCAAATGATTTTATTTTCTTTCCCTTATCTTTTATATCCATTTTCCTTCTCCTTCACTTTTATCGCTTGACAATTTCCACATTCAATTCCGTTGAGAAATCGTCCCCAATTCCTTCCGTTACATAAAGTGTTCCATCCTTTGTCAGCATAATGGTGTCAAACTCATCACTATGTGCTTTCCAGAATTCTATCGCTTTCTCTTTTCCCATGATAAAAAGAGAAGTAGACAATCCATCTGCCAATGTTCCGTCTTCACTTACAATCGTGACAGACGTCAATCCATTTTCCGCAGGATATCCGGTTTTCGGATCAATAATATGATGATACGTCTTACCATCCTGTTCAAAATATCGCTCATATCCACCCGATGTGATAACCGCTTTATCCTGCACACTCAGGATTCCAAGATAATCTTCTGTGTCATCCGGGCTTTGCACTGCGACGCGCCATTTACTGCCATCTGTTTTTGTTCCAAGTGCCTGCACATTACCGCCAAGGTTTACCAGACCACTGGAAATATTATTTTCCTTGAAAATATTCATAATCCGGGATGACGTGTATCCTTTCGCGATTCCCCCGAGATCAATTTTCATGCCTTCCTGACCAAAAGAAATTTTCCGGCTGTCTTCGTTATATGTAATCTTTGACGCATCTGTAAGCTGCATCAGTGATTTTAATGTATCTTCCGTTGGAACCTGATAGTTCTGCGTTGGGAATCCCCAGGCTTCCATGATCGGATAAATCGCAATGTCAAATGCACCATCTGTTTCTTTATTCAACTCTAATGCACGTTCTACCAGATAGCCTGCATCTTCAGATAACGTAGCACTTCCTGTTTGATTTAATTTTGCAATCTCACTCTCTTCATTTCCTGTGGAGAGCAGTTCATCCAATCTCTGAATCTCTTTTTCAGCCTCATCAACTGCCTCTTGTGCCTGATCTCCATATGCCGTTACCGTCATATATGTATCCATTGCAAATATATCTTTCGACGCTTCTTCATCTGATACAGATTTTTCTTCTGTCTGAACGCTTTTTGTTTCTGCTGTCGTAGTCTGTTTTGTATTACTACATCCGCTTAACATCAGTGATGTACTAAGACAGACACATGCTAATACCATTTTAAGTTTCATTATACTCACCTTTGTTGCCTTAATCTAACATTTTATACTATATTGGATATATCAGAAAAAAGTCAATCCAAAACTTCATAATCGAGAAACATTCTCATTTATGGAGCCAGATAGGGACGGAGTTTAGTGCCGGATAGGGACGGGGTTTGGTGGCTCTTTC
>ERZ791868.710-NODE-710-length-23533-cov-6.331246_pt1 | contig 23533 bp, 20 predicted proteins | sample MGYA00510281_ERZ791868 | MGnify/ENA primary metagenome ERZ791868 (study PRJEB30046, sample SAMN00792046) | human gut metagenome | study: EMG produced TPA metagenomics assembly of the A metagenome-wide association study of gut microbiota in type 2... | reverse complement strand
CGTGCGCGTCTGCATCGGGCATGACGCCGCCAACGTCGGCAACGCGGACCTTGTTGGAATCGGTTGCCACGGCGATGCCGTCAACGGCGACATCGAGCGAGCCGGCGATAACGTGGCCACCCTCGTGGTCGGTGTGGTTGCCGCTGATCTCGGAACGGCCGGGCGCGTGCACGTAGAGCACCTGGCGGTCGCCGATGGGGCCAAACTCCTCCTCAAACAGCTTGGTGAGTGTGGCGAGTGTCTTTTCGTCGGGGGTGGTCATGAGGGTCCTTTCCTTGGCGCATACTGACGAGTTTTCCGTCGTAGTGAGTACGTTAACAATCTGAAGCGGCATAAACTCAGCATCTACGATGCCGCACGTTACGGGCTATGTTAACGTACTCATAACACAACACTTATCACTTTTTGAGAATCTGGTAATCGGTAGAAATTCAGCCGTGAACGGTACTGCCGTATGGACTTATAAAGCAGAAGAGATGCAGATAGAAAAAGTAGAGTACGTTAACATGCGTCCGACGATAGCGGGCCTCGGCGCGGGATGTATTTCTGCCCGGGCCGGCATTCACGCTATTCAGATCTCTCAAGGGTGAAGGTGATCCTGTGGCAAGGCGCCCGTCCAACGATACCAGTTCGCGTCCGGTCTCCATGGCCGACGTCGCCCGCGCTGCTGGCGTTTCGCAGCAGACGGTTTCGCGCGTCGCCAACGGCTTGCCCAACGTTAACGAACAGACGCGCCAGCGCGTGCAGGCCGCTATGCAAGAGCTTGGCTTTCGTCCGAGTTATGCCGGTCGCTCGCTGCGCGACGGCCGTTACCATTCGGTCGGCCTGTGCGTCAACGATGTCACCAAGTTTGGCAACCTTACGATGATCGACGGCATTGCCAGCGCGGCCCGCGAGCGCGGCTGCGCCATCACGCTGGTCGAGATGTCCAAGACCGAGGAGTTTTCGCTTGCCGAGGCCACGCGTCGTATGGCCGCGCTGCCCGTGGACGGTATCATCATCGGCATGAGTCGCATGGCGCCCGATTTTGAGACGTTCGATCCGTTGCCGGGCATTGGAACGGTCATCGTTACCATGTACGCGCATCCGCGCGTGACCACGGTCGATTCCGACCATTACGGCTGCTCGCTATTGCTTATGGATCATCTGTTTGAGCTGGGGCACGAGCAGATTCGCTATATTGGCGGCCCGTCGTTCTCGGTCGATGAGCAATTTCGTCGCGCCGGTTGGCAGGATGCGCTCGAGCGTAAGCACATTAAGCCGCAGGCGCCACTCGAGGGCGACTGGTCTGCCAACAGCGGCTACGAGGCCGCTCGGTACCTGGCTGAGCACGACCGCACCATGACGGCGATTTATGCGGCAAACGACCAAATGGCAAACGGCGCCATCGCCGCGCTGCGCGATAGCGGCTTGCGCGTGCCCGAGGACGTGAGCGTGGTGGGCGTTGATGACTCGCTCGACGACTTTGTCGCACATAACGAGCTCACGACTGTCCGATTCGATTTGCATCAGCGTGGACGCGAGGTATTCGAGCATGCGGTTCCCAAGGCGGGGGCGTCGGACAGGCCCGTCGCCATTCGCATTCCCGGTCAGCTCATCGTTCGGCATACCACGGCAGCTCCGCGCGCATAGTTTTCGCAGGTCAACGGCTTGGCGTTGCGCTTCAATAACAATCGGTAAGGATGCTGGCAGATAGCCGTGGCTATAAAGGTGAGTGCTATGATAGACGGGTTCATTTGTCTATCTAGGAGGCTTTGCCTGATGGAGATCACCAAGGATATCCGCTACATTGGCGTTGACGATCACGACATTGACCTGTTCGAGGGCCAGTACGATGTGTCCGAGAACGGTATGGCATACAACAGCTACGTTATCTTGGGCGAGAAGATCGCTGTCGCCGATTCGGTCGATGGCGGTTTTGTCGACGAGTGGCTCGGCAACCTCGAGGCCGTGCTCGACGGTCGCACGCCCGACTACCTGGTCATCCATCACATGGAGCCCGATCACTCCGCCGGCATCGCCGCCTTTATGGAGCGCTATCCCCAGGCGCAGATTGTGGCAAGCATGGGCGCCTTCCGCATGATGGTCAACTACTTTGGCACGGACTACCCCGAGCGCAAGATGGTTGTCAAAGAGGGCGACGTGCTCGACCTGGGCGGCCACAGCCTGACCTTCGTTGGCGCCCCCAACGTTCACTGGCCCGAGGTGCTGTTCTCCTACGAGGCCACCGACAAGGTGCTCTTTAGTGCCGACGGCTTTGGCAAGTTTGGCGCCAACGACATCGAGGATCCGGAAGGGTGGGCCTGCGAGGCGCGCCGTTACTACTTTGGCATCGTGGGCAAGTTCGGCAAGTTTGTACAGGCCGTGCTCAAGAAGGCCGCCGATTTGGACATCCAGGTCATCTGCCCGCTCCATGGTCCCGTTCTTACCGAGAACCTGGGCTATTACCTCGACACCTACAACACCTGGTCGAGCTATCAGCCCGAGGACGAGGGCATCACGATTGCCTACGCGAGCGTCTACGGCCACCTGAAGGCCGCCGTCGAGGAGCTCGCCGCAGCGCTCGAGGCTCGCGGCCAGAAGGTCTCCGTTTTTGACTTGGCTCGCGACGACATGGCCGAGGCCGTTGAGGACGCGTTCCGCTACGACCGCCTGGTGCTCGCCTCCATCACCTATCAGGGCGAGATCTTCCCATTCATGAGCACCTTTATCCATACGCTTGCCGAGCATGCCTACCAGAACCGTACGGTGGCGCTCGTCGAGGGCGGCTCCTGGGCGCCCGCAGCTGCCAAGATTATGACCAAGGAGCTCGAGGGTATGAAGGACATCACCCTGACGCAGAACAAGGTGACCGTCCTGGGTTCGCTCAACGACGCCTCGCGCGCTCAGATCGAGGCCCTCGCTGACGAGCTCTCCAAGTAGCGATACGTTCACGTTTAACGCTCAAACCACCACAAAGGGGACGGTGAACCTTTGTGGTGGTTTTTGTTTAAGCGCCGGCGATGAGGAGATTTGGGCGGGCGTTGTCGACGATCTCGGCGATTGAGGTGGCGACGGCATGGTCGGGGTCACGGTCCATCACGATGGTGCCGACATCGGTCAGTTTGGCAAAGCGGTACATGCCGCGTCCGTTGACCTTGCTGGCGTCCATGAGGGCAACGCCTTGACGGGCGGCGGAGATCATGGCTGTTTTGGTCTCGGCCATCTGCGGAAAGTCGGTCGTAAAGCCGCAGCCGGGAACAAAAGCGCCGGGGCACATGACGGCAAGGTCGGCATGGACCATTTGGAGCGCCTGCATGGTGAGCGGTCCGTAAAGATAGCGATGGCCTTTGCGCAGTGCCCCGCCCAGCATGACGACGTCGACCGAGGGCATGCTCTCGTCGATGTAATCGGCGATGGTAATGTCGGCCGTGATGACGGTGATGCCGTCGCGCTGGTCGAGGAGCCGGACAAACTCGAGCGCTGTGGTGCCCGAGTCGACGAGCAGCGTGTCGCCGTTATTGACGAGCTCGATGGCGCTTTGCGCGATGGCCTGCTTGGCGGCGACATTGACGTTGATACGGCGATCCTGGGTGGATACGGTCAGTCGCTTCTGGAGCGACACAGCGCCACCATGCGTGCGGCGCAGCTTGCCGGACTCGGCGAGTGCGTCTAGGTCGGCACGGGCGGTAACGGAGGACACGCCAAAGGTCTGGGCGATTTCTGCCACCTGCACCGAGGCGTTATGTTCGAGCATCTCCATGATGGCGGCGCGACGCTCATCGGCGAAAGCTCGGGTTGTTGCATGGGCCATAGTTGCTCCATCATCGTCTGAAATTTGCAGGAATTGTGTTGAGTCTATTTTCGTTCATTTTCTTTTTAAGTAAGAAAACGCCTTTCGATTACTTACTTTTTCTATAAAAGAAAGATGATCAAGGCTCAAAACTCAATTTCGAACACGCGCGCTCAGGTTCGATCCCTTCCGTTTGCTTTTCAAAAATGAAGGTTGGACCTCGCGCGATGACAATATCTCGCACATGCATACCCGCTGAATTTCATACAATGAGCGCAGCAAAACGCAAGGTAAAACGCCTTGTGAACAACTACGCCCGATGTCCAGATGCGGGCGAGGGAGAGGAGCAAACGCTCATGGCACTTGTTACCACCGAAAAGATGCTCAAGGACGCTCAGGCCGGCCACTACGCCGTCGGTGCGTTCAACGTCGAGAACCTCGAGTTTGTTATGGCCGTTCTGGCTGCTGCCGAGGAGACCAAGTCCCCCGTCATCATGCAGACCACCCCGGGCACCATCAAGACCGCTGGTCTGGACTACTTCTACGGCATGGTCAAGGCTGCCGCCGAGCGCGCCTCTGTGCCCGTCGCCCTGCACCTCGATCACGGCGATGGCTATGACCGCTGCATGCAGGCTTTCCGCACGGGCTACACCTCCGTCATGATCGACGGTTCGCACGAGTCCTTCGAGGACAACATTGCCCTGACCAAGTCCGTCGCCGACGCTGGACGCGCCATGGGCGTGCCCGTCGAGGCCGAGCTCGGCAAGGTCGGCGGTAAGGAGGACGACGGTCCCGCGGTTGAGGGCGAGAGCCCCTACACCGATCCTGCCGAGGCCAAGGAGTTTGTTGAGCGCACCGGCTGCACCTCGCTGGCCATTGGCGTTGGCACCAGCCACGGCGTGTACACGAGCGATCCTCACATCGAGCAGTCCGTGGTCAAGGCCATTCGCGACGCCGTCGACGTGCCGCTGGTCCTGCACGGCACCTCCGGTGTGCCCGATGAGCAGGTTGCCGAGGCTGTGAAGAACGGCATCTGCAAGGTTAACTACGCCACCGAGCTGCGTCAGGCTTACACCAAGGGCTTCATGGCCTACATGGCCGAGAACCCCGCCTGCTTCGATCCTAAGAAGCCGGCCAAGGAGGGCATGCGCGAGATCACCGAGCTGGTTAAGATCCGCATGACCAACCTCAACTCTGTGGGCAAAGCAGAGTAACAGCAAGGGTACTCCGACTCGCTACATATCCCGGGGAGGGACGAGGGCTTAGTTCCCCAATCGTCCTCGGGCATGCAAAAAGCCTCGCTGCGCACTTCGTGCGGCGAGGCTTTTTGCCCCCTGCGGAAAGATTGGGGAACTAAGCCCTCGTCCCTCCCAGGTTGACCTACTCGAGGTCGTCGCCCTTGTGGCGTTGGGCGGAAAATAATAAGAAGCCTTCGCGCTGCGGAATGATTTTGGAAACTAAGTACGGGGACCCGCCCAAACCGTCCTGCTCAATCGCCCTTGTGGTGTTGGGGCTGAAAGGGTGGGACGCGTGGGTCATTTGGTTGTTAGGGTTAGTAGGTCGTTGGGGGTTTTGAGGTTGTAGGTGGCGTTTGGGATATCTTGGTGTGATCCCCATGCTGCTCGGGCAAAACTGACCCCTGCCGAAGTTGCGCATTGTTCGTCGTAGACGGTGTCGCCAACGTAGACGACGTTGCCAGGATTCGCGCCCGTACGCCGGAGATATTCGAGCATGGGAGCGGGTGCGGGTTTATGTTCGGTTGTGTCTTCGACAAGGATGATGTGCTCAAAATACTTATCGAAGCCAAGGGGTGCAATTTCTTCTGCGTATTCGTCGCGCGCACGTGAGGAGACGATGCCAAGTTTGCAGCCGTTGTCGGAGAGTGTTGCGATAACTTCGTGCAAGCCGGGAAACACGCTGATGGTGCTTTTAAAGCTGGCGGCAACTTGGCACCAGCGATTCAGCGTTGCCTGTGAGTAGATCCCAAGTTTCTCAAGGGCGTTCTTGCCGGGTATGCCGAGGGCAAATTCAAGCTCGTGTCGGGGGAGCGTTTTGCCGGTTTCTTCTTGGATAATCTGGCCAAGCGATGACAGCACGCTTTCTTCTGTATCTGCCAATGTCCCATCAACGTCAAACACGATATAGTCAAAGTACTTCATATAGTAGCTCCTATCCGTTGTTTGCCTGCAAGTTTGATGCAGTGACAGAAGAAGGGCTAGCGGGATTTCTGCCTGGTACTATCGAGATTCTGCCTCGCTGCTCGATAGCTCGAAGGAGTGCATCCCATTTGTTCTTTAAATACCTGGCCAAGATGGCTTGCTGTCGCAAAGCCGCATTGGCGCGCGACTGTCTGGACCGTTCGCGTGGTGTGTGCCAAAAGTTCGCAAGCACGGTTTACGCGGTATGCGCGCAGATATGCCGCCGGGGTCGTTCCTGCGCAAGCTTCGATAATGCGGTAACACTCTCTTTCGCTTACGCCGGCTGCAGATGCCATCTGGGGCACATCTATAGCGGCTGCATAGTTTGCGCGGATATAGTCCAGGATTGCCTTGAACTGTACGTCGCGGTTGGTCATCCAAGAGGCGTTGTCGGAGGAAAAGAGCGGTTCGGCCTTGGCGTAAATCTGAATCCAGAGCTCTGACAAGCTATTCCGAAGCGCCATCTCGTTCTGCGGACGTTGAAGGTCGTGGTTAAAGGAACTCTTTAGCAAATCGATAAAGGGCATATCGTCGGGGTTGGTGGGCGACCATTTGAGCACATCGACGCCTCGACATTGAAGCAAAGGATTGATACAGCGCTTTTGAAGGCGTCCCGCGGGATCGCCGAGCATCGACGGCTGAAAGATATGTAACATTTGAATGGCTGGTGCCGAATTGGGTGATTGCAGCGTGCTGTGCAAAACGCCGCCGTTGATAAAGCCGGCGGACCCTTCCTCAAAGCGCACGTGTTCATGAGCCGCGCGCGTTCGATAGTCAATCGCTCCCTGCTCCATGTAGAAAAGCTCGACTTCGGAATGCCAGTGCCAGGGGACGGAATTGCCCGGATAGCGAGCGAATTCTGCGCGTTCGGCAATATAGGGCCAGTCTTCGGCGGTCTCGGGAAACGCTTCCTCGCGTCCTCCGCGGTGCAATTCTATGTGATCCATGTTTCGCATGGCATCAGTATAAAGCGCGATGGGCTTAGATTGCTCTTGCCTGTTCGGGGAACGCCTTGTCTAGGGATGCTTGGAGCTTTTCGAACGATGCTTGCAAGTTGAGATTCTGATTGGTTGAGCGTTTGGCTTTTGTGGTGGGGGAGTCGAGGGGGCTGTTTCTCTGTGTCGGGGGGAAGGAGAAAAGGTCTGCATGTGTTAGGGATGGCTGCTGTGCTGCGTCATTGGAAGAATGCATGCTTATGCGGCCTCCTCGATGTCCGCCAAAAGGTTGCGCACGGGGCGTGCTGCTAGGTCCCGTGCGTTGGCAGTATTATGCCGCGGCTGCCGCAAAGAAGCGCTAAAGAAAGGCTTAACCTGGTTTGGTGTTACGATGAAACTGCAGGTCAGAGGTATTGAGTAACACTCTTGAAAGGTTTTGGGCTTAAGGGCTTTCTAAGGTTTGTGACGTGGATGTGGCGCGGACGTACGGAGCGTGTGAATGCACGCTGTTAGCGCTGCGGCTCTGCGGCGCGCACCTGCTCGATGACCTTTTCCATCGTGGCGTCGATGCGGTCTTTTTTAAGCTCGCATTCCCAGATGGTTATGGGTGTCCAGCCCATTTGAGTGAGTGCTGCCACGGCAGCGCGGTCGCGCTCGACGTTGCGACGGAACTTTGCCTCCCAAAACTCAACGTTGCGCTTGGGCTGGCTAGGGTTGCACTTGGGGCAGCGGTGCCAAAAGCAGCCGTTGACGAAGATGGCGATCTTGCGCCCGGGAAAGGCGATGTCGGGCTTGCCGGGAACCTTCCATTCCAAGCGATAACCCGTAAGGCCCGCGCCGCGCAGGCGCTGGCGAACGAGCAGCTCGGGTTTGGTGTTCGCACGCTTGTTGCCCTTCATGGACTTTTTGATGGCAGCGCGACGGCGCACCAGTTCGCGCTCGTCGGCGGAGAGGTCTGAGGTATCGATGCCGTCGAGCAGGCTGGGCTTGGGGCGTTTTTTGCTACGGCGCTTAGGTTTGTGTTTGGGTTTGGTGGCAAGTTCGTCGGCTGTGGTGGTCTCGGCATCGTTGACGGCGCCGTTGGCCTCAAGCCGATCTTCCTTCAGCTCAATCAGCGAATCGATAAGCCCCTTGTCGGCGGGCATCCATTCCACCGTGGCAAGCGAGGTGCGTGGAATCCAGCGGATATCGAGCTGACGGTCGTGCTTCTGGGGCTCGCCGGACTCTTTAGCCAGCGAGCAGTAATAGCACTCCATTGAGAGATGAAAATCGGGGTAGTCATACTCAACGGTGTAAAAATCACGCAGGTTGGTAACGTTTACCTGCAGCTCTTCCATAAGCTCGCGGCGCACGGCGTCTTCGGGTGTCTCGCCGCGCATGAGCTTGCCGCCTGGGAACTCCCATAGTCCCTGCATGTCGCCGTAGCCGCGCTGCACGGCAAGCAGCTCGTCAGATCCATCCTTGCGAATGATCCCGGCGGCAACATGAACAGTCTTCAACAGGAGTCCTTCCTCAACATCATTACATGACGGGGTAGTCTTTTTGGAACGGGGCTTTTTTAGCTGCCCTATGTCAAATGCGCCCTCATGCCTCAAAAGCTTCGGATGGGGCAGCAAAAAAGCCCCGTCCCAAAAAGACTACCCTTACCTTACGCAACGGTAAGGCAAGCGTAAGCCATATCGATGGTAGCCGACTCGGCTTCTTGCGACTATAGATGCCGTAGACTAATCGCAAGAAAGGACTCGGTATGCAAACCACGCACATGGCGACCCCGGTACTGGAGGTCGCGCATCTCGAAAAGGTATATGGAGCGCTGGGCAACGTGACCCGCGCGCTCAACGACGTCAGCTTTACCGTCAACCGCGGCGAATTTGTTGGCATCATGGGCGCCTCGGGCTCGGGTAAGTCGACGTTGCTCAACTGCGTCTCGACCATCGATAGCGCCACGAGTGGCACCATCCGCATCAACGGCCAGGATGTGACGCGCATGAAGCAGGCCAAGCTTTCGCAGTTCCGCCGCGAGGAGCTCGGCTTTATCTTCCAGGACTCCAACCTGCTCGATACGCTCACGGCACGCGAGAACATCGCCCTGCCGCTCACCATCGCCCGCACAAACTCGGCAGAGATCTCGACCCGCGTGCAGGATGTAGCCGCGCGTCTGTCTATCAGTCAGGTGCTCGACAAGTATCCCTACCAGATGTCCGGCGGTCAGCAACAGCGCGTTGCCGCGGCTCGCGCACTCGTCACCGACCCAACTATGATCATGGCCGACGAGCCCACCGGCGCCCTCGATTCCAAGAGCGCCCGCCTGCTGCTCGAGAGCCTGGAGGCGCTCAATCGCCGTCTGCGCGCCACCGTGCTCATGGTCACGCACGACAGCTTTGCCGCCAGCTACACGAGCCGTGTGCTGTTTATCCGCGACGGCAAGATTTTCACCGAGCTGCGCCGCGGCGACACCGACCGACGAGAGTTCTTCGACCGCATTATGGAGGCCGTTGCCATGATGGGCGGTGAGGGCTCCGATGCTCTGTAAACTCGCTTGGGGCAACGTCCGCCGCGCCGGCCGCGATTACCTTGTCTACTTGCTGACGCTCACCTTGGGCGTCACGGTCTTCTATGCCTTCAACACCGTCTCGATGCAGGTCGACATTGCCGGCATCAAGGAGGAGGGACTGTCCGAGCTCATGGGCAGCATGCTCGGCTACCTGACGTACTTTTTGGCCGGCGTCATGGCCTTTTTGATGGTGTATGCCAACAACTTCATCATGAAGCGCCGCAAAAAGGAGTTCGGCCTGTACCAGGTGCTCGGCATGCGCCGCGGGCGCGTCGCCACGATCATGGCGCTCGAGACCGTATTTGTTTCGGTCGGCGCTTTTGTCGCCGGCATTGTGCTGGGCGTGGGGCTCTCCCAGCTCATGACATTCTTTACGGCCTCGCTCTTTAAGACACAGATCGCTAATTTCCACTTCTTTTTCTCGGTGCATGCGTTCAACCTGACCCTTGCCTGCATGCTCGTGATGTTTGTGCTTACGCTACTGCTGAACCTTCGCGCCGTGCGCCGTACCAAGCTCATCGAGCTTATGGGCGCCGAGCGGCGCAACGAGAGCATCAAGACGCGCAACCCCTGGATTGCGATCGCCATCTTTGTCGTGGGCGTGGTGCTGGTGGGCGTGGCCTATTACCGCCTGTTGCGCGATGGGTTCCCGCTCACCGCGACGGAGGGTAAGCTGCAGGAGGCCATGAACCAGTTTGGTATCACCACGGCCATGGTTACGGTGGGTACCTTTGCCCTGTTCTGGGGCCTTTCGGGCATGCTTATCAAGCTGCTGCAGAGCCTACGCAGCGTGTATTGGCGCGGCCTCAACATGTTTACCGTGCGCCAGCTTGCGGCCAAGGTCAACACGGTGTGCTTTTCGATGGGCGTTATCGCGATGATCCTGTTTCTGGCCATTACCTCGGTGACCTGCGGTATGTCGATCGCCAACGTGATGAACGAAAACCTCGAGCGCTATACGCCGGCGGATATGACGCAGACGTATATCTATTACATGCCCGATAGGCTCGACTACTACAAGGAGTATGTCAATCCTTCCGAGGCCGATCGCATGGTGCTGGCAGACGCAACGGTCGATTTGTACTCTGCATGGCACGGTGACCGTATCGATCCCGATAACGTTGCGGAAAGTATCAAGGGCAAGTCGGCAGATAATGGCAACGAGGCCGGAAAGAAGGTCAATATCGCCGACGTTGCCGGCGAGCATGTGCAGATTGATTCGTATCTGAGCTATACGCTTGGCGGCTCGGATCCTTCGGTGACGGCGGGCGAGATGTGCAAGGCCATGGGCGAAAAGCTCCCCAAGGCGCTCGAGGGTAGCAATGCCGATGATATGGGCCTGTTTGTGACGCCGGCGAGCCAGTACAACAAACTGCGCCAGATGATGGGCAAGGAGCCGGTGAGCATTGGCCGCGACCAGTACTTGCTTACGTGCGATATGGGCGGCGAGTTGGGCGACCTGTACACCAAGTACATGGCTGGGGGCCATACCCTCACCTTGGGCGGACATACGCTCAAGCCCGCAACCGATAAGTCGGACGAGGACACGGCTGCCATCGCCAACTCGGCACTCGGCAGCAATCCCGGTACCGTGGTCGTAGCCGACGAGCTGCTGTCCCAGCTTAACCTGCAGCCGTATTCCAGTAATCTGCTCGTTAACTACAAGCAGGGGATGGATGTGACCAAGGCAGACGAGAGCATTAAATACACCATGCTCGACAATCTGCTCGTTGACGGCAAGGAGCCGGGGTCGTGGGGAGTCTTCATGACACGCTCCGAGATCTATACGCAGGCGGCGCAGATGAACGGCATGATTAGCTATCTAGCCATCTATATTGGCTTTGTACTGGTCGTTGCATGTGCGGCAATTCTGTCGATCCAGCAGCTCTCCAATGTGGCCGACGGAAGCCGCAGCTATCGCGTGCTGGCGCAGATCGGCTGTGACGACCGCCAGATTCGCCATTCGGTGATGGCGCAGCAAGCGGTGTTCTTCCTGTTCCCGCTGGCAGTGGGTCTGGCGCACTCCTTTGTGGCGCTCAAGGTGATCATCGAGCTGGTGAGCACGTTTGGCAACATGAGCATCGGCGGCACGGTGGGTCTTACCTGTGCGATTTTCCTGGCAGCCTATGGTGGCTACTTCCTGGTGACCTACCTCATGAGCACCGGCATGGTGCGAGCTGCCATAGCCACCCGCTACAGCGAGTAGCAAGCGGGCAAAACCGTCGCAAAACTAACGCAAACAACCGCCGCGGAGGGAGTCGGCCCCCTTCCGCGGCGGTTTTTTGTCTATCGGATGCCTCTCAGATGCAAGTGAGTAGACTTTTTTGGATCTGTCGAGCACACCACGACAAGTGCTCAATAAAACCGCAGGTCAGCGCTGTGGCGATTTGGGGTGTGCTCGGCTTCCTGCAAGAAGTCTACTCACTTGGTTTTTGCTGCTAGAAGACCGCCGCGAGGGAAGGCAACTCCCTCGCAGCGGCCGACGTTTGTCCAGATAAAACCTGCCAAAATAAACCTGTCCCTTTTTGGCAGGTTATCGCTTCCAAAAGTGGAGGATCAACGTCGTGCGGTTTTGCTGCTCGGTTTTGACCAGGATGTTGTGGATGTGGGTCTTGACGGTGCCCACGGCAAGGAATAGCTCGTCAGCGATCTCTTGGTTCGATTTGCCCAGCACAACCAGACGCATAACTTCGGTCTCACGGTTGGAGAGCTTGTAGGCGTTGCGATAGAAGGGCATCTGCTCTTCGATGTGTCGATCAAGATCGCTGACGTTCTTTTCCTCGGGCGCCTCCTGCATGCGGATTGAAAGCACGTGGTAGGAGTAGATGATCAGCAGAATCGCAAAGTAGCAGGCAAAGACGTTTTCGCTAAAGTTGCGCTCGGACAGATATAGTTGCAGCCAAGAGGGCGCCAGACTCATGGGGACAATCAGAATGTTGTAGAAATCCTCGGCAACGATGCAACCGACCAGAATAGCGCCGATAATCAGGTGCTTTTGTTGGTTGTTAACGCGTGCCTTCAGCTCGACTTGTGTGCTCTTGCGTGCCGTCCAAAAGATATATAGCCCCACGAAAACAAGGAATACCTGACGCATCGTGTAGTAGAGCCATTGATGAATGGGGCCGTAGGGGACAGCGACGATAATCAGCAGCTCGCTCAGCAAGAACGTTGCGACGGGAATGACAAACTGCTTTTTTGAATGCTTGTCGAGCAAATCCATGGCAATGAGCCAAATAAAAGCCTGCGAAGCGGTCGCCACAAAGGTCCGCAACACAGGCATGGTAATTGAGTAATAGTCGCTGGCCGGAAAACTCTGGTTTTGCAGCGTGTATTCAAAAAAGAAAATCTCGGTCATCTCGATGGCATAGCAGATAAATACGCCGCTGCCATAGATAAAGAAGCGTCGACGAGATGAGGCATAGGCGGCAAGCGAGAGCACCGCCGTCACAATACAGATCACGAGTATCGCTAGGGTATAGAAGAACATCAGGGTGTTCATCTGCCACCGTCCCATCTCATTTATTCTATGGCCGAGCCCTGTATACCTTGTGGGATATAGACGTCTCAACCCTTCGTTTCATTGCGGATTAGGCGCCGAGATACAGCATAGCCGTATACCGTTCGCGGTTCTAGATGGTAAACCCCCTGTAAACTCTTGACCTGCGGGTTTATATTGGTTTAGAGGGGGTGTAACTCCGTGAACGGTCTTTAATCCCGAATAAACTAGGTAAAAATTGCATACGGGTGAATGATGGTCTTGTCAACACGAGGCGTGATGTTCGAGCGCCTCATAGTAATAGTCGGCAAGACCGGCGGAAAGGAAATCGACATGGCACTGCCTAAGGATTTCATCGACACCAACGACTTCACCAAAGAGCAGATCCTGGCTATCGAGGATCTTGGCCTGGCAATGAAGAAGGCCATCAAGGTTGACGGTTATTATCCGCACCTGCTCCGCAACAAGAGCCTTGGCATGATCTTCCAGCAGGTCTCCACCCGCACTCGTCTTTCCTTCGAGACCGCTATGACCGACCTCGGCGGCCATGCTCAGTTCTATGGCCCTGGCACCATCCAGCTCGGCGGTCACGAGTCCCTGGGCGATACCGCTCGCGTTATGGGCTCGCTGCTCGACATCATGATGGCTCGCGTTGACCGTCACAAGGACGTCGTCGGCCTCGCCGAGGGCTCCGCTGTGCCCGTCATCAACGGCATGTCCGAGTTCAACCATCCCACGCAGGAGATGGGCGACCTCATGACCATGCTCGAGAACCTCCCCGAGGGCAAGAAGATCGAGGACTGCACCCTGGCCTTCATCGGCGACGCCACCCAGGTCTGCGTCTCCCTCATGTTCATCGCTTCCAAGGTCGGCATGAAGTTTGTCCAGTTTGGACCTAAGGGCCACCAGATCCCCGACGGCGGCCTGCACGTTGGCACCGTCGAGGAGCGCGCCGAGTTCGGCAAGCAGATGATGGCCATCGCCGAGGAGAACTGCAAGGTCTCCGGCGGCTCTGTCGTCATCTCCGACGACATCGAGTGCATCAAGGGCGCCGACTTCATCTACACCGACGTGTGGTATGGCCTGTACGACGAGGAGGTCTCGGGCGAGAACTACATGGACGTGTTCTATCCCAAGTATCAGGTCACCATGGACATGATGAACTTCGCCGGCCCCAACTCCAAGTTCATGCACTGCCTGCCGGCCACCCGCAACGAGGAGGTCGTCGACGAGGTCATGGACGATCCCGAGCGCTCCCTGTGCTGGGTCGAGGCCGAGAACCGCAAGCACTCCATCCGTGCTCTCCTTGCCGCCCTGGGCAAGCGCACCCCGCTCAACGACGAGGGTGTCGAGTACTCCGCCAAGGCTGAGCTCCACGCCGCTCTCGAGGCTCTCGAGCAGCTCTAAGCCTCAAGGCTTCTAAAAGCACGTTTGCGGGCGGCGGATGCTCGTCTCCTGTCGCCCGCTCACCGAGGCCCAAGCAATTGCCTTAATACCTTAGGGCCTCGGATCTGTCCAAGACTGAGCGAAGGAGCTCATCATGAGCGACGGAAAGAAAAAGCTTTCCTTTTTGACGGTCATTTCGACCATCATCTGCGTCGTCTTCGTTTGCGAGGCCGCCGCTCCTGCTGCTGCCATTGGCAACCAGCAGTTCTTCTGGTGGATCTTCCTGATCCTGACCTTCCTGCTTCCCTACGGCATGGTTGTCGCCGAGCTCGGTACCACCTATGACGGCGAGGGCGGCATTTACGACTGGGTACGCGATGGCCTGGGCGACAAATGGGGCGCCCGCATCTCGTACTACTACTGGGTCAACTACCCGCTGTGGATCGCCTCGCTGGCTACCATGTTCCCCGACATTTTGGGCATGGTCTTTGGCGTCGAGTTCAACTTGATCGCCAAGATGGGTATCGATCTTGCCTTTGTGTGGATCGTCTATCTCATGGGCCGCTCCAAGGCGGCCGACTCCGAGTGGGTCCTTAACGGTGGCGCCATCATCAAGGTCGCCGTCGCCGTTATCGTTGGCGCTTTGGGCATTTGGTATGCCATGGAGAACGGTTTTGCGAACGACATGTCCGCTGCCACCTTCCTGCCCGAGCTCACCAACACCAACGCTCTCGGTTACCTGTCGATCATCATCTTTAACTTCATGGGCTTCGAGGTCATCTGCACCATGACCGACGACATGGCCGATCCCGCTCGCGATATCCCCAAGGCCATCATCGTCGGTGGCCTGTCCATCGCCGTGATCTACCTGTTCGCTGGCTTTGGCATCGGCGCCGCCGTGCCGGCCGATTCCATCGACCCCGACTATGGCATGATTGTCGCAGTCCAGACCATGGTGGGCGACTCCATGATCTTCAAGGTCATCTGCATCGCCTTCCTGATCACCCTGTTCGCCAACATGGCCGCCTGGTCCTTCGGCGTCAACTCCGTCGCCCGCTACGCTGCCGAGCACGGCAACATGCCCAAGGTCTTCGCCTCGATGATCTCGGATGACGACATGCCCAACGGCGCCAACCTGGTCAACGCCATCGTTGCCTCCCTGGTGCTGTGCCTGCAGCTCGTACCCATCGACGCCATCTCCAACGGTGTCTTCTGGATGCTCTTCGGCACCTCCGTCGTCTTCCTGCTGCTGACCTACATCCCGATGTTCCCGGCGTTCCTCAACCTTCGCAAGAACGACCCCAACCGCGAGCGTATCTTCACGTTCCCGTTTAAGGGCGCCATGATGAAGGTCATGCTGGCCATCCCTTGCATCGAGCTGATCCTGGCCATCGTTGCAACGCTGGTGCCGCTCTCTGCCGCTGAAATTGGCGACAAGCTCCCGATGATCGTTATCTTCATCGTGCTTCTGCTCATCGGCGAGGTTGTCCGCGTCGTCAGCGCCAAGGGCCGCGAGACCGAGTACAAGGGCCTCACTCCCGAGCTGGCAGCTCAGCGTCTCGCTGAGGAGGCCGCCGAGGCCGAGGAGAACTAGAGCACCCGGTTCTGGGGCTCCAACCCTCCTCGCGTACCAACGTGCGCTTCGTCGGGCTTGTCGCTCCCGACTCCGGGCACTCTAGCCTCTTCGGAGACGTGCCCAAGCGACAGGTTTGCTAACCATTCCCCGGGGTGGGTGTGAGCGATAGCTCCGGTAACCACCGCCCACCCCAATCTCTCTTCCGTATCCTTCGTGCGTTTTGTCTCCGCGCACTTGGTTACGTCGTCGCTTGCCGGTGCGATTCCGTGAAAACCGGCGTCGGGCGCCCCGACCTTTGCCGAGGAACGGGCGCCTACCATCTCTTGGTTTTAGGCTGCGGGCAACCCGCCCGCGGCAAGCGATCGTTCGATTTGGAGGAAATCTTATGCGTACGATCACCGAGTCCGAGTCCACCCCCAAGGCCGACGGCTTCTTTATGCCCGCTGAGTTCGCCCCGCAGGATCGCGTGTGGATGGGTTGGCCCCACCGCACCGACACCTGGGCCCACGGCGCCAAGCCGGCTCAGAAGCAGTATGCCGCCATCGCCCGCGCCATCTCCGAGTTCACCCCGGTCTATATGTGCGCCAACCAGGTCGACTATGCCAACTGCAAGGCCGTCTTCGAGAACGACGAGAATGTCACCGTTATCGAGATGACCACCGACGACGCTTGGTTCCGCGACACTGCCGCCACCTACGTCATCAACGGCAAGGGTGAGAAGCGTGCCAACCACTGGCACTTCAACGCCTACGGCGGTCTCGTCGATGGCCTCTATTTCCCGTGGGACAAGGACGAGCAGATCGCCCTTAAGATGGCTGAGCTCTCCGGCTGCCGTCGCTACCGTCCCGATGACATGATTCTCGAGGGCGGCTCCATCACCGTCGACGGCGAGGGCACCCTTGTCGTGACCGACCAGTGCCTGCTTTCCCCGGGCCGCACCTGCTCTGCGGTGCTCGAGGAGGAAGAGGATCCCGAGTCCATCTGGCCCAAGTTCCACAAGAAGTTTGAGCCCTGGAGCGAGGAGCTTCGCGCCTACATGGACGAGCACCTCAAGGATTACCTGGGCGTCGAGAAGGTCATCTGGGTCAAGGAGGGCATCGACCCCGAGGAGACCAACGGTCATATCGACGACGTCGCCACGTTCATCGCTCCGGGCGTCATGGCCTGCATCTGGACCGACGATCCCGAGTATCCGTTCTACGAGCAGTGCCACGCTGCCTACGAGACCCTCTCCAACGCCGTTGACGCCAAGGGCCGCAAGATGAAGGTCTACAAGCTCTGCATGCCCGTGAACCCGCTGTTCATGGACCAGGCTTCCTGCGACACCATCGACGCCGACGAGAACGCCGAGCCGCGCGTTCCCGACGAGCCGCTGATCGCCTCCTACATGAACTACCTGGTCACCAACCACGGCGTTATCGTCCCGCAGTACGGCGACGAGAACGACCAGCTGGCCGTCGACACGCTCCAGAAGATCTATGACGAGGTCTGGGGCGAGGGCGTCTACAAGTGCGTCGGCGTTCAGTCCGAGCAGGTCGTCTTCGGCGGCGGCAATATCCACTGCATCACCCAGCAGGAGCCGTCCGCGTAATTGTCTGTCTTCCCGAGGCACCCCATCTCGCCGCTCAAACCGTCGCTCGCGTACCAAAGTACGCTTCGCTCCTCTTTCGCGGCGACCTGGGGCACCTCGAAAACCCAGCCGATCAATCGGACAATCGGCGAATCGAACCATCTTGGGGCATTGATGGTCGGCTTGCCCGATGTCTTGGTCGGTTGGGTTTTCTTTGGGCACTCCGTTGCCTCCACTTCGGAGTGCCCTTTTCTTTGATTGAGTACGCGTCTGGCCTGGGATTTTTTGCGGGTTAGGCCAATTGTTCGCTTGAATTTCCCAGGTCAGACGCGTCTTCAATTGCCGAAAGTTATCGGTCGTGAACGCGACCGTTTTGATCGGAGTATCTATGTACCAGCGTATCGTTATCTACACGCGCCTGTTCCGCGAGCGTTGGTCCAACAATTGCATCCTCTCTTCTCTTTGGGATGGCACCTGCACCGGTGACGCGGCCTGCAACCCTACCTTGGGCTGCGCCTTCGGTACAGATGCCATCCTTTTTGCTGTAGGGGGAGCGTGTCGTGGCAGGTAAAAAGTTCTCCCTGTTCGAGGTCATCCTCTCGGTTATCTGCGTTGTCTTTACCATCGAGGCGGCCGCTCCGGCATCTGCCATGGGTAACGTGCAGTTCTTCTGGTGGATCTTCCTCATCATTACGTTTTTGCTTCCCTATGGCCTGGTGGTGGCCGAGCTCGGTACGGCGTTTGATTCCGAGGGCGGCCTGTACGATTGGGTTCGCCTGGGCTTGGGCGACCGTTGGGGCGCCCGCTGCTCTTGGTGCTACTGGGTTAACTTTCCGCTGTGGGTGGCAAGTATCGCCTGCATGTTCCCCAGTGTCATTAATGCGGTGTGGGGTATCGAGTTTTCACTCGGGATCCGAATCGCCATCGAGATTGTCTTTGTGTGGGGCGTCACGGTCATGGCAATGCAGCCGGTGGCCGAGGCAGATTGGGTCATGGACGGCGGCGCCGTCATCAAGGTGCTCATTACCGCTGTGGTGGGAATCGTCGGCATTTGGTTTGCCTGCAATAACGGCTTTGCCAACGACATGTCGTTTAAGACCTTCATTCCAGATCTGGGCGACACCAATTCGTTGACGTACCTATCGATTATCCTGTTCAACTTTATGGGCTTCGAAGTGGTCGCGACCTTTGCCAGCACGATGAAGAACCCGTCGCGTGATATCCCCAAGGCGGTTATTGCCGGTGGCGTGGCCATTGCGGCGATCTACATCATCTGTGGCATTGGCATTGGAGCCGCGGTTCCCACCGAGCAGCTTTCACTCGATTCGGGCATTGTGGACGCAGTCGCCGCTATGGTGGGGCGCACCCACCCGCTGACGATGGTCGTGGGCGTGGCCTTTTTGGTGACGCTGTTCGCCAATATGATCTGCTGGAGCTTTGGCGTCAACAACGTAGCGAGCTATGCCGCGCGCCATGGCAACATGCCGCGTCCCTTTGCGTTGGTGTCCAAAAAGACCGGCATGCCCAACGGCTCGGCGCTCATTAACGGCTGTTTTGCCAGTCTGGTGCTGCTGCTCCAGATTCCGCTGGGTGAGGGTTCCGACGTCTTTTGGGTTTTCTTCTCGATGAACGTCGTCTTTCTGCTCATGAGCTATATCCCCATGTTCCCAGCGTTTTGGCGTCTGCGCAAGCACGATAATCGTTCGCGTGTGTTCCGTGCGCCTTTCGAGGGCAAGGTGCTCGCGGTGGCGCTTGCGATGCCGGTGGTAGAGCTCGTGCTTTCCATTGTTGCGACAATCGTGCCGCTTAACAGCTCGCCCGCCGAGATGTCAAAGTTGCCGATCCTCATGGGTGTGGTGATCGGCGTGTTGCTGGGCGAGGTTTCGCGCCTCATATCGCGCCACGGCCGCAGCATCGACAATCCCGGCGTTGGCGCATAGGGGTCAGGTTATTTTGCACCAAAACAGTAGCGCCGCGAGTTACGCAGCGCTTGGTGCATCTTGGATTACTGTTCGCGGTGCTCGGGATCGGAAACGAGCTTAGGCGCAAAGTAGGGGACGTGGCCCAGGTACGGGCGGCTGTCCGAACGCTCCTCGGCGATGCAGGGGACCTCATCGTAAGTAAGTGAGTCGCTCAGGTGGGCGATGGCCTTGGCGGCAGGAGCGACGAGCATCTTGAGCGGTGCGATAGGCGCCATGGCATCTCCTTTCCTGTATGCGACCCGTGCTTTGGCGCGAATGTATATGCCGCAAGTCTAGCATCCCGCCCAGGAGAGCTTCAAACCACCACAAAGGGGACAGGCACCTTTGTGGTGGTTTTGGCGTTTGCCCAGATGAAACCCGCCAAAATGAATCGGTCACCAGGAGAGGAAATGGCGTTGGGCGAGAATTTGGTTTGTTAAATAGGGTCCCGACCTGGGCTACTTATAGATTGTGGAAAACTCTATTGTCAGATTATGGCGAATGCTGCTGTAGGATTATGACATGCGCTACTACAGCCTATGGCAACGTACCTCATGAGCGCCGGCATGGTGCGAGTTGCCATCGCCACTCGCTACAGCGAGTAGCAGGCGGGCAAAACCACCGCAAAGCCGTCGCAAAACCGCGATGAACAACCGCCGCGAAGGGGGACGGGCCCCTTTCGCGGCGGTTTTTTGCCTGCCTGGTGCGTCTCGGATGCAAGTGAGTAGACTTTTTGGGATCTGCCGAGCACATCGCGACAAACGCTCGATAAAACCGCAGGCCAGAGCTGCGGCGTTTTGGGGTGTGCTCGGGATCCCGCCAAAAGCCTACTCACTTGGTTTTCACGGTTAGTAAACCGCCGCGAGGGAAAGCAGCTCCCCCGCGGCGGTCTTAACGTTCGCCCAGATAAAACCTGTCACCACAAGGGGGATGGGCGCCTTTTGTGGTGGTTTTGGTACTTGCTTAGCGGGTTAGCCCTGCGTGTCGCCTCCGTACATGTAGACGATAAAACCGTCGCCGGTGTCTTGACTGTGATCCTCCAGGATGCGCTTCATGTTGAGGTGCTCGTAGAACTGCCAGTCGGAGTTGCAGTCGCTCATCAGGAAGAACTTGGTGCAGCCTGCCTTGGCGAGCTCGGCGCGCGCAAGGTCGATAAGCGCGCGGCCGAGCCCCTTGCCCTGCCACTCGGGCACGATGATGGTCAGGTTGAGCTGGCCCTGGGCATACTCGTTGCCTGTGGCGGCAAAGCGATCCGCCGTGGCCTTTTCGCGACTGTCGCCGAAGAGCGAGCCCTCGAGCTTGGCGTCGGCAGCCTTTGCCATTTCGGTTGCCTGGGCGAGCATCTCGTTGTAGCAGGACTCCCACGTGGGGTTGGTGCGCGGCTTGCCGTCCTCGAAGATGCCGATGCAGCAGGCGGCGATAATGCGGCCCTCGGCCTCGGCGACAAGCGCGATAGGTGAGCGTTGCAGCTGCATAGCGATGTTAAAGCGCGCGCAGAAATCGGCAGCTTCGACGTCGCCGCGGTTGCGCAGCGTGTTGCACCACAGCTGGTTGTAGATGGCGGCGATGCCGGTCAGGTCGTCGAGCGTGGCGGCGCGCAGGGTTACGTTGTCAAGGCTCATGAAGGCTCCTTCCAAGTTGGGTCAGGCCACCTCTGAGTGTGACATGGACGCAGGGCGGCCGCATCAATCATTCGGCAGGCGAGCCCCGATCCCTCGGGGACGGAGGAAAAGGGGTCACGAGTGAGGATTTTCGGACGCTTGCCCGACGAGAGTGGATAATCTCCCACTTTGAGCGCGAACATGGGCCAAAAACGGGAGATTATCCACTCTCGTGGTGAGCGGGCCCTTGTGTCGATTCATTCCCTTTTTAGTAGGCTGTGCTTGCACTTTAGCGTGCGACAGCGGATAATGCCGAGCACTCGACAATACGCTTTTTGCTCTCTCTATAGATTGAGGAGGCCCCTATGGCCATGGATTTCAAACGCAGGCTGCCGATCCCCATGGAGATCCGCGAGGAAATGCCGCTTTCCGCCGAGCTTACCGCTAAGAAGCAGGCATTCGACGCCGAGGTCGCCAAGGTCTTTACCGGCGAGGACGCGCGCAAGGTGCTCATCATCGGCCCATGCTCTGCCGATCGGGAGGATTCGGTCCTCGAGTACATGAACCGCCTGGCCAAAACCGCCGAGGAGGTCAAGGACAAGCTCATCATCATCCCGCGTGTCTACACCAACAAGCCGCGCACCAAGGGTACCGGCTACAAGGGTCTACTGCACAATCCCGACCCCGAGGCGCCCGATGACCTGCTCGAGGGCGTCAAGGCCATTCGCCACATGCACCTGCGCGTCATCGAGGAGACCGGCTTCTTTACCGCCGACGAGATGCTCTACCCCTCTAACTATCAGTACCTTGTCGATCTGCTGAGCTACGTCGCTGTGGGCGCGCGCTCGGTCGAGAACCAGGAGCACCGTCTGGTGTCGAGCGGCATTTCGGTGCCGGTGGGCATGAAGAACCCCACTGCCGGCTCCACCACCGTCATGCTCAACTCCATCTACGCCGCTCAGGCGCATCAGAGTTTCATCTTCCGCAACTGGGAGGTCGAGTGCGACGGCAATCCGCTCGCGCACGCCGTTATGCGTGGCTACATCGGTCTCGATGGGCGCACCTACCCCAACTACCACTACGAGCACCTCGAGCGCCTGGCCGAGCGCTATACCGAGCACGCCGGCTATGCCAATCCGGCAGCGGTCATCGACTGCAACCACGACAACTCGGGCAAGCGTCCGCTGGAGCAGTATCGCATTTGCAAGGAGGTGCTCGACAGCTGCCGCCGCAACGAAGCCATTTCAAGGCTGGTCAAGGGCTTTATGATCGAGTCCTACCTTGAGGACGGCAACCAGCCGGTCGACGGCGGTGTCTTTGGCAAGTCGATCACCGATCCGTGCCTGGGCTGGGAAAAGACCGACTATCTCATTCACGAGATCGCGGAGCGGGTTTAGTTACGCGGGTTTTCACTGACTCTGCCAAGACATCGGCGGTCCCGTTGCTGCCGGGCACTCATTGGGGACAGACTTAAATGAGTGCTCGCAGAATGAGAGTGGATAATCTCCCGTTTTTAAGTAGTCGTTGGGGACGTTCTTGTTTGACTGGTCGTTTAAGAACGTCCCCAATGACTACCCTGTTGGCCTTTTCCAGGCCCTGTGGACAAAAAATGGCAAATATGAGTACTGTTGCTATCGTAGTGTCATATTGCCGGCATAAGATAATAGACATAACAGAAAATATGTTCATTAACCTTAACACATATAAGCCCGCTATAGAACTATTTGAGTAATTTAGGGGCGCTTGCAAGCCGTGCGGGCAGCATATGGGGCTGTTTTGGCTGTTACTAAAAAGGTGACAGTACTCATATTTGCCATTTTTTGCCCACAGGGGCTGGAAAGGACCGTCAATTCGGCTCCAGGGGATGCGGTCCAAGGGCCGCAGAACGAAAAATGGGGGCGCTGGTTGTCCTGCGCCCCCATTCTTTGGGTATTGCGGTTGTTTGCCGCCGGTTGTTACGCCGCTTCGTCGAACTGCGAATTGTACAGGTCGGCGTAGAAGCCGCCTTGGGCGAGCAGCTCGTCGTGCGTGCCCTTCTCGACGATGTCGCCGTCGCGAATCACCAAGATCACGTCGGCGTTGCGGATCGTGGACAGGCGATGCGCGATGACAAAGCTCGTGCGGCCCTGCATCAGCGCATCCATGGCGCGCTGAATAAGCTCCTCGGTACGGGTATCGACGTTGGAAGTCGCCTCGTCCAAAATCAGCGCCGGACGGTCGGCCAAAATGGCGCGGGCGATGGTCACGAGCTGGCGCTGACCCTGCGACAGGTTAGTGCCCTCCTCGTTGATCATAAAGTCGTAGCCACCGGCGAGCGTATGGATAAAGTGGTCGCAGCGTGCGGCGCGTGCGGCGGCCTCGACCTCGGCGTCAGTCGCATCGGGACGTCCGTAGCGGATGTTCTCGCGGATGGTGCCGTTAAACAGCCAGGTATCCTGCAGCACCATGGCAAACTCGCCGCGCAGCGCCGCGCGATCCCAGTCG
>ERZ791868.695-NODE-695-length-23982-cov-3.217746_pt1 | contig 23982 bp, 23 predicted proteins | sample MGYA00510281_ERZ791868 | MGnify/ENA primary metagenome ERZ791868 (study PRJEB30046, sample SAMN00792046) | human gut metagenome | study: EMG produced TPA metagenomics assembly of the A metagenome-wide association study of gut microbiota in type 2... | reverse complement strand
TAAAATCTTTGGGTGCGGTTTCTGTCGATGTAAATGGTCTGAAGAATTTTAACAAAGAATTTGGAAGGGAATATGGAGACGAGGTTGTTATCCGAGTAGGAGAAGTACTGGAAGAGTTCTTTAAAGGTTTTATGGTTTTTCGTATGACAGGAGATGAATACCTGATCCTTGCGGAGAATATTTCATATGAAGAATTTATGAATCGTATTCACAGCAGTAGCGAGAAATTAGACAATATCAGTCTTGGACTGGTTACGATGGGATATGCCTGGGAAAAACTGGATATCAATATAGATAATCTTGTTATGGATGCAGGGAATATGATGCGTAAAGAAAAACGTAAATATTATAAGAATCTGAAAAAAGGTCATCATGAACCGATTATTAAACAGGATTTATTAGATGATATTGAGCAGGGGAATTTTATTGTATGTCTGAAACCAGTGCTGGAAGCGGAATCAGAAGATGTTGTCGGGGCCGAAGCAGTTGTGAGGTATCATCATAAAGACTTGGGGATTGTGGATCCGGGGCGTTATCTGACACTTTTGGAGGAAACAAAGCTTTCGCAGTATCTGGATTTGTATGTGTTTGAAGAAGTGTGTAAGACACTTCGCAGATGGGAGAATGAAGGACGGATGATGTTACCGATTTCAGTTAATTTCTCAGGAGCAACTTTACGATATGAGAGTGTTGGAGATAAGATTCTGCAGATGATTGAAAAATATCATGTGTCAAGTGAGTATTTGCAAGTGGAAGTGTCGGAGACAAATCAGGAGATGAACCCAGAGATGCTTGCTGAGACAAGTAATAAAATCCGAAAAGCGAATGTGAGGGTTCTTTTGGATGATTTTGGGGCAAAAGATTCCAGTTTTTCTATTTTGTCTATTATGGAGTTTGACGGCTTGAAACTAGATAAAGGAATTACCTCTAATATTGTAGGAAACAGCCGAAGCAGAATTGTGGCAAAAGCAGTGATTGATATTTGTCGTCGACTTGGGGCGTCTGTTTATGCCTGTGGGGTAGAAACACAAGATCAATTGAATGTAATGCAAGAATTGGGATGTGATTATGTTCAGGGGAATTTATTTAACAAAGCAATTACGATTGAGACATTTGAAGTGAGATATATGCAGTAGATGTAAAAAAGTAAGAGGGAGATATAGACAGATGAAGAAAAAAAAGATGAAGTATCGTCTGATTAAAATACTTTGTATCGGAATCATCTTTGGAGCATTGATAGGAATGCTTCTTATGGGATTGAGTGGAAGAGCAAGAATCAAAGAAGTAAGAGAAGAATGTAAAACTACAGAGAATAAGCTGAAAAAAGAAAATGAACAGTTGCAGGCAGAAGCTGAAAAGGCTAAGGTGCAGCCGTCATCAGAGGCGATTGCAAAGGAAAATGCTGAAAAACTGGCTTCTAAAGATGATGACTGGAGTCTTGTCCTGATTAATAGCGAGAGCCCGCTGGATACATCTTATGCACCGAGTCTGACAAAAATAACAGATGATTATTCTGTAGACAGTCGTATTGCGGATGATACAAAGAAGATGTTCCAGGATGCTGCGGATGCAGGAATGAGTTTGAATATTGTATCGGCATATTGTGATAATGAGACATTAAAAGAGTCTTTTAACAACGAAATGTTGAATTGGATTTATCAAGGTGAAGCACCATTGGATGCTTATGATAAAACAAAACAGTCTGTAGCACTTCCGGGAACAAGTGAGCATGCTACCGGATTGGCAATGGATATTACATCATCAGATTACCTAGGTGCAGATGACGAAGAAGAAAATACTGACGAAGCAAAGTGGCTGAAAGCAAACTGTGCAAATTATGGTTATATTTTGCGTTACCCTGCTGAAAAGTCAGATATTACAGGGGTTGGATATGAGCCATGGCATTTCCGTTATGTCGGTAAAACAGCGGCAAAAGAAATTATGGGACAGGGCATTACGCTTGAAGAATATTTGGAACAGCAAAAAGACGGAAAATAATCTGGAAAATCAGATGAAATCTATAAATAGTCACAAAAACAAAGGTGTTTTTCCATTACGGAAAAGCGCCTCTTTTGTTTTAAAAAGATTTATCGAGGTGCAGAATATAGTGTGAATCTTTTACCGAAAGTAAAAGTAGAGACAATTGTTGAACCAGATGCAGCAGAAAAATCTATCTTCTTTCTAAAAAGGAACAGGAATTACTTGTAAATGACAGTGAGTAATCCGGTTCCTTTTTTGATATAGTGGGAAAGAAATTTTTTAGGGAGGGGTTCTGCATTGACGATGGAATGTGCTTTTGTTAGAATAAGGGGTAGATGTAAGGAGGGTTTCTTATGGGAGATTTAACGTTTGGCGAACAAGTTAAAATTATGTTAAGCAGAAAAAACATGACGATTAAACAACTGGCTGAGATGATCGAGGAACGAACTGGGAAAGCAATGTCACGTCAGAATCTGACCCAGCGTTTGAGCAGAGATAACTTTCAGGAACAAGACATGAGATTGATTGCAGCTATTTTGGGATGTCCATTTAAGTTGAGTATATTTCCAGAGGAGTTGGAAATAGAGGAAACCGCATCAGAGGAACTTGCGGTTCAATATGCAAACAATGCAGGGCTGAAAAATAAAGATGCAGAAGAAACGACAGCTGAAGAAGTGAAATCAGAAGAGCCGGAATTAGAAACAGTGCAATCGGAAGAATTAGAAACAGAGGAAGCAGAAGAAGTAGATGATGATTCGGAAGAAGAGATTTTGCCTGAAGATGAAGAACCTTGGGATGAATTAGAGGAATTGACTCTGGAGGATGCGGAGGAGATACCGCAGGACGAAACAGAGAATTATGATGCTCGTAAGACAACCGTTTGGGAGCCGCAGATTGTGCAGAGTGCATATGAGAGAGCGAGACTTACTTCGGAATGGGAGAAGGCAACGATCGAGCCGGAGGAAGAGCCTAAGCGTTTTGTAAAGAGAAACGAAATCGAAGAAGATTTGACAATAGGAGAGTTGAATCCGTATACAGGACACGAATATTTATCTAATAGTGTGAGAATGCATCCGAATAAGATTGGATATGTGCAGGTATACGATCGTGCAAAGCATCGTTGGGACGATATGACAGAATGGGCATATCTTGGATACCAGGAGCGGATGAAATCAGAGCTTGGCAAAGATTATGAACCACCAATTTATTTAGACTAAGGTAAAAGGGGAGCTACAATAGACTGATATGCTCCCCTTTTATAGTGCAAAGAAATTTTAGAAAAATATTTTCTAATAAATGTAATGACACCAATATCCAAAGGTTTCCTGGGTATTACATTCGTCAGAAGAAAGTTCTAATTGATCATTGTAGGAATCTATGAATTTCGGAAAACCAAAAATTTCTGCGGCTCGGGCTTCCTGAATATCATATACTCCGGGCACTCCGAGTTGATAATGACCATTTTCTTCAATAAGGAGAAGATGATGATAATTATGATATCCATGCAGAAGAAAACTGTTGTTTGCAAGATTCCAACATTTTTTAGGAAGAATTTTCAAATCTGAACGATGGATTTTCTGTATGGTTTTAGAAGGAGATAATAAGTTTGTTGTATCACTGGCTTCGAATAAATTATCATTATCGTTGTATTCAGAAGCTGAAAGATCAGGAGCGGACTTGGGAACTGGCGCAGGAGTTTCGGATTGTACAGTTGTCGAAAAAATTTCGTTGATATCCAGATGGAAATGTGATTCTGTAGCTGTAAGAAAACATTCATCGGGCAGTAAAATTAAAAAACCATGCAGATTCTCCATGGATGCAATTGAATTGATGGCAGAATTCGGTAGTGTAAGTTGAGCAGAAATGATATGAGAATTGCATGGAAGCTCACTTATTTTTTTTGAAATGCTATGTTCTTGTTCAGTTAAAATAGCGCAGAGTGGGACAAGGTGCTGATTCGTGACAGGAATATTTCTGGCTTGAATCTGCAGAAGCCAGCAATCAGGCTTTTTTGTAAGTTTTAAAAATCCGGTGTTGCGCATACGGTGATTATTTTTATATTCATAAAGATAATAAATACCTGGATTCATAGAGTACCTCCAATAGATTAATAAAATAAGAATTGAGGAAATGCTGTTCAAAACCTCTAAGATAATGTATTCTTGTAATAATAAGAAAAGAACTGAAAATACATGAAAGGATTAGAAATATTCATGGATGAGATGAACCAAAAGTTGGATGAAAAATATATGAGAGAGGCAATTCGGCAGGCAAAGAAGGCTTATGCGCTGGAAGAGGTTCCGATAGGATGTGTGATTGTGCATGAAGGAAAGATTATTGGACGAGGTTATAATCGAAGAACAACCGATAAAAATCCATTGGCACATGCGGAGATTGCTGCGATAAAAAAAGCGAGTAAAAAAATAAATGACTGGAGATTGGAAGAGTGCACATTATATGTCACCTTGGAACCTTGCCAGATGTGTGCGGGTGCGATTGTACAGGCACGGACAAAGCGTGTTGTTGTCGGATGTATGAATCCAAAGGCCGGGTGTGCAGGCTCTATTTTAAATCTGCTTGATATGCAGGAATTTAATCATCAGGTTGAGCTTACGACAGGTGTACTGGGCGAAGAATGTAGTGCGATGATGAAGCAGTTTTTTAAAGAACTCAGGGAAAAGCAGAAGAAAATAAAATATGAAAGAAGTTTGAAAAAAGAGGATTAGATAAGATTGTATAGAACAATCAGTTAAATATAGATAAAAATAAAAGACACTGTGAGGACATGCCTTCCAGTGTCTTGAATTTCTTACTTTACGTGCATTACGCTTCGAATGCATCTCCACAAACGTTACCTTGGTAGTTGACTCGATCCAGGCACCCTCACAACACCCGGAAGGTCCTGCTTAGTGCTGCTTCGTTCCCGACCTGACACGGTTCACAGGTTCCCGTCGTGTGAGACCCAGATTTTCAACGCCACTTTCCAAGGGCAGCTTTGCAAATCAGCACCCTCTGCGTAATATCACCCCTGCTATAGCGGATTGCAGGTACAAGGTACCGCTAACACCCCGGCTGCACGAGTCTTAAGTTTACATGGTTTTTAAGAAAAAGTCAAGATGCCTAAGAAGAATAATTGAAAATAGAGGGGGAAGCGTTTATAATGAAATGAAAAAAGTATCGGGTTATTTAATATAAAAGCGACATATTAGAAAAAAGGGAGCATATAGATGAATATTTTATTGACTGCAATCAATGCAAAATACATTCATTCCAATTTAGCAGTATATAGTCTGAGAGCTTATGCAGCAGGAAAATGTGAGAGATATAAAGAAGAGATAGGAATTGCGGAATACACAATTAACCAGCCGTTGGATCAGATATTGATGGATCTGTATAAAAGAAAACCGGAAGTACTTTGCTTTTCCTGCTATTTGTGGAACATTGAATATGTAGAACAGCTGATTACAGAACTGGGGAAGATTATGCCACAGACAGATATCTGGCTTGGAGGACCGGAGGTTTCATATCATGCGTCTCATATGTTAGAACAATTTCCACAGGTATATGGCATTATGCGAGGAGAAGGAGAAGAGACATTTTTAGAATTGGCAGAGTTTTATCACAACAACAGTGGGAAAAAGCCGGAACAATGTGAAAAAGTCCAACGATTGAAAGAAATCGTGGGGATAACTTTCCGAGATGGAGAAGAAATCATAGAAACTGCAGATCGAAATGTGATGGATTTAAGTAAAGTGCCATTTGTATATGAAGATTTAGATGTTTTCAAGAATAAGATCATTTATTATGAATCAAGCAGGGGATGTCCGTTTTCATGTAGTTATTGTCTCTCTTCTATCGATAAATGTCTTCGTTTTAGAGACTTAGAGCTGGTAAAAAAAGAATTACAGTTTTTTATAGATCATGAGATTCCACAAGTAAAATTTGTAGACCGTACATTTAATTGTAAGCATTCACATTCTATGGAAATCTGGTCTTATATAAAAGAACATGATAAAGGGAAAACAAATTTCCATTTTGAGGTGGCAGCAGATTTATTAAATGAAGAAGAATTAAATTTAATCAGCACTATGCGACCTGGATTAATCCAATTGGAAATTGGTGTGCAGTCAACAAATGAACAGACGATTAAGGAAATTCACCGTACAATGAAATTTTCGCAGGTGACAGAAGTGGTGAATCGTGTGCATGCTGCGAAAAATATTCATCAGCATTTAGATTTGATTGCGGGTCTTCCTTTTGAAGATTACAATAGTTTTCATAAGTCATTCTGTGACGTATATGCATTAAGACCGGAACAGCTGCAGCTTGGCTTTCTTAAAGTTTTAAAAGGCTCATACATGGAAGAAAAAACAAAAGATTATGAGTTGTTGTATCAGAACAGACCGCCGTATGAAGTGCTGTCGACAAAATGGCTTCCATATTCGGATGTGATTCGTCTCAAAGGATTGGAAGAAATGGTAGAGGTGTATTATAACAGCAGACAATTTGAACATACTATGGAATTGCTTGAACAAGTTTTTGGAGATTCGTTTGTGATGTTTGAAGAAATGAGTAACTATTATGAAGAACATGGATATTACGGGGTGAATCATAATCGTGTCGCACGATATGAAATATTATATGCGTTTATAAAAGAAGTGGCATTAGTACAATACGAGACTTTATTAACAGAAGAGAAATTTCGTCAGACGTTAGTTATGGATTTATATCTGCGGGAAAATATGAAAAATCGTCCGGCATTTGCAGGTGACTCTTTAGTAAGTAAAGAGGTGGAGCGGACATTTTACGATACAGAGGCAGAAGAACATCAATATTTGAAAGGGTATGAAAAGTATGATAAACGTCAGCTGCGTAAGATGACACATTTGGAAAATATAGATGGACATTTGATTTTGTTTGATTATCAAAACCGCAATCCACTCACAAATCAGGCTACAACATATAAGGTTGTATAGGGCTGCTGTGACCAGCAACTATATAGGTTCTTGCAAAAAATGAGCAAAAAGTATAGAATAAAACCAATTCAAAATAAGAAATAAAAAAGAGGTATCGAAATGAATTTTTATGATAAAAAATTTAAGAAAACAGTGTCTATTGTTATTCTTGTAATAATATTAGCAATGGTTGCAACGATGATAATTCCATATCTTATGTAAAGAATATGGGTGCCAGATAAGACCAAGGGGTATAAGATGCAGCAGAAAAAAGGAAAGAGAAGACGCAAAAAGAATCGAAAACTCCAGCGAAATCTTTATTTGCTGGGTATGGTATTGATACTTATATTGATCATTATGGCAGGGATACAGTTTGCTTTAAAACGCTATATGAATCGTCAGGATAATGGAAAAATATTATCAGGGATTACGGTTGGAGGAGTCGATGTATCCGGGCAGACAAAAGAAGAAGCTGTCCAGACAGTGCAGGGTGCTATAAGCCAGGGAAATAATGTGGCCTTTACATTCAAAGTGGCAGAGGGCAGATCTTTTGATGTCGAAGTGAATACATTGGGGCTTCAAGTAAGTGATTTGGAAGATTCAGCACAAAAGGCAGTGGACTATGGCAGAAGAGGAAATGCATTAAAAGCATATAAAATTAAAAAAGATGCAAAACGTGGAAAATTGACACATAACATTCCACTGCAATATACAGTAGATGAAAATACTGCAAAAAAAGCGTTAGAAACAGCAGCAGTACCTGCTCTTAATGAGCCGCAGAATGCCTATGTAGCACAGGATGCTTCAGGAAATATAAGCGTCGAGAAAGAAAAAAACGGAGAAGTTTTAAATACAAGTAAGACAATCGAGAATATAAAGAAGCTTTTAAAAGATTGGGATGGAAAAAATGCTACAATTCAGGCAGCAATAGATGAAAATGCTCCGGAGATTACGGCTGAAGCATTGAAAGATATGACAGATTTGCTTGGCAGTTGTACGATGTATTATAATGCGGATGAAAGTGGGCGTGCAAAAAACGTAGAAAGTGGAGCAAAACACCTGAATGATATTTTACTGCAGCCTGGTGAAGAACAATCTGCAGATGAAGCGATGAGACCGTATACAGAAGAAAACGGATATGCGGAAGCGGCATCTTTCTCCGGGAACACGGTAGAACAGACAATGGGTGGAGGAATCTGCCAGGTGTCTACGACATTGTATCAGGCATTGCTTTATGCAGAACTTGAAATTGTAGAAAGACATGCACATTCTATGATCGTATCTTATGCGGAGCCATCTATGGATGCAGCAATAGCAGATGATGTGATGGATCTGGTATTTAAAAATAATCAGGAATATCCAGTTTATATTGAATCAATTGTTGGCGGAGGATGCATAACATTTAATATATACGGGAAAGAAACAAGAGATCCGAACAGAACAGTTACTTATGTAAGTGAGACACTTTCAAATGAACCAAACGAAGAAAAGAAATATATTGAATCGGATGATCCGATAGGATATATCAACTTTGTAAGCGAAGCACATCCAAAACTTTCTGCACAGTTGTGGAAGGTTGTGACAGAGAATGGGACAGAGGTGAGCAGAGAAGTTGTGAATCATAGTGAGTATGTATCATCTCCGGAGACCTATTCTGTGGGAACGGCATCAGATGATGCAGATGCTACAGACAAAATGAGACAAGCGATTGGAACACAGGATTTAGCAACGATCAATGCAGCAATTCAGGAAATTATATATGGTTATTGATTAAGAGTGCAAAGAACATAGAAGTCCGGATGATCAAGGAGTAGTATGAAAGTAGGAAAACTATCACAAACTGCATGGAATCGTGCAGTGATGAAACAATTATATAAAAAGCAAGAACAAAATTTATTGAAGATATCAGCGGCGGAAAGTTGCAGTGCTTATGCTGTAGATGATGAACAAGTGATCATAAAATCGGCGGCATCTACATCAGGTGATACAAAAAAACTGGGAAATTATGCTTTGGCAGCAGCAATCAATCAGTTGGCATCCAGAGGGGCAAAACCTGTAGATGTGCAGATTTTTATTTTGATCTCGGAGCGTATCGGAGAGCAAAAGGTGGCAGGCATGGTACAAGAAATGGAAGAAATGTGTACCATGATGAATATCGCAATTTCAAATGTTCAGGTAGAGGTGAATCCGGCAGTGACACAGGCAATTGTGCGTGTGGAGACAATGGGATTTGCAGAAAAGAGGATGCTTAGAAATATCGAGAATATTAAGCCGGAACAAGACATTATCATGTGCGGTTTTGTGGGGTTAGAAGGTACGCTGCGTATTTTGGACGAGCAGGAAAAAGAACTAAAAGGAAGATTTGTTCCGGCATTTTTACGTCAGACCAAAGAACTAGAGCCACAGATACTCAAGCTTCAGTTATTGGAGAATGTTGAAAAAGAAGTGAAAGAGGAAAATATTATTTTATCCGCTGTGCAGCATGTAGGAAGCGGCGGGCTCTTTGCAACTTTATGGGATACAGCTGAAGTGGCAGGACTTGGGTTGCAGATTGATATGCAGAAGATACAGATTCGACAGGAAACGGTAGAAATTTGTGAATATTATCATTTGAATCCATATAAGATGACATCAACAGGAAGTCTTCTGTTTTTCACAGATCAAGGCGAAAAGCTAATTGAGATTTTAGAAAAGAACGGCGCACGAGCCGTTAGGCTTGGGAGTACCACCGCAGAGAATGCGAGGGTGATCACAAGCGGAAGTGAAATCAGATACCTGGATCGGCCAACATCGGATGAACTGATGTTATGGAGAAAACAGAAATTAGAGGAAGGTAAAAATTATGGATACAAAACAGAAATTAAGAAATGAAATTTTGAGAAATCTAGAGAAAAACAGCCGGATTGATCTTGGAGAACTTGCAGTTCTTATGGGTATGGAAGAAGCAGAGATTGCAAATGAAGTAGCAGAAATGGAAAAAGAAAAAATTATTTGCGGATATCATACAATGATTAATTGGGATAAAACCGGGGTGGAAAAAGTGACAGCATTGATTGAAGTTCGTGTTACACCACAGAGAAATCAGGGATTTGACCGCATTGCGGAACGTATTTACAATTATCCGGAAGTGAATGCGGTATATTTGATTTCCGGTGCATATGATCTTCTTGTTACATTGGAAGGAAAAACATTGCAGGAAGTATCATTGTTTGTATCAGAGAAGCTTTCTCCGATTGAACCGGTTATTGGAACAGCGACTCATTTTATTTTGAAAAAATACAAAGACCATGGTACGATCATGCTGCCTAAGAAAGGGTCTGACAGAATGGTGGTGACACCATAATGAGAAATCCATTATCAAAAAAGATTGTATCAGTACAGCCATCAGGAATCCGAAAATTCTTTGATGTGGCAAATGAAATGGAAGATGTCATTTCACTTGGTGTTGGAGAACCGGATTTCGACACGCCATGGAGAATACGTGAAGAAGGAATTTTTTCTCTGGAAAAGGGAAGAACATTTTATACATCTAATGCAGGATTGATGGAGCTTCGTACAGAAATCTGCAAATATCTTGAACGTACGATCCATGTCGATTATGATCCGAAAAAAGAAACCTTGATCACTGTCGGAGGAAGTGAGGCTATTGATCTGGCACTTCGCTGTATGCTTGATCCGGGAGAAGAGGTATTACTTCCGCAGCCTAGTTATGTATCATATCTGCCATGTACAATTATGGCGGATGGTGTTCCGGTAATCGTAGAATTAAAGCATGAAAATGAGTTTAAGCTGACAGTAGATGATTTGAAAGATAAAGTGACAGAAAAGACAAAGATTCTGGTCATGCCATTTCCAAATAATCCGACAGGATCAATTATGACAAAAGAGGATTTGGAACCAATTGCAAAGTTTGTGGAAGAACATGACCTGTTTGTTATTTCCGATGAAATTTATTCGGAATTGAGCTACAAAGGTGACCATGTTTCTATCGCTAGTCTGCCTGGAATGAGAGAGCGAACAATTGTGATCAATGGATTTTCAAAAGGATTTGCGATGACGGGATGGCGCCTTGGATATTGCTGTGGTCCGCAGGCAATTTTGAAGCAGATGATTAAATTACATCAATTTGCAATTATGTGTGCACCTACAAACAGTCAGTATGCAGCGATTGAAGGATTGCGTCATTGCGGAGATCAAGTAATAGAAATGCGAAAAGCATATAATCAAAGAAGACGATTTTTAATGCACGAATTCAAACGTATGGGATTGGAGTGCTTTGAACCATTTGGTGCATTCTATGTATTTCCAAGTATTAAAGAGTTCAATATGACATCGGAAGAGTTCGCAACTCGTCTGTTATACGAAGAAAAGGTGGCAGTTGTTCCGGGAACAGCGTTTGGAGACTGTGGAGAAGGTTTCCTGAGAATATCTTATGCATATTCTTTGGAAGATTTAAAGGCCGCATTGGAAAGACTGGAGCATTTTATTGAAAAATTACGTGCAGAACAAAATAAATAATTATTTTGTTTAGAAAAAACTGTAGTGGAGAAAAAATATGTTAAATATTGTGTTATTAGAGCCTGAGATTCCGGCGAATACAGGAAATATCGGACGTACTTGTGTTGCAACAAATACAAGACTGCATTTGATCGAACCATTAGGATTTCGTCTTGATGAGAAAGCCTTGCGTCGTGCAGGAATGGATTATTGGAAAGATCTTGATGTTACAACTTATATTGATTATCAGGATTTTCTGGATAAAAATCCGGGAGCAAAGATTTACATGGCAACGACAAAAGCTGAAAAAGTATATACTGATGTAGCATATGAAGAAGATTGTTATATTATGTTTGGGAAGGAAAGCGCAGGTATCCCGGAGGAGATTCTTGTTGAAAATCAGGAGAACTGTGTGAGAATTCCAATGGTAGGAGAGATTCGTTCTTTGAATCTTGGAAATTCAGTTGCAATTATGTTATATGAGGCATTGAGACAAAATCAGTTTGCAGGGATGAATTTGGAAGGACATCTTCATCATTTGGAATGGAATAAATAAAAGAAAAAGGGTGTGTGAAACAACGAGAGTTTTTTCACACGCCCTTTTTAAAAACCTAAAAATTTTTTAGATAGAATGGAATAAATATAGGATAAAAATCGCATAATAAATAAAAGTTGTGCATATTCTACTAAATTGTTGATATTATTGACAAAAAACAAACAATTTATTCACAAAAAAGTTTGAAAAAGTCTAAAAAATTTATAGATTTTATACAAAAGATGTGCTAGGATGAGAATATGTACCTTAGGGAAAGGCGGTGACTAGAATATGGTAGAAGAAACCATTCAGGTAATCCGGGAGACAGAAGCAAAAGCAGATGCAATAACAAGAGATGCTGAAGTCAAAGGCAATCAGATCGTGGACGATGCAGAAAAACAGGCGAAACAATGGAAAGAAGAACAATTAGCTGTAATGGAAGAGAAGATGCAGAAAGCCATGTCAGATGCAAGCGAAGAAGGAGAACGGGTACAAGCAGAGACGCTGTCAAAGATTGAGAAAGAAGTTATAGCGTTAAAAGAACTTGCTTCCGCGAAGGAAGAGGAAGCGGTCAGCCTCGTAATAGCACAATTGGTATCATAAGCTGCGTGTTGCGGGAAGGTAAAAAGAATTACAGTTTGCAGGTAAACTGTAATGAAAAAGGAGGGATTGTGTTATGGCGGTATTGCAGATGCAGCGAATGAGTATCTGCGCGTTGAAGAAGGACCGAAAAGCGATTCTGGAAAAGATTCAGAGCATGGGAATTATGGAGATTAACCATGTGTTGGACGAAGACGAAGATTTCCGCCGGATGGACACTGCAAATGCCAGAAGCAGCTTTGAAAAAGCTGCTAATTCTGCTGACAGAGCTTTGGAGATGTTGAATGAATATGCTCCGGTAAAAACATCGATGCTGTCATCTCTGGAAGGCAAGAAGCTGGTTGATGCAAAAGTACATGAAGAAGTGATTCGAAAGCGAGAGGAACTGCTTAAACTGGTGAGCAGGATCCAGGTATTGGATAAGGAAAAAGCAGAGAATAAAGCAGAAATCCTTAAGCTGGAGAATCGGATTGAGAGCCTTGTCCCATGGCTGAGTCTGGATATCCCGATGAATGCGACAGGAACAAAGAAAACTTCTGTGATTTTAGGAAGTATTCCGGGACAGGCTGATATTTCTGGAATTTACGAGATTTTGGCAGATGCAGCACCGGAAGTTGAGGCGGCAGATGCTTATGTGATTTCATCCGGACAGGATATGACTTGTATTGCAGTCATCTGTTTGAAACAAGAAGAACAGAGTATAGAAGAAGCACTTCGAAGTCGAGGATTTTCAAGAATAGCGCAGAGCAGCGCAAAGACTCCGGCAGGAGAAACGGAGGAGTTAAAGCAGGCAATCAAAGAAAAAGAGAATCGGATTTCACAGATCGAGCAGGAAGTGATCAGGCTCGCAGAACAAAGAGAAGAGATTTATCTGCTTGCAGATTATTATCGTGTACGAGCGGAAAAGTACGAAGTATTAGGAGAGATACCACAATCGGCAAATACTTTTGTGCTGAGCGGCTATGTTCCTCATCGGGATGTAGAAAAGGTGAAACGGGTTCTGGAAAGCAAATATGACTGTGCGATCGATGTGGAGGAGTTAAAAGAAGAGGAAGAACCGCCGGTACTTTTGAAAAATAATAAATTTTCAGCAAGTGCGGAAGGTGTTTTGGAATCTTTCGGCCTTCCGAAAAAAGGTGAGATTGATCCGACAGCGATCATGTCAGTATTTTATGTATTTTTATTTGGATTGATGTTATCAGATGCAGCATATGGAGCAATTGTTTCTATTGCCTGTGGTGTACTGATTTTAAAATTCCCGCGTATGTCAGAGGGGATGAAGAAGTCAATTCAGTTGTTTTTCTGGTGCGGATTATCAACATTATTCTGGGGAATCATGTTTGGCGGATATTTCGGAGACGTGATCAACGTTGTATCCAGAACATTCTTCGGACATGAAGTGGGAATCAAAGCATTATGGTTTGTTCCACTCAATAATCCAATGAAATTGTTGATTTATTCTATGGTATTTGGATTGATCCATTTATTTACAGGATTAGGGATTAAAGGATACATGTGTATCAGAGATAAAAAATATGTGGATTTCTTATGTGACGTAGTATTGTGGTATGTTTTTTTGTTCGGGTTGATCTTGTTATTAATTCCGACAGATATTTTTGCATCTATTGCACAAGTTCAGATTACATTTCCGCCGGTTGTCAATGCAATTGCAAAATGGGCGTCCATCCTCGGAGCGGTGGGTATCGTGTTGATGTCAGGCAGAGCAAATAAAAATTTTGGACTTCGTATCGCATTAGGAGCATATGATCTGTACAATGTGACAGGATGGTTAAGTGACGTGTTATCTTATTCAAGACTTCTGGCACTGGGACTTGCAACAGGTGTTATTGCTCAGGTTGTAAACCAGATGGGAAGTATGGGAGGAAAAAGCGTATTTGGAGTGATCCTGTTCGTAATTGTATTTATTATCGGACACGTATTTAATATTGCGATCAACTTACTTGGTGCGTATGTGCACACAAATCGTTTACAGTATGTAGAATTTTTCGGAAAATTCTATGAAGGTGGAGGAAGAGCATTCCATCCATTTAGAGAAAATACAAAGTATGCGGATGTTAAGGAGGAATAAAAAGTTATGGATAAATTAGGTATTGTATATGCACTTCTTGGAGCAGCATTAGCTGTATTGTTGGCAGGAGCAGGTTCTGCTTTAGGTGTTGGAGTAGCAGGTCAGGCAGCATCAGGGGTTGTATCAGAAGACCCAAGTAAATTTGCAAAAGTATTGATCATGCAGTTGCTTCCGGGTACACAGGGAATTTACGGATTGTTGGTTGGATTTATTACACTTTCGAAGGTTGGTCTGCTTGGCGGCGGTATCAAAGAAGTATCTGTTGCAACAGGTCTTTTGATTTTGGCAGCATGTCTTCCAATTGGTATTGTTGGATTGATCTCAGGAAAATCTCAGGGTAAAACAGCTGCAGCAGCAATCGGAATCGTGGCAAAGAAACCGGAACAGTTTGGTAAGGCAATGCTTTTCCCGGCGATGGTTGAGACATATGCAATTTTAGCACTGCTGATTTCTATCCTCGCAGTAAGTGCAATTCCGGTATAAGCTGAAGGGTTACTTCAGGAGAATGTTATTCGGAGAATGAAGATGAATTGAAATAGAGCGAGGTAAAGAAAATGAGTGGATTAGACAAGATGAAAAGTCAGATCCTGGAAGATGCAAACGCACAAGCCGAAGAGAGAATCGCACAAGCAAATGCACAGGCAGAGGAAATACAGGCAAGAGTAAAAGCGGAAGTAGAAGAAGCACAGCAGCGAATGGATCAGAAAACAAAAACTGCAGTGAAGAATTATCATGAACGCATTGCCTCCTCTTGTGACATGAAGAGAAAGACGGCCGTTTTGAAGGCAAAACAGGAAATGATCTCCGAAGTGCTTCAAAAGGCATATGAAAAAGTAATGAATCTTTCAGATGAAGAGTATTTTGAATTACTTACAAATCTGTTGAAGACATATGTGCAGTCAGGTGATGGTGAGATTTATTTTTCTGAAAAAGATAAGCAGAGAATTCCGGCTTCGTTTGTAGAAGAAACAGAGAAAATCGCAGCATCGAAAGGTGGAAAGCTGACATTTGCTTCGGAAACAAAGCAGATTGATGGCGGTTTTATTCTGGTATACGGTGGGATTGAAGAGAACTGTACCATACGGGCAATCTTTGAATCCAAACGTGATGAATGGTCTGACTTGGTGCAAAAAATAATGTTTGTATAAAATAAAGCAGCCGGGAGGATTGAATGTGAATGAATTAGAATATACCTATGCAGTTGCCAGAATACGTGCGTTGGAGGCATCACTGCTTACAGATTCTGTGATTGACCAGCTCCTTGCATGCAAAGATGAAGCACAGTGTCTTGGGCTTTTAAATGAAAAAGGCTGGGGAAATGCTGAGACAGAGAATGATGTGGAAGCAATTTTAAATTGCGAGGAAGAGAAAACATGGCAGGTTATCCAGGAAGTATCTCCGGATTTAACAGTGTTTGATGTGATGTCTTATCCGAAACTATATCATAACCTAAAAGCAGCGATCAAGGAAGTTTGTACAGAGGTGACAAATGAAAAAATTTTTTATGATGACTGCGAGATTCCGGGAAAGGAAATGTTGTCAATTGTAGAGAATAAAGCGTTTGAACGTCTTCCGGGAAATATGGAGGCGGCTGCAAAAGAGGCTTATGAGACATTGCTTCAGACAAGAGATGGACAGCTATGTGATGTGATTATAGATCGTGCAGCTTTGGAGGCTATTACACAGGCAGGACATGACGCAAAAGATGAGATTATCCGTGTATATGCTGAGTCAACGGTGGCACTTGCAAATATCAAAATCGCAGTGAGATGTCAGAAGACAGGAAAATCGCTGGAGTTTATGAAACGTGCTATGGCTCCATGTGAGAGCATCAATGTGGAACAGCTGGCAAAAGCAGCATTGTCGGGAGCAGATGCATTGCGAGAATATTTGAAAGAAACAGTTTATGCAGACGGTGTAGAAGCATTGGAAGAATCGCCATCGGCATTTGAAAGATGGTGTGATAACCGGATGATTGAGGCAATTAAGCCACAGAAATATAATGCCTTTTCTGCAGGGCCGCTGGTAGCGTATCTGCTGGCAAGACAAAATGAAATTAAGACGGTGCGGATGATCCTGACAGGAAAACAAAATGGATTTCCAGACGAGATGATCCGGGAAAGGATAAGGGAGATGTATGTATAAGATTGCAGTAATCGGAGATTATGACAGCATATATGGATTTGCAACACTCGGTCTTAGCATCTGTCCTGTCAAGAACCGGGAAGAAGCAAAAGATAAGCTGCGTCAGCTGGCAGATGGAAAATATGGCGTTATCTATATTACAGAGGCGGTTGCAGCGCAGTTGACAGATGTGATAGAAGAATATCAGGAACGGACATTTCCAGCGATCATACAAATTCCGGGCGTATCGGGAAATACCGGTGCCGGTGTGGAAGGCGTAAAGAAGACGGTGGAACAGGCTGTCGGAAGCGATATTTTGTTCTCAGAAGAATAAAACAATAGATAGAAAGCGAGGTAGTTCGTCAAATGAGTACAGGCGTAATAAAGAAAGTCGCAGGCCCACTTGTTATTGCTTCGGGAATGCGAGATGCGAACATGTTTGACGTCGTTCGTGTTAGTGAACAAAGACTGATTGGCGAAATCATAGAGATGCACGGAGACGAGGCATCTATTCAGGTATACGAAGAGACATCAGGACTTGGACCGGGAGAACCGGTAGAATCCATGGAAGTGCCAATGTCTGTTGAATTGGGACCTGGATTGATTACCAGCATATATGATGGAATTCAGCGCCCGCTGGATGACATTATGAAAGTATCCGGAAATAACTTAAAACGTGGTGTAGAGGTACCGTCTCTGAAGAGAAATTTGAAATGGGAATTTGTACCTACTGCAAAAGTTGGAGATGAAGTAGAAGCCGGAGATGTGATCGGAACAGTGCAGGAGACGATTGTCGTACAGCAGAAGATCATGGTTCCATATGGAATCAAAGGAACAATAAAAGAAATAAAGGCCGGAGAATTTACGGTGGAAGAAACAGTGGCTGTTGTAGAGACCGCAGAAGGTGACAAGGAATTGACACTAATGCAGAAATGGCCAGTTCGTAAGGGACGTCCATATAAAAAGAAATTATCTCCGGATATGCCACTGGTAACAGGACAGCGTGTTATTGATACATTTTTCCCGCTTGCAAAAGGTGGAGTTGCTGCAGTACCGGGACCATTTGGAAGTGGTAAAACAGTAATCCAGCATCAGCTTGCAAAATGGGCGGAAGCAGATATCGTTGTTTACATCGGATGTGGAGAGCGTGGTAATGAGATGACGGATGTTCTGAATGAATTTCCGGAACTGAAAGATCCAAAGACAGGACAGTCCTTGATGCAGAGAACCGTTCTGATCGCAAATACATCAGACATGCCGGTTGCAGCACGTGAAGCATCTATTTATACAGGAATTACAATTGCGGAATATTTCCGAGATATGGGGTATTCAGTTGCGTTAATGGCAGATTCAACATCACGTTGGGCAGAGGCACTCCGTGAAATGTCAGGACGTCTGGAAGAGATGCCTGGTGAGGAAGGATACCCGGCTTATCTGGGAAGCCGTCTTGCACAGTTCTATGAAAGAGCAGGTCATGTGATTTCATTAGGTAAGGAAGAAAGAGAAGGAGCATTGTCTGTAATCGGTGCAGTATCACCTCCGGGTGGAGATATTTCAGAACCGGTATCACAGGCTACACTTCGAATCGTAAAAGTATTCTGGGGATTGGACTCAGCACTTGCTTATAAGAGACATTTCCCGGCAATCAACTGGTTAAACAGTTATTCGTTGTATCTTGATAATATGGAAAAATGGTTCAATGAAAAAGTTGAGCCGGACTGGATGGCAAAACGTCAGGAAATGATGACCCTGCTTCAGGAAGAAGCGGAATTAGACGAAATTGTAAAGATGGTTGGTATGGATGCCTTATCAGCAAGCGACCGTCTGAAGATGGAAGCTGCACGCTCTATTCGAGAAGATTTCCTGCATCAGAACTCTTTCCATGAAGTAGATACTTATACTTCCTTGGATAAGCAGTATATGATGATGGATCTTGTTCTCGCATATTATGATCAGTCTGTAGAAGCCTTAGAAAAGGGTGCGAAATTACAGAATTTGATCAATCTGCCTGTACGTGAACAGATTGGCCGATTCAAATATGTGACTGAAGATGAGATTCAGAAAGAATATGAAAAAGTAACAGAAGAGTTACACATTGAGATTGCGAATGCATTGGGAAAGGAGGACTTCTAAATGCCAAAAGAGTATAGAACCATACAGGAAGTAGCCGGACCACTGATGCTGGTGCGCGATGTGGAAAATGTTACTTATGACGAGCTGGGCGAAATTGAGCTGGCAAGTGGGGAAGTAAGACGTTGTAAAGTATTGGAAATTAATGGAAGCGATGCTCTGGTGCAGTTATTTGACAGTGCAACAGGTATCAACTTATCGAACAGTAAAGTGCGTTTCCTTGGAAGAAGCATGGAACTGGGTGTTTCAGAAGATATGCTTGGACGAGTTTTTGACGGTATGGGACGTCCAATTGATGAAGGACCGGAGATACTTCCGGAAGCTCGTATGGACATCAACGGACTGCCAATGAATCCGGCAGCAAGAAGTTATCCGGAAGAATTTATCCAGACAGGAGTATCAGCCATTGATGGATTGAATACACTTGTACGTGGACAGAAGTTACCAATCTTCTCAGCATCGGGTCTGCCACATGCAAACCTTGCAGCACAGATTGCAAGACAGGCAAAAGTTCGAGGAAAAGATGATAAATTCGCCGTTGTATTTGCGGCAATGGGTATTACATTTGAAGAGTCAAACTTCTTTATTGAAAGTTTTAAAGAGACAGGTGCAATAGACCGTACAGTTTTATTCGTCAATCTTGCAAATGACCCTGCAATTGAGCGTATATCTACACCTCGAGTTGCACTGACGGCAGCAGAGTATCTGGCATTTGAAAAAGATATGCATGTACTTGTAATTTTGACAGATATTACAAACTATGCGGATGCACTTCGAGAAGTATCAGCAGCCCGTAAAGAGGTTCCGGGACGTCGAGGATATCCGGGATATATGTACACAGACCTTGCTTCTTTGTATGAAAGAGCGGGACGTCAGAATGGTAAAAAAGGAAGTATCACAATGATTCCAATTCTGACAATGCCAGAAGATGATAAGACACATCCAATCCCTGACCTGACAGGATATATTACAGAAGGACAGATTATTTTAAGTCGTGATCTGTATCGAAGAGGTGTAACACCACCGATAGATGTACTTCCATCATTGTCTCGTCTGAAAGACAAAGGTATCGGCGAGGGTAAGACACGTGCAGATCATGCCAATACAATGAACCAGCTGTTTGCGGCGTATGCGCGTGGTAAAGATGCGAAAGAGCTGATGGTAATCCTTGGTGAGGCAGCGTTGACAGAGATTGATTTGTTGTATGCGAAGTTTGCAGATGCATTTGAAAAGGAATATGTATCACAGGGATACAATACAGATCGAAGTATTGAAGAGACTTTGGAAATTGGATGGAAACTACTTTCCATGCTGCCAAGAACAGAGTTAAAACGTATCGATGACAAATATCTTGATGAATATTACGGAAAGTAAGTTGCTGCAAAAAAGTGACGAAAAAGACTCTGAGAAGCATCAAAGGAAAGGTAGGTGAGGACGCTTGGCATCCACACAGGTAAATCCAACCCGTATGGAACTGACACGTTTGAAAAAGAAACGGATTACTGCAGTGCGAGGTCACAAATTGTTGAAAGATAAACGTGATGAACTGATGCGCCAGTATCTTGATCTTGTAAGAGAAAACATGGAAGTTAGAAAACGGGTCGAAGCCGGCATTTTATCAGCGAATAAAAATTTTGTTATTGCCAAGGCTGGAATGTCGGAGGCGGAACTTCACACAGCACTGATGGCACCGAAACAGGAAATTAATTTGATTCCTTCGGAAGAAAATGTCATGAGTGTAGAGATTCCAAAATTTGAATATAAAACAAGAACAGCGGATGAAAATGATATTTATTCATATGGATTTGCATTTACATCCAGTGATTTGGATGGGGCTGTCAAATCTCTTGCAGATATTCTGCCGGATATGATAAGATTAGCAGAATGCGAAAAAGCATGTCAGTTAATGGCGGCAGAGATTGAAAAGACACGAAGACGTGTAAATGCGTTGGAGCATGTCATTATTCCGGAAACAGAGAAAAATATTAAATATATTACGATGAAGCTGGACGAGAACGAGAGAAGTACGCAGATTCGTCTGATGAAAGTAAAAGACATGATGCTCGAAGAAGCACATGGATATTCAAAAAAATAAAGCTAGATTTTATAGATGCAGTTGGAAAACCGAAAGGTGCTCCGGCTGCATTTTCTATATATAAGCGGAACCATTTTGCAAAAAAGGCATACAGTAATGATATAAACTCAGAAATGGGGAGTGGTGACCATGAACTCAAAACTGCCGTATTATATGGCTTATCCGATGCCGCTTGCATATGACGATGAAAGAATGGAACGACGAGATTATGAATATATGAAAAGTCTGTACCCGGATACTGCAAAGAAAGTACTTCCCTATGTAGAGGAAGAGTGTGATAGAAATGAATATCCATGCAGTATGATTTATGACGAATATCCGGACCGCTTTTCGCTTCGGATGATGTGTAATCGTATCTTTGATAAGGTTGTAAGTCAGGAAAAACTGGAGCCGGAGGACTGGCTTAGAAATTTGATAGAGGTCATATTATATCAGGAGTTGTTCAAACGTAGAAGTGATGACAGGAGAAACAGACGCCGTTTTTATTGACTGTGCATGATGTTAAGAAAAATTTTATGAATTAAAAGTGTTTTGGGTGGCGCAGATATTTTACAATGAAAGAAAATATGGTATAATAAAAAATGATATGAACAATTATATTATTCAAAGCGAAAATGAAAGAACATAAGCCGGAGACACATATGAAAAAAGAGAATATTATATTTATAGGAATGCCTGCTGTTGGAAAAAGTACGGTAGGTGTTGTGGTTGCCAAGCGACTGGGTAAAAAGTTTATTGATACAGATTTGTTGATCCAGGAACAAGAAAAAAAGCTGCTTCGCGAGATTATCGAAGAAGTCGGTGAGGATGGATTTTTGGAGATTGAGAATCAGGTAAACAGAGACGTAGATGTAGAGAATGCCGTAATCTCTCCGGGGGGAAGTATTGTGTATTGCGAAGAGGCAATGCAGCATTATAAAGAAATCGGAACGATTGTATATTTACAGGCATCTTATCAAACAATAAAACAAAGAATCCGTAATCCAAAAAAGCGCGGTGTCGTGCTCAGGGAAGGACAGACATTAAAGAATCTTTATGATGAGAGATGTGTTTTGTTTGAAAAATATGCAGATATCATTGTTAATGAAGACCAGTGCGAGATAGGGGATACGATTGAGAATGTGCTGGAAGAACTCTCCAGATTATAATTAAGTCTATATCAAAAAGTTTTGCAATAATGTTACGAAAATAAAAAGTTCTTTTACAAAATTGTTTTTTATGCTATAATGTTTTAGCGTTTGTGAATTTGTAGACACAACAGCGTGTCATTTGAAATAGACAAAGAATAACGCGGGATATAAGTATATAAGCTAAAAAATGATTTATGCAACCGAGAATGGGGATTTAGAAAGATACGATATAAATATCGGATAATAGAGGTGCAAAATGGAGCAATATATTATTAAGGGTGGTAATCCGTTAGTTGGAGAAGTAGAGATTGGCGGAGCAAAGAATGCTGCACTGGCAATACTGGCAGCTGCAATTATGACAGACGAGACTGTATTGATTGACAACCTTCCAGATGTGAACGATATCAATGTCATGTTGGAAGCAATCGAAGGAATCGGTGCGATGGTAGAGCGTATTGATCGTCATACAGTGAAGATTAATGGTGGAACGATCACAGATTTTAATATTGATTATGATTATATTAAAAAGATTCGAGCATCTTACTATTTATTAGGAGCAATGCTCGGAAAATATAAAAAAGCAGAGGTGGCTCTTCCTGGTGGATGTAACATCGGAAGCAGACCAATCGATCAGCATTTGAAAGGATTTAGGGCACTCGGTGCTGATGTTGATATTGAACACGGCAAGATTGTTGCCGAGGCCGATGTACTTAAGGGTACACATCTGTATTTCGATGTTGTCTCTGTAGGAGCAACAATTAACGTCATGATGACAGCAGCGATGGCTGATGGCATGACAATTATGGAGAATGTAGCAAAAGAACCACATGTTGTTGACGTTGCAAACTTCCTGAATAGTATGGGTGCGAATATCCGTGGAGCCGGAACAGATGTGATTAAGATCCGTGGAGTGAAAACGCTTCATAAGACAGAGTATTCCATTATTCCAGACCAGATCGAGGCAGGAACATTTATGTTTGCTGCAGCGGCTACAAAGGGAGATGTAACTGTAACAAATGTAATACCAAAACATTTGGATGCAACAATTTCTAAGCTGATTGATATTGGCTGTGAGGTAGAGGAACTCGATGATGCAGTTCGTGTTGTTGCAAAAGGCAGATTAAAATCTACACAGGTTAAGACATTGCCATATCCGGGATATCCGACAGATATGCAGCCACAGATTGGTGTAGTATTAGCACTGGCATCAGGAACAAGTACAATCACAGAAAGTATTTTTGAAAATCGTTTTAAATATTTAGATGAGCTTGCAAGAATGGGAGCAAATATCAAAGTAGAGGGTAATTCAGCTACAATCGAAGGTGTGGAGAAATTCTCCGGAGCAAGAGTGAGTGCACCGGATCTTCGTGCAGGAGCAGCACTTTGTATTGCAGGTTTGGCTACAGATGGAATTACAATTGTAGATGATATTGTTTACATTCAGCGTGGATATGAGCGCTTTGAAGAAAAACTTAGAAGCCTGGGCGGAATCATTGAGCGTGTATCGAGCGAAAAAGAAATTCAGAAATTCACATTGAAAGTAAGCTAATCTAAAAGTTTTATAAACTGTATTGACAGAGACAATGATGAGTTGTATAGTTTGATTGATAACTACAAATTAAATAATATAAACTTTCTCTTATTCAGAGCAGTGGAGATACAAAGGATCAAAGAAGCTGCGGCAACCCCTCTAAGCAGGAAGGTGCCAGCCTGAGCGAGTAATCGAACAATAAGGGGATTGTTATGAAATAGAAACAGTCCGTACCTTGTGCGGGCTGTTTTATCGTTATAAGCATCTAAGAAGGCTATATCAGCTGGGAGTCAATCCCCCAGCTGATATAGCCTCC
>ERZ791868.679-NODE-679-length-24539-cov-45.432446_pt1 | contig 24539 bp, 20 predicted proteins | sample MGYA00510281_ERZ791868 | MGnify/ENA primary metagenome ERZ791868 (study PRJEB30046, sample SAMN00792046) | human gut metagenome | study: EMG produced TPA metagenomics assembly of the A metagenome-wide association study of gut microbiota in type 2... | reverse complement strand
TATATCCTTCCATATATCCTTCCATATATCCTTCCATATATCCTTCCATATATCCCTCAATATACCTATCATATTACCTCCAAACCATGCCTCCAATCCAAACCCCTAAAACCCACTTGCAAATTTTTCATGCAAAATTATTAAAAATAATTCTTTAAAAATTTCTTGAAAATTTTTCTATAAATGTTTTGTAGATTCAAAGATATTTCTTATCTTTGTAATGTAATCAAAAAGCAAAGAGATATTTAAAATTTTAATTAACTATTTTTAAAGAAAAAATTCTCTAAAAATTTTGCTAATTAAAATATAAGTTGTATCTTTGTAATGTAATCAAAAAGCGATGTTTGACATACTGAAACACTTAAATAATTCCTTTTCTCTTTTTCTTATAAATCATTTAGTTTTATAGAGAAAAGGATATAATAAAATAAACTTAAAAACTAAATGTATTTTATTATGGAAGAATTAAAGAATGTAGTAACAGAAAACAAAGAAGTGAAAGTAAACAAAGTTAGTGCTAATAAAGCGAAAGCAACTGCAAAAGCAAATAGTACTATTAAACTTTCAGTTGATAGTATTTTTAAAAGTCTTAATGAAAAAACAAACGGACTTTTAAAAACTTCTTTAGGAAAGAAAACAGAAATTTACGTTGAATCTCTGTTTGCAGAATTAAATGAAAAGCAAAAAAAAGCATATCGAAAAAAGTTAAGAAATACAACTTTTTCTTTGCTTGATTCGATTTGTAAAGCAAAAGAAGAAAAGAAACAAAATGAATTAAAAACACTTGTTTCAGCTTTCAACGATTTTTATAAGCAAGTTTATAAAATTCACGATTTTTCTTTTGCGTCTATTGCAAGCGAAAATACAAAGGACACAAAAAAAGAAGTTCTTACAAAAGGTTTGAATATTGTTAAGAATTTCAAGTAACTAACTGCAAAGGGAAAGATTAAATCTTTCCCTTTTTAAAATTTTAAAGATATGAACAAAGAACTATTAATATTAAAGAAATTTTTAAATCATTCGATTTCTAAGAGTGACGGAAAGATAAATATTTCTGTTTTAGATATGCAAAACGAGTCTTTGCAAAACGAAGAAGAAACAGAAAAGCGTTTAAATGAAACGTTTGAAACATTAGATAAAATGCTTTTGCAAAACGGACACAAAAAAATAATTGAATCAGATTATTACAATGTGTACGCAAATAAAGACGACGATAGCGAATTATTTGTTTTGCAAAACAAAGATACATGTGTTACTTTGATTGAATTAATTTAAAATTGAAAGGGACAAATAAAAATGTTTGTCCCTTACTTTTTATTTTTAAATGTTAAATTTAACGTAACCGTTCGGCCCTTTTAGTACCAGGAAATTTTAGGCTTTCGTGATAAAGGCATACCAAGACACCACAACCACACATGCACACACAAAGAAGCCAGAGACCTAACATCCCTGGCATTCATCCTATAAAAGGATATCTAATATCCCCTTAATCCTATCCTTCCCTAAGACCCTTCTACCATTTCTTATCTCATAGAAGAAAATATAATACATCTCAAGTTCTTCCATCCAAATCCTATCTCCTCCCTCTAATAATGGTTCTATTCTCATCATATCCTCAGGATTAATCCATAACCGATACCAAATCCTATTGCCTACCTACCTTCTTCGTCGTTATTTCTCTGTTCATAGTTCTTAAAGTATGTGATTAATAAATATATCGGGAACAGTGGCATGATTAACCAGATAGTTAGGAAAAAGAACCCCACCCTTTTCATTGGGTGGGATGAGGTAATTACTCTGGTCATAAACCATGCAGGTATAGAGCATACGGCATATATGATGCCTAAGATTATCCAGGTTATCATTGTTCAAAGTACTTATTTACGATTTTGGATATCTTCTTATCTAACTCTACGATTAGTTCGCTGAACTCTTTATCCTTCATATCTTTTATCTTGGCTTCGATAAATTCCAGGTTTCTCTTAATAGAGAAATAAGATTTGAAGGCTTGGTAATCCAATTCGGATTTATCTGTTAGAGGTAATATCATACTTGATTTACCATCTAACCTTGTATAGAATCCATTGGGTCCCAGGGTTCTTGATACCTTTACTTTGTTACTCAGTACTGCAAACCCACCTTTCTTATCTATGGATTCTACGATTACTTTCTCCATAAGAGTTTTGCCGTCAGAGAAAATGACTTCTTCACCCTCTTTTAGCTTTTTGGTTTCTTTGTTCTTTTTCATATCTTTATTATTAAATTGTTTATGCAAATATACAAAATTAATCTGATTTAATGCAATTATCAATAAGAATTTTTAAATCTGCTGCGGTAAAGGATTTCCGGTTAAGTAAGTCATCTAGTTGTTCTGGAGTTAGGATTATACCATTTGGAGTAAAAAGTTCTCTTAAGTGTGCCGGAATTATTCCCTGGAATCCCCAATTATTATATGAACCTATATACAATTTATTATTTACCATTGCAGCAATATATTTCTTGGTTGAACCTAATGACTCTCTTCTAAAGGTAGCGACTTCTAACCAAATCTTATTTAAGTGAATAGAATAATGCTGAAAATAAGGTGTAACCAAGGGAATCATTTCGTAATTAGAATCCTCTATCAGAGTTTTATCCGATTCAATAATTCTATGCCAAAAAGCACATTGAAAACAAAGTTGTTTTTCCTTCATTAACTGAGGTACTGTTTTGGCTAAATCGTAATCATCCAAATTTAAGGGTGAATTACATAAGTGACATGTGAGTTTCTGTTCCATATTATTATAAATTTATATAAGATAATAGAACTCCTAACTATCATCCAGATAAGGTATACGCAATACTTTCTTTTCTTTAATGAACTTTAAAATATAACGTTATGGATAAGTTAACTAATGAAATGATTGTGGCTCTGGCCAATGATTTAGGACTGGAGCCAGCTCTTTTAAAGGCAGTACAACTGGTTGAAGGAGCAGGTAGAGATGGATTTCTAGTAGATGGTAGACCTCAAATTCTGTTTGAAGGTCACATTATGTACAAAGAAATCAAAAATAAATTCGGTTTAGACAAGTCAGTAGCTGCTCAAAAGAGTTACCCTACGATTTGTTTCCCAAAATGGGATAAATCGAAGTACTTAGGAGGAGCAAATGAGTACAAAAGACTCGAAATTGCCAAGAAAATCGACGAAGAATGTGCTTTGAAGTCAGCTTCTTGGGGAATGTTTCAGATTATGGGCTTCAATCACCTCTATTGTGGCTGTAAAGACGTCTTCGAATTCGTGAAAAAGATGCAGGAATCTCATGAAAGTCAGTTAAAACTCATGTATTACTACATGAATAATACCAGTTGCTTGAAAAATCTGAAAGAACATGACTGGGCAGGCTTTGCTCGGAAGTATAATGGTCCTGGTTATGCTGAAAATGCCTATGACCAGAAGTTAAAAAACGCTTACGAAAACTTTAAAAACAAGATATAATGAAGGTAATTTACAACAAATTCATCCCTTTCAAGGGATACAAGGCAATGAACCTATTCGGAATTGTCTTTGTGAGAAAAGGTGCTAAGTTTGATACCTATGATTACAATCATGAGCACATTCATCTCAAACAAATGCAAGAGATGTTGTGGATATTCTACTACTTATGGTATGCAATCGAGTACCTAATCATCATGTTCTTTGCTAAGTGGAACAAACAAAGCGAAAGATACCATGATGTAAGCTTCGAAGAAGAAGCCCATAACAATGACCACGACTTGGAATATATCCGAACTCGTAAACATTATTCCTGGGTTAAGTATGTAAAACTTAGAAGCTACAAGAAATGAATGTATTGGGAGTATGTGCAGGGCAAGGTGCCCTGCTCTTCCCTTTCAGAAAACATCTGATTGGGAATATAGAAGTAAGAGGAGTATTCCATACTCCTGGTGAAGAGCAATGGAAAGCTAATTTTGGTGATATACCATTCTACAAAGGATATAACTTACCTCAATTTGAGGAGAGAGTAGATGTTATTATATCATCTCCAGACTGTGGGGCATCATCCATTATGAGGCTTTCAAAGGTAAAAGAATTGGGTAATCCTAAGGATAACAGGAGTTTAAATCTAGTAACTGCTGCAATATTAGAATATAAGCCTAAGATTTTTCTTATTGAAAATCTTCCTCGTTTGCTATCTTTGCTTCCTTATGAGTTCTTTAATTTAACCTTTAAGGACTATAAACTTATTTTTCATGAAAGGTCAGTTTCTGACTATGGGAACTCTCAAGTATCAAGGAAACGTCTAATCATCATTGGAGTGCATAAGAAAACCGGTAAGAAATACTTGAATGCTTTTGATGAAGTATTCCAAGTAAAAACTCCAAAACTTACTAGAGACTTGCTCTTTGTATCTCCTTACGGGAGTAATTATAATATCCCAATAGAAAAAACTTTGGCGATGTATGATTATCGAAAACTCCCTGAAAAGAAGAATCTGACTGTTGAGAAGATTCAAGTATTATGGAATAGTGCTTTCAAGAACGAGAAGAAATGGCCCATTAAAACTGCAAAGATGAGTACTCTCCCGGGAGTATATCGATTAGAATTAGATAAACCACCTCTAACTTTAAGACCTGCAGATAGGCAATTTAGACCCGATGGGTATCCTCTTGGGATTAATGATTTCAAGGTAATTATGGGATTTCCTAAAAAATTTAAGATTTACATTGACCAAGAAAATTACCTTTATTGGTTGAATAAGGCAAGGTATACAATTGCCAAAGGTTCGGTATATGAGGTGGGGATTTGGTTTAAAAAATGTATCAAAAGGGTCTAGGTACACTTTCATGTTAATATATACTAAAGTATATATTACTCCAAACTACCCTTTGAAAAATATAGATATATAATATACTACGTATATATATCTATATTTTTATATACGTATATAGCTATTGTTTGTAGTAGATATTGAATATATGTTTTGGGATATAGGAAATTTATCTCACTACGTTCGATAAAAGGTAATCGCTAAGCGATTACCGATAGTTAGTAATAATTAAATTTTTCGTGATGATGAAAACAGATAAAAACAAGTGGAAGAACTTTGTGTTCCTTTTGCTTCTAGGATTTACTATTTACCTTTGCTTCAGGAATTACAAACTGAATTCATATATCAGTCAACTTCCTGATTCATCGGTCATTGGCATTCCTGATACAATCAAATTGAAAGAGAACTTCAAACCTGTGATACCCTATACACAATTGGTTCAGCCCCAGAGAATTCTTCTCTACGACTTCTATAGAAACAGTAGCAATTCGACTAAACCCCAGGTTTCTGATTCAACAGCGGTTATTTCGAATAGAATTAGTAGAGAAGATTCTTTGGTCCAATTTACCTTGGATAAAAACCAATTGAATCTAAGTTTATTCAACAAAGAAACAAACTCCTATTCAACGAGAATGTTTAACATGGACTTAGGTAAGTATAAGTACAATTGGTATGAAGGTCAATTAACTCAAAAAAGAATTAGAAAACTAACTCTAAGTCCATACGTTTATGGTAAATATAGGGTCTTTAATCAAATGTTAGACATAGGGACAGGCCTTTCAATCAAGACTACTAATTTCAATTATAAACTTGGTATAAATGCTTTTCATTATCCGAAGTTCTTTTCGGGAATAAAAGCTGACTTAGAGTTTTCAGTAACATATAACTTTTGATTATGGCAAAGAAGATTAACATAGAAACTAACACATCTGCTCTTACAAGGGAAGAACTAGCAACACTTGCTAAAGTTAGTAATGATGTTTTTTACTTTAGCCTTTTCACTTATGTGATACACCCTATGAGGGGAAAGGTAAGATTTGAACTTTACCCGTATCAAAAATCGGTTCTGTATAACTTCGTAAAAGAACGTTTCAATATTCTGCTTAAGTTCAGGCAGGCAGGTATTACGGAGCTTATATCTATGTACTGCCTATGGTTGGCAATGTATCATCCTAACAAGAAGATTAACATTATCTCAATCAAGGACACAACAGCAAAGAAGGTACTTAAGAAGATTAAGTTCATGTACAAAAACCTGCCATGGTATTTACAGACACCGATTATAAATGGTCGTTCGGGAGAATATGGTTCTGCATCAATGATAGAGTTCGATAATGGCTCATTCATAGAATCTATCCCAACGTCTTCAGAAGCCGGTCGTTCAGAATCTCTATCCTTACTGGTAATTGATGAAGCAGCAGTAGTTAGATGGGCAGCCCAGATTTGGGCAGCCGCTTTTCCTACTCTTTCCACTGGTGGAGCTGCTATCATCAATTCCACTCCTTATGGAGTTGGTAACTTCTACCACTCAACTTGGGTTGATGCTATTGCAGGTGGAAACCCCTTTAACCCACTACGATTGTATTGGCAAATGCACCCAGAACGAGATATTAATTGGTACAATGAAATGTCTTCTGCTCTTGGAACAAAAAGAACTGCACAAGAAATCGATGGTGACTTCTTATCATCTGGAAATACGGTCTTCGACTTAGCTGATATCAAAGCTATCGAAGACTGTCTTAGTGATTATCCGGTTATTAAGAAAAGATTCAATGGTCAATATCGGCAATTCTTAGAACCAGCACCAGATAAGGAATATTTCATTGGTGCTGACGTTTCAACTGGTAGGTCTTCTGACTACTCTGCATTTACTTGCATGGATAAACAAGGAGAAGAACAAGCAGTATTCAAAGGTAGACTTTCAGTAGATAAGTATGCAAGGTTACTTGGAGATACAGGGCATTTGTTTAACTTTGCTACCATTGCTCCAGAATCCAATGATGTTGGATTAGCAGTAACTTCTGCTCTTCAAACTGAAGGTTATCCTAAACTGTATTATTATCAGAAAATGCTTAAGAAGAAAGGTAAATCTAGACCTGAGGTAGATAAATCTCCAGGATGGTTAACTACACAAAAGAACCGTTCTGTTATTGTAGAGGGACTTGAACAGGATATTCGAGAAGATAATATTACTGTTAAAGACCCTTTCTTTGTTCAAGAAGCATATACCTTCATATATGATGGTTTAGGTAGGCCAGTTGCAATGGGTAAGCATAGAGCTAATAATTCTACAGTAGATGTAGACCTAGAGGGGGATGTATATGCAGATGACTCTATATTCGGTAAAGCAATCTGTAATCACATAAGAAAAGGAAAAACTAACGTAATAGTACAACCGAAATGAAAAAGCTCAATTTTAATTGGAGTTGGGGTAGAAAGAAAGACCCACCTCCTGAATCAAACAAGGAGCCAAGCAAGCCAAAAGCTGCTGCTATATCTCCTGGTAGAGTATCAGTAGATGAAGATAACTCTTTACTCAGTACTCTGAAAGGGATGACCGTAATGGTAGATCCTTCTTTTCGTGTTGAAGTAATCCCTTTGATTCGTGATTTATATAAGGTAAATCCGGATATGGGCATTGCTTTGCAGGATATGTTTAAGTTGGCAAACACAGGTCATACGGTAACATTCCCAAATAATTCAGATGCCGAAGCAGATAAGATGAGAAAACATCTTACCGAAGCTACAAAGAAATGGTCCAGGTATACTGCTGGTATAGACGGTCTAGTTAATAAGATGATTGTACAATGCCTTGTTAGTGGAGCTATATCTGTTGAAGGAGTTCCCAATGATAGGCTAGAAGGTTTAGATACAGTCTTATTCCTTAGACCAGAGAACATTGTTTTCAAAAGGGAGAACAATGGAGTATATTCTCCTTACCAGAGGAATAAGAATTACTTTGTTAAGCACCAAGATTATATCAAACTAAACCCAGAAACTTATGTGTATGCTGGTATGTTTAATGATACCGATGAACCTTATGGGATTCCTCCTTTTATGGCAGCATTGGATTCATTAAAAGGTCAACATGATATGAAGGTTAACTTCAAACACATAATGGAGATGGTTGGTATGGTAGGATTCTTGGAAGCTAAGATGACTAAACCAGACCAGAATCCTAATGAAAGCTTACAAGCTTACCAGAATCGTCTTGAACGTACACTAAAGGATTTGAAAAGAAATCTTCGTAATGGCATGAAGGACGGAATAGTAACGGGTTATATTGATGACCATGAGTTTAAACTCAATTCAACTACCAAGGAGCTTGGTAATATTGAGAAACCCTGGAACATGAATCAGCAATCAGTTGCAAATGGTTTGGGAGTTAATGGAAACCTTATTGGAGTTAGTTCAACAACGGGAGAGGGAGCAACGGGTATAATGCTGTCTAAATTAATCAGCCAGTTAAAAAATATCCAAATGCTTGTAACTTATGTATTGGATTTTCTTTATTCTCTAGAACTGCGTCTGGCAGGCTTTGATAATAAGGGAATAAAGATATCATGGGGAACTTCAACTATCTCTGATGAAGTTAAAGTTCAACAAGGTCTTCAGTATAAAATCCAAAACCTGGATTTATTATATAAGGCTGGTATCATTAGCCAAGACCAATATGCTTGGGCAATGGGTTATGATTCTCCCGATGAGAATGAACCAAGAGTTTCACTTGAGGACCAATTTGCTAAAGGCGGTAACTCAGACCCTCAAGAAGGAACTAAGAAGAAGCAAAGGCAAGATGATAAAAATCAATCTGCTCGTAGGTCAAGAGATAAAACTAATCCGGCTCCATCTCGTGGAGACCAAAATACAAAAGCAAGATGAGTAAATTTACTAAAAGAAACAAAGAGCATCTTGATTCAATGGTGATTGGCCAGGGTCATACTATTATGGCTGGGTATATCCCAGAAGCAGTTGGAGCCCAGGCTTTCTCAGAGAATTATTACAAATGGAAGACTCCGACACCGGATACCATTGCTCAATTTGGATTTTGGGGAGGGGATATAGATTATAATACCTATTATCCAAACCTTGATAAATCGGAACTTACTCCGAAGGACGAAGAGTTCATAGAACCAATGTTTAGGTTACTTTCTGAAACGATTGTATCCAAGAACTGGAATCCTACTGACTTTGGTCAGAATGGAGTACTTAAGGCTTCCATGAAACTGTTACTCGGGCAAACAGTAAATTGCGACCATGAAACAAATATTGGTAATGCAATTGGAGCTGTATCTCAAGTAATGTGGCAGGAGTCTTATAAGGATGGAAGCTTTACTATACCTGCAGGTATCAACGGTATTTTGAAGATTGATGGTAAAGCTAACCCAAGAATTGCTAGAGGTATTCTCATGGAACCTCCTTCAATTCATAGTAACTCGGTAACAGTACAGTTTAAGTGGGATAAATCACACCCAGGAATGGAAGATGATGAATTCTATCAAAAACTTGGTACTTATGACTCTAAAGGTGAAATGGTTCGTAGAATAGTTACTGAGATAGTTCGATATATGGAAACATCCCTGGTATCTCATGGAGCTGATTCATTTGCTCAAAAGATTGGTGAAGATGGTAAAATCATTAATCCAACCTTTGCAAAAAGAACCTGGTCTTCTTATGAGGAATATCGGGATGACAAGTCCAAACAGTACTTCTTTACTGACTACAAAACGGATTTCAACTCATTCCAAGAAAAGGACAATACTCCAGATTCTTTTAATGATAATGGTACCCAAGAAAATCATAATCCTAATAAAGAAAATATGAACAAAGAATTGCAAGAATTTTTAGAAAAGCTTTTCGGAGATAACATGTTATCTCTGGCAGAGGGCAAAGAAATGACTCAGGAAGAAGTTATTTCTTGTATTCAAAGCTTGGTATCATCCAAAAACAGTCTTCAGACAACGGTAGATAATCTTACTACAGAGAAATCTTCTCTTACAGAACAGATTACCAACCTGAATGCAGAAGTTGCAAACTTGAAGGAAATGGCAACTGTAGGAAAGAATCACATTGCTTCTCTCCGTGAAAATGCTGTTACTACTTACAAGAAGTTGATGGGTGACAAAGCCGATGAAACTATTGTTACAATGTTGAATGCCGAAACTACTGGCATCGTTACTCTCATCTCCTTAACTAAGGATTATCAGAGTCGTCTGGAAGAAAAATTCCCAATGGTATGTGCAAGCTGTGGTTCTCATGATGTAAGCCGTGCTTCTTCTGTTGCAGAGAATGATGAAAAGACTGGAACTCAGAAATCTGCAACTACTTCGAATGCAGAAGCCAAGTCTACTTCGGAAACCCTCGAAGACTTGTATAAGAAGAAATTCAAGTAATAATCGATAAATATCACTGTTATGACTAAAATCGTAAACAAAGACCAGCCAATGACGCTGTTTGGGGAAAAGACCCCAAGAGCGGTGATTTACAAAAGTGAATCACACAAATTGCACCAAGCTTTCTGTGTAAAAGATGGTGAAACAATTTTGCAAGGTATGCCGGTAGCTCTTGGAGAAGACGGTTTAATTGAGCCTTACACTGAACCTACTCAGGTATATATCGGAGTGGCAGTAACCGACAATGTAAATCCTGCTTACCAAGCACAGAACAAATTCCCAGTAGAGGTAACTGTTGCTGTAGAAGGTTACATGATTTGTAACTGGGTATCTAAGGCTGCTGACTTAAAAGCAGGATATGTAGTTCCCTCTGGTGACTTACTGAACGGCCGATTTGTAAAAGCAAACCAGTCAACAGATGCTACACCTTTCATTGCCATCACACCTGCAGATGAGGCAAACGAGGTAATTCAAGTACTTATTAAATAAGAGAAGAAGAAACATGGAAAAAGTTGATATTTCAAAATTGAAGAGAGAAGACTTCGCAAAAGAACTTCCTCAAATGGTACAGCAGTTGGATGCTTACCGTCAAGGTTCACAGAACAAAAAACCTGTGGACATCACATTAGGTGAACTTACCACTGGTAAATGGGGTATTACCCAAGATGAATTGTTCGAGAAGTTGGATATCAATCCGAAAATCGACACAATGGAAAACATCTTCACGATGCCTCAGCAAGATGTTCGTTGGATTGTTCCGGAAATCATTCGTTCTGCTATCACTCTTGGTATGCGTCAAGCTCCGTTCTATCCGGAGATTATTGCATCTGACCAGTCAATCAGTGGTCTTAGCGCAATCATGCCGATGATTAATATGTCCGATGCTGCACCTGCAAAGGTTAACGAAGCAGAAACTATCCCATTGGGAGATGTAAGCTTTGGACAGAAATCAGTAAGTCTCTTCAAAATTGGTAAGGGATTCAAACTTACTGATGAAGTTCGTAACTACGTATCTCTGGATGTATTGGCAATCTACCTTCGTGACTTCGGTGTTCAGCTTGGTTATGCAATGGATACTCTGGCAATGGATGTTGTTATCAACGGTAACAAACCTGATGGTTCAGAATCTGCTCCGGTTATCGGTGTATATGAAACTACGAATGGTATCACTTACAAAGACTTGCTACATATCTGGGTAAGAGCTGCTCGTATGGGACGTAACTTTACTACTATGATTGGTGGTGAAGACCAGGCAATCGAAATGCTGAACTTGCCGGAATTCAAAGAACGTCATTCTGGTACAACTGAAGCTACACTGAACGTGAAGTCTCCGGTACCTAAGAATGCTAACTTCTATATTCACCCGGGAACACCTGACCAAGGTTTGCTGTTGATTGATACAACTGCTGCTTTGATTAAGCTGACTGCAAAACAGTTGATGCTTGAATCAGAAAGAATCGTATCAAATCAGACTCAGGCAATCTATGCTACTCTGACTACAGGCTTCTCTAAGATGTATCAGGATGCTGCATTGATTCTGTCTGCAGAGAAGAAGTTCTCAGAATTTGGATTCCCCGAATTTATGAACATTGACCCGTATCTCTTGGTTAACCTTGAGTAATAATACACCTGGTTTATTTTACAAATAATTCCATTTCTTGATGGGGTAGGTTTTGCGAGGACCTACCCCTAATTTTAAACATCTAAAAACTTAGTAAAATTATGGATAAATATAAAGTAACTGTAGGTGCTAAAGCTTACAGCTTCCATGACCAATCTACAGGTATTACAATTTGTAGAGGAGAAGAAAAAGAATTGAGTGCTCGACAGTACAGAACTAAAAAGATTCAGATGGCTTTGAATTCAGGTCACCTGCGTTTGGTTCTTGATAAGAAAGTTGTCGACAAATACTCCAATGATGACATCGATAAGTTGGAAAAGAAACTGAATGCTCAGTTCGAAAAAGGTATGGAAATCAAAAAGATTGCCAAAGCCTATACTCTCGAAGAAGCAACCCTTATCGCTGCTCGTCACGAAATTGTTGCCGACAAAGGTGATACAGTTGAAACTCTGATTCAGGTTCTGTTGGAAGAGTTCGAAGAATCTAAAAAATAAGATACCATGGACAATCTAGACTTTGTAGCTATTGCGAATGGTCTGGAAGTTTCATTTAGAGTATTAACCAAAGTCCCAGCCAAGGCCATTTTTGACTGGGACTTTGGTGATGATAAGGGGTCCGTTTATGATGTTAAACAACCTACTTATACTTATGAAAAGTCCGGATTCTATACAGTAGCGTTGAACATAACGAACTCCGAAGGACTTAACTTAAATGCAACTAAAACCCTAATTGTAAATACCGAGTCCAAAACTACATTAACTGATAGTATATATAACCTAATCAATTATTACATTCCTTCAGAAATCTCAGATGGTATGTCATCAGAAGAGAAAGCAATGTACATAACTAAATGGCAGTTATATATCCAACCGCTAGTAAATCATATTATCCCGCTGGATAAATATAATGATGAGTTAATGTATGAAGCTCTAGAAAACCAACTAATTATGGAATTGGCAGCATGGGATTATCTCAATGTTAAGCTCCTTAATTTATTAACAAGTACAGGAGAATACCTAAGCCAACTTACTTCAACCAAAGAACAAGTTGGTGATGGTTCTTCTAAACCGGAACAAGCTCGAGGTGATAGAATCAAACAAATCACAACTGGGCCTACTGAAGTGCAGTACTATGATACACTTGCCGATGCAACATCTTCCCTATGGAAAACATTCTCTCAAGCAATGCAACCTGGCGGTATCATAGACGAGTTAAGAAAAAACCTTTGTATGTTAGCTGGACGATTGGAAATCTACTTACCATTCTGTGACCAAGCAAGTCATGTAGTAGTTCCAAGAGTAGTAGACAGAAGAAGACCTGGATTAATAGATGGGCCAAATCCCCGCTTTCCAGTAAAGAGTAATGGTAAAACCTTAATTAGAAAACGATGACCAAGACTCCTCATAGATTGGTTAAGAACCGGTCTTGGGATAGATACAAGAAGATTATAAATGATTTCTTGGATGTAGATGCTGGTAGGCAAACTATAACTTGGGCAAAGAATGTAAATCAACTCCTAAGTCATGGAGAAGATGAAATCCCTAAATATTATAATATACCAATCGAGGCATTATGTTATTATAATGCCTTCAGAAACTGGCCTATTAATAAGGCAACAGTAACTGGAGAACTCGATGATGAGAATTTATCAATACTGGTTACTAAATCATATATAGAGCAACTTGGACATTTAACTCCAGAAGGCTATTGGGATTTTAACTGGTCTGAAGATAGATTTGTAATCAATGGTATCACTTATAAACCTTCGGGAGATACACAAGTTGCTCAAGCCAAGGATGAAGCATTAGTCTTCATGGTTATCCTAAAAAGGGACCGAGATACCAAAATACAATTCGTAGAATAAAATTGAAACGTATATGGCAAAGATGTTAATGTTACGATGGAAACCAATTAATACCGGGAACGGTATTTGGTTTGACAGTAACCTGATTGTCTTGAACGGTACATCTGGAGTACATATTGAAAGTAAGAAAAGTAATTTGGACGTTACCACATTTCAGTCTATGACTGGAGGTAAGTTCGTTACTTGCTTTCAAGATTACTTTGGAGAAGTTTGGGATAAAATAATACCTCATCCAGGTATTGGCCAGGTGATAAAATTCCGTATCAATCAACTTCCAGATTATGCAATAATCAGAGGTGATATTGAAGACGGGGGAGACCCAGACCCAGAACATCCAGATATTCCAATGAATGCCTTCTGTGGAAAAGAAGGAGAACCATTCAGAGATAAGAATTCTGACTTCTTCTGTGGTAAGCAAGTAATCAATCCTTAAAATAATAACAATATGTACGTAAGTAAGTATTACACAAATGAAGAAATTGACCAAAGACTTTTACAAGGTTATTTTGATGACTTCGTAAAGGCTGGGTTTGCTGGAACTATTAATGAGTTCTGGGCATTCGTTCTTTCTATTGCCAATAAGGTAGATAAGAGAGAAGGATACGACTTATCTAAAAATGACTTCACGGATAAACTCAAAGAGAAACTGGAAGGCATTGAAGAAAGAGCAAACTACATCACTAAGCTTTCTCAGTTGGAGAATGATACTAAGTTCCAAACTGAAGAACAGGTAAGACAAGCTATCAGTGATTTGATTGATGGTGCCGATGATGCACTTGATACATTAAAGGAATTGGCAGAAGCATTGGGAAATGACCCTAACTTTGCTACTACAATTACCAACAAACTAACGGATTTACGTAATGCACTGACGGATGAAGTTAACCGAGCTAAGGAGGAGGAAGGGAAACTGAGTACCCAAATTAGTGAGGTTAACTCTAATTTCATTAAGGCAGTGGATTTACTTAATGATAAAATCGACACTGCAGTTACTAACCTTATCAATAAGATAGATAAGATAGAAGCAAAAGTCGATAAGAATACTGCTGACATTGCAGACCTCAGAAATGAAACTACTGGTTCATTGGCAGAAGCTAAGGCATATGCTAAAGACTTGGTAGATAAAGAAGCTGAGCTTCGTAAAACGGCTGACGATGCTTTATCAGAAAGTATTCACCAACTGAATACATTGCATATCAATGATAAGGCAGAGCTCAAACAAGACATTGCTGCAGAAGCCCAATTGAGAGCAAATGCAGATGCAAACATTCAGTTGAAACTCACTGAAGAAATCACTAATCGTCAAACTGGTGATGCTGCCTTAGAAAGTAAACTTTCTGATGAGGTAGTAAATCGTAAAGCTGCCGATGAAACTCTTCAGAATTCAATTACCAAAGAGGTAGCTGACCGTACCAATGCAGATAATACCCTCCAGGTAAACCTTGATAAAGAGGCTCAAGCTCGGGAATCTGCAGACCAGGTTCTTCAGACTAATATTAATTCTGAAGCTGCAACTCGTACTGCTCAGGACCAAATCCTTGACCAGAAGATAACTGCCCTAAGTGAAAAGACTGATGGTGATAAGTCTGATGTACTTGCTGCAATTGAAGCAGAGAAGGAAGCCCGTATTGCTGCAGATGCTGACCTTAATTCCAAGAAGGTAGATAAAAGAGAAGGTTATTCTTTAACTAAGAATGACTTTACAGATCTCTTGCTTGCCAAATTGAATGGAATCGAGGAACATGCTAATTACATTACCTTGGTATCACAATTGACAAATGATGCCGGTTATCAAACTGAAGCAGAAGTAGAGGCAGCAATTGAAAAGATTATTGGTTCTGCACCAGAAGTACTTGATACTCTGGAGGAGATTGCTAGGGCATTAGGTGATGACCCTAATTTTGCTTCAACTATCACCAAGAAGTTGGCAGCAATTACAGAAAAGGTAAACCAAGAGATTGAAGACCGGGAAGCTGCTGATGTAGCTCTCCAGGCAAATATAACTGATGAAGAAACCGCAAGAATTGAAGCAGATGCTGCTCTTAAGGAAGAACTTAAAGAGTATGTAGATAACTCGGCTGCTACTGGAGATACTGCTCTTCAAGTAGTTAAAGATAACCTGGCAAAAGAAATCCAAGACCGTAAAGATGCTGATGCTATCTTGCAGGCAAATATCGACAAAGAAACTGTTGATAGAAAGGAAGCAGATAAAACCCATACCGATAATATTGCTGCTCTTACTCAGAGAGTTTCGGATTTAGCTTTATCAATGCAGGATGCTATCAATACAGTTAAGAACGAATTGACTGCTCAGGTAAATGCTAATACCACGGCTATTGCTACTAATCAAGCAAATATCACAAAGAACTCTGAGGCAATCACTGCCATGAATAAAACCATTGCCGATAACTACAAAGAAGTTAAGGATATGGTTAATGGGGAAATTGTAGACCGTACTAATGGCGATAGTAATCTGAGTTCTCGTATTGATACTACCAATATTGCTTTGGGTACAGAAACGGCAGAACGTAAGGCAGCAGACCAAATCCTTCAAGTAAATCTGGATAAAGAAGTCGGAGACCGTAAGTCTGCAGATACTGCACTTGAAACTAAGATTGAAAGTCAGATATCTAACTTAAGCCAACAGACTTCATCCGAGATTACTCGAGTAGAAGGTGAGGTTACTCAAGAAGTTAAGGACCGGGAAGCAGCAGATAAAACTTTAAGTGACCGAATTGATTCTTTAGAGACTGGTTCTACTGCAGGTTTAAATGAAGTCAAAGCAAAGGTAGAAGCTAATACAGTAGCAATTAATACTGAGAAAGACCGAGCAACCGCTAGAGAGAATGCTATACAGGCAAATTTGGATACTGCAATAGCAAATCATAGAGACGAAGTAAATGGTTTAACTAAGGATATTTCCGATGAAGCCAATACCCGTTTAGCAGGAGATACAGCTCTTCAGGTAAATATTGATAAAGAGGTTGCTGACCGTAAGAATGCCGATACCCTATTAGATAATAAGATTGCCCAGGAAATCTCAGACCGTACAACTGCTATCCAGGGTCTTGAATCTAAGAAGGTAGATAAAGTAGATGGAAAGGTACTTTCTTCAAATGACTTCACTGATGTTCTTCTGAATAAGTTGAATGGTATTGAAGAACATGCTAATTATATTACTAAAGTTTCTGAACTCCTGAATGATTCAGGATTCCAAACTGAAGCTGAGGTAGAAGCTGCAATTCAGAAAATCATTGGCTCTGCTCCTGGTGTATTGGATACTCTGGAAGAGATTGCTAGGGCATTAGGTGATGACCCCAACTTCGCAACAACCATGACTCAGAAGTTAAATGAGTTAACTACGAAGATTGAGACAGAAACTGAAAAACGAGTTGAAGGTGATGCTGCTTTAGATGCCAAGCTTACTACTCTAAGTACTACTCTGACCAAGACAGTAGAAGACTTAAGAACCTATGTTACTGAAACTCGTACTGAATTGTTGGCAAGAGCAAATAACCAAGATGCTCTTATCACTCAGAATGCTGCAAACATTCAGAGAAATTTGGAATTGATTCAGGGTATTCAGAATAATATTTCTGGTTCTTATCTGGAAGTTAAGGCTTTACTTGAAACTGAGATTGCTGCTCGTAAGGCAGAAGACATTCGGTTGGAAGGTAAAATCGACCAGAATACTGCAGACCTGGGAACCGAAAGGGAAGAAAGAATGGCTGCAGATAAGGCTCTTCAAGATGCCCTGGATGCAGAAGAAGCTGCAAGAACTGCTGCTGATGCTGCACTGGGAGTTCGTATCGATACTGAGATTGCAGAAAGAATGGCTGCAGATAAGGCTCTTCAAGATGCCCTGGATGCAGAAGAAGCTGCAAGAACTCAAGAAGATACTCGTCTGAATGCTCGTATCAATAAAGAAGTTACAGACCGTACCAATGCCGACAATGAATTAGGTACTCGTATCGATAATGAAGAAGATGCAAGGGAAGCTGCAGATACTACTTTGCAGGATAATATTGATGCTGAAGAGACTGCCCGTACTGAAGCCGATACTACTTTGCAGGATAATATTGATGCTACCAATGCTCATACTATCAATACTCATCGTTTGGATTCTAATCCAGTACTTAATGGTACTGATATCAAACTCGATGGCTATGTAAAGGCAACCGGTACTACTCCTGCAGATTTGGATGTAAAGGTAACAGATACTACTTCGGCAGCTTTTGGTAAAGTACAAAAACGAATTGAAGTCGATAAAGCAGATGCTGATTCTAAATTCAATAAGGTAAAAGCTGCAGTAGGTCTTACCCATGATTTGGGAATGCCAGCTCTTACTGATACGAATTATATGGGCGGTTCAGTTGATGTAGTTGATTCTTTGAAAAAACTTGATGCTCAATTAGAACCAATTATTATCCCGGCAGCAGCATTCAATATATCTGCTTCGGCAACCTCAAAAGAGATTGCAGCAGTATTTACTGATGAATTGCTTAATGAGATTGCAAATAACACTACACACCGTCCTTATATATTGGTAGATACCGGCAACAATTTATATCAACAATTTAGATTAAGTTTACAACTTAGTGGTCCTACTACTGGTGCCATTACTTTGAGATTTATGTATGAATTGGCTGGTATGGAATTCTACAGAGAGTTCAAGAGAACTGCTCAAGGTGCTTGGTCTATTTCTACAGTAAGAGCTGGTAAAATTCTTATCGAAGGAGATGTAGTAAATAACTTAACTGCAGGTGGAACTAAGGTACCATTAAGTGCAGAACAAGGTAAAGCTTTGAAGGCTTTGATTGATGGTCTTGGAACTGATACTTCAGAACTGGAAACAGAACTCAAAGAATTAATCCAAACTACTAAGACGGCTTTAGAAGCTTCAATAGCTACAGAAGTTCAAAATCGAAAAGATGCTGATACTGCCTTAGATACGAAGTTAACTACGGCTATCAATAAGGAAGTTCAGGATAGAACTGCTGCTGATACTGTATTGGGTACCCGAATTGATAACGAGGTAACTGCAAGAACAGAAGCAGATGCTGCCTTGAAAACTGAATTAACCAAGGACATACAAGGAGTTCAGGATGCCCTAGATGCCTTCATTGCAACTAAGGCACAAGCTAGTGGATTAGCTTCTCTGGATGAAAATGGTAAAGTACCTTCTGAACAATTACCCTCATATGTAGATGATGTAATCGATGTATATGCAACATACGATAAGTCTCCCACTGGAGATCTTTCTAATATCTCTCTCTTTGCAGATGCTGACCATAATACACCAATAACGGGAGAGGCAGGAAAGATTTATCAGAATGTAACTACGGGAGAACCCGGTTATCAATTCAGATGGACTGGTACTACTTGGTCTCTGATTGTTTCTGGTGGAGTAGTAATTGGAGAGATTACTGGTACTGCTTATGATGGAGCTAAGGGTAAGACTACTACAGACAATCTTAATGCTCTTATGGCTTTTAAACCTATACGATTAATCTCAATTGTTACAGATGCCTCTAAAGCTGCCATAAATTATGAAAGGGCAGATGGTACTGGTATCCAAGGATTACAAATTCCTACTGCATCATCTGCTAAAGCTGGTGTTATGGCTGCTGCAGATAAGGTTAAGCTTGATACTACTTTACCAAAACAAATCTCAGATGAGGTTACAGCAAGAACTGAGGCTATTAATGCTTTGCAAGGAGAATTGGCTGATGATATTGCTCAAGAGGTAGTAGATAGAAATTCTGCAATAGCTGCTGCTAAAACAGAACTCACTACTGCTATCAATAAAGAGGTATCCGACAGAAAAGCTGCAGATACTCAAGTAAGAACTGACCTTGAAGCTGCAGTTGAATTAGTTGCTGAAGACTTAAGAGGTGCAGATACTACTCTCCAGAATAATATCACTAAAGAAGTTAATGACCGAAAAGGTGAGGTTACCCGAATAGAAGGATTAATTTCAGATGAAGCTGCAACAAGAGCTCAAGCAGATACTACTGTAAATGCCAAAGTAGATTCCCATATTGGTAATAAATCTAACCCTCATGGAGTAACTAAAGCTCAAGTGGGATTGGGTAATGTTAACAATACATCAGATGCAGATAAACCAGTATCTACTGCTCAAGCTACGGCTATTGCAGATGCCAAGGCTGCAGGTACCAATGCTCAAACCCATCTTACTACTCACATGCAGAACATGAGTAATCCTCATGGAGTAACAAGAGACCAGTTGGGATTGGGTACTACTGCTGAGATTATCTTTAAGAAGGTATCTGCTCCTTCTGGTTTATGGAAAGAATCTGACGAAAGACTTAAGACTTTCATTAAACCATTGGAACATACTCTCGATGAAATCTGCTCTATACCTACGGATTCATTTATGATTCGTGGTAATCACGATATAGGTACAATTGCTCAGACAATCGAAAAATATTTCCCAGAATTAGTTTCTGAGAATACGGTTAAACCTGAAACAGTTCCTAATCCAGAAGCCTTCGAAAAGGTAGAAAAGGATGGAGAAACCTATATCCTGGTTAAAGAGGTAGATTATTCTAAGATGTCAGTATTGGCAATCGAAGGTATTAAACTTCTGAAAGCCGAGATTGATGAATTAAGAGAAAAACTTTTGTTCACAAACTTAGATTAATATGGGTGAGATAGCAACATGGAGTGCTGTCAAAACTAAAGTAGGCCTTGGTAAGGATTCAAACGAATGCCCTACCAAGGCTGAATTGTTGGCACTCTCTCCTACAGGAACGGGAGAAAATTACGTTGGCTTGGAAATATCCAATGCCAGTTCCTATGGAAACAATGAAACCGTACAACTTTCTGATATTCATAAGGTAACCTATAGATATGCTTTTACTGTAGTAGACACAGTTTTAAACTTCCCAGTTTTGGGAGGGTATTCTACTCCTCGGGGGTTTGGTTTAGGTACTACTAAACAAAAACAGATAGATGGAGTAGCTATCGGAGATACTATTTCTGTGGGTTATACCCAATCTGCTTATCCGGACTGGATTGTTTATGATGAAGGTTATAAAGCTTCAGAAAATACAACTCTAAATCAACGTTCTGCAAGTTTAACCTTTACTCAGAATGAGTCAGGTAAACAGATAACAGTTCAATTTACTCAGGATTCAGGAGTTGAAACTTGGGAATATACTTTTACAAGTAAGAATAATTCATTAGTATTTAATGCTATAGGTGGTAAAGGTACACCTACGGAATTAACTATTACTTCGAATAAGCAAAAGTATATAAATGGTAAAGCTGTGGGTAGTCCAGTAAATGTTGATTATTCAAGGCCTAGTTTACCATCATGGCTTTCAGTAGAGAGTGGGTATTACGAAGCTTTAGAAAATAAGTCTGAAAGTTCTCGTTCTTATACTGATACTCTTACTCAGGCAGAATCCGGTAAGAAACTAACACCAGTTTTGTCTCAGGCAGCTGGTGTAAAAACCTATGGTACACCTACTGTATATTTAGGAAGCATCGCTGATATCCCTGCATCTGGAGGAACTGCAGCTACACCTACTTATACTTATTCTCAACTTTGGGGATGGAATGGTAAAACCGATGATGGTAGTACTATAAGTTCTGGAGCTTCAGTAGTATGGTCCGAAAACATATTGGGTTCTAATCTGGGCACGACTGCAAAGGCAAGAACTAAATTGGGAAGCCGTACATTAACCGTTACTCTTAACGGTAAATCTGGTAGTGCCTCAATCGATGTATACCAAGCAGAGAATAGGATAACCAATGTAACTCAGGGTGCATGGGTAGTTTCTATTTCGGCAAACCCAAGTACATTTACTGAGCAAGGTGGTACATCACAAATCTCTGCAAGTGCAAGGGCAAGCAGAACTAATCATTGGTCTTCAGGTGCAACCAATGCAGCTTCCGATGCTACCGGTACTCCTACACTTAGTATACCTACTGCAGTAACCGGATTTAGTTTATCTGGTACTACTTTGACGGTAGCAGAAAATAAAACTGCAAATCAAAGAAGTGTAGTAGTAAGGGCAACTATGGATACCGTCTATAAAGAAGTTACGGTAACTCAAAGTGAATATCTAGTAGAATGGAGATACACATTAACTACTTCTACTCCAACGTTAAACTTTGATGCCTTAGGTACAACCAAATCTGGGACAATTAGTAGTTATCGTGAAAAATATATTAATGGTTCTTTAGTAGAAGGTTCACCTGAAGGTGTTAATATCCAAGTTAAATCTACTTCTGCTGAAATACAAAGTGCTACTGCTGCTGTGGCTATTACCCTGAAAGAGAATACTACAACTCAAGCAAGAACTGGTACTGTAGTATATGAGCAGGTGGGTTCAGGCAAAACCGTAACCATTACTTGTAGTCAGGCCGCAGGTACAGTGGCCATTAGAGAAGAGTTGGTTATTAAGGAGAGTTTCCCTACAGCTCCAAATATTGGAGGAACTGTTAAAGCTTTAGTAAGGTCTGGTTATTGGGGCGTGGTAAATGGTAAAGATACAATTTGGCATGATGATATTCCTACTGTAAAAACTAAACCTAGTTTTGTAAGTAGTACTAGTGTAACTTATGAACTTGGTGTGGGATATCGTATAAGTGCTACTATGCCAGAGAATACTTCTGAATCTCAACTTAGTGGTAGTTTAAACTTAGAGTACGGTAGTAAAACTCTAAGTTTAGGTGTAAAACAAGCAGGTGCTAGTGTTGCTTGGTCTTATGAACTAAAGGTAAATAACGGTACTCAAGATTTAAATCAACAAGTGCCTGCTAAGCCTAGTGGTACTTACTCTTTTACCATAAGTAGTAAAAGGTATAAGATTGTTAACGGTTCTGTTACAAGTCAAAGTGAAGATACTACTTGGACTACGTCTATACCGGGTTCTCCAAGTTGGATTCATGTAGAAGAGCAATCTAATACACTCATAGTAACCGTAGATGAGAATACAACTACTAGTCAAAGAAGTGCAGATATCGTTATATTTCAAACTGGTAGTAGTGATACTTCGATAACTTTGACAGTTGAACAACAAGCTGCAAGTATTACTTGGAATTATACCTTTAATATATTTCAGCCTTCATCCAAGGTACTGAATGTACCAGCTAAGATGATAGACCCCGATACTATTGTAGTTAATTCTTACAGAACGAAGGTAATCAATGGTACACAAACTTCAACTAAAGAATTTGTAGAAGTAACCATTGATACACCAGAAGAGAATTGGTTAGAAGTTACAAAGAATAGTAATGATATGACCCAAGCAGAATTTTCTGTAACCTGTCTGGAAAACAGGGTGTCTTCGATTAGAAATGCTACGGTTACTCTTCGGCAGGTTGGTTCGAATAAGCTTGACCAAGTAGATATCAATCAATCGGCTGCAACTATCTCAACTAGATATGAGGTATTTTGGAATGCAGTTAAGTCTAAGGGACCTGCAGGAGAAAGAGTAACCGAGGTAGAGATAGAGGGGTATGTGAATACACCGGAAAGTGCTGTTAGATTGGACTTAATTGCTTTAGAGTATACAACTATTAATGGAGTAGAGGGCACTCCTGTTTCTTTAAATACCAGACCAGTAGGTAATAATAATTCTGTTGAAGTAGTACCTAATGGAGGAGACCAATTAGTTGTAGTAGTGGTGAATGATGCAACAGAAGTAGATTGTACCTATATAGGTATTTTAAATGCCAAATTCAATCTAAATGAATACCCTCGTACTTATACAGTTACTTTAACCAATCCTAAAGTTGTTTTAAATGGTAAAGAAATAGGTCAAGCACCTACAGTTACCCTAATAGTTAATCCAATACCATATACTAGAGTTTTTGAATTTAGTTGGAAACAAGAAGGAAGTACCATTACTAATATTACTCTAGATGGTGATATATATGGTAGTAGTGCAGGTAGTAGGGATATTATATCCTACGTAAGCTTACGAAGAGATGGAGTAGAGTTTACCAAGAAGTACGTCAAACCTACATTCATACCACCTTCTGAAGATTGGTTGCAGGTTATTGATAATGGACAGAACTCGGATAACTCCTATAACTGGGCTTTCAGGGCACTAACCAATAACGAAGGGGATTCTGCAAGAAATCAGCAAGTTAGATTTGAACAACCTGGTAACGGTAATCAAGCTTTATATGCCTATGTTAGCCAAGACCCAATGGCAACTGAACAACTAAATTGTGAATTAGGTAATTACTACTCTTATGGAGCTTCTGATATAGTAAATATTGGATTTAGTTGGAGTAGTAGAGATGGAGTAGATAGTACTGGTAGTGGTGGTATGAATACTCCCGGAGGATATTTAGGAGCTAGAATATCTTTACCGGCAAAGAATGACTCCATTGATATGAGTGCAGTAGGTAAACCTTCTTATAGTAAACCTCTAAAAATTAAACTTTCTAATATTAGAAAAGTAAAAGAAATTAGTTATGGTAATCACGAGTATACAGGTCTTTCAGTAGGTTATTCTCAACAAGATTATAAGTTAGATATAGTAATGGGTGTTGGTATGGGAAGTTATTTTCAATTAACTCCAAGTATCCTTAGTGAGTCTGGCGAATACGGTGGAGGAATACAAATCCAAGTAACTTTAAAACAAACTTATAATGGTTACGATGGAGATTCTATTGCCGATATTACCTTAACACCTAAGGATTCAAATCTTCCAACTCTATATCTTAACATAGCCTGGGGAAATCCATAGGAGTCTACAGAAAGTTTAAAGATACGATACTATGGCATTATTAATGTATACGGCCGTATACAAATAACCTAAAAAATTTATCATTATGTTTAACAATTTAAAATCCAAAAATCATGGGAG
>ERZ791868.665-NODE-665-length-24803-cov-3.261516_pt1 | contig 24803 bp, 15 predicted proteins | sample MGYA00510281_ERZ791868 | MGnify/ENA primary metagenome ERZ791868 (study PRJEB30046, sample SAMN00792046) | human gut metagenome | study: EMG produced TPA metagenomics assembly of the A metagenome-wide association study of gut microbiota in type 2... | reverse complement strand
CGACAATCTGACACTCGCTCAGATGAAGGTACTCGGCCGTTCCCGTGAAGAAGCCACGGAACGCGGTCTGGCGCTTCTCGACCGCGTGGGGCTCCTCAAGCACGCTCCCAAATTCCCCGGCCAGCTCTCGGGCGGCCAGCAGCAGCGTGTGGCCATCGCCCGCGCTCTTGCCATGGATCCGGTCTGCATGCTCTTTGACGAACCGACGTCGGCTCTCGACCCAGAAATGATTAACGAAGTGCTTGACGTGATGGTGGAACTCGCCCGTGAAGGCATGACCATGATGGTGGTGACGCACGAAATGGGCTTTGCCCGCAAGGTGGCCGATCGCGTGATCTTCATGGAAGCCGGCGAAATCCTCGAAGATGCCAAGAAAGAGGAGTTCTTCAGCTCTCCGCGTTCGGAACGCGCCCAGCAGTTCCTCTCCAAGATTCTCTCGCACTGAGCGAAGCCTTCGCTTTTTGCAAACCAAAGCAGAAAAGCTCCCACGCCTTTCTGCTTTTTTTGTGACTGCATTTCTTATGGCCAAACGCAGAACCTTCGGCAACACCTGGTGGGGCAAACAATGGCTCGACGCATTGAGCAATGTTGACTTCGACAACCGACTGCCTCGCGGACGTTCCTACTACAACACCGGACACGTCGTGAGCTGCGAGTGGATTTCGCACGAAGATCGCGTCGAAGCGCTCGTCTCGGGATCTGCCTACTATCCGTACGAAATCAAAATTGCGCTGCCGAAGTGGGGACGGGAAAAGGAAAAACTGCTGCTTGACGCCATTGCACAAAATCCGTCGCTTGTGGCCGAACTTCTGGAAGGTACGCTTTCGCCGAGCGTCGCCGACATCTGCCAAGGGCTCTCCCTGGAGCTCTTTCCTCGTTCCTGGCGAGAAATGCGCACATCCTGTTCGTGCCCGGACAGCGCTCGCATCTGCAAGCACATCGCCGCCGTTTTCTACTGCATGGCCGACCACATCGACGCCGATCCGTTTTTGATTTTCAAACTTCACGGGCTTGACCTGCAGTCCGAACTCAAAAACAGAGGCGTTGACCTGAAATCAGCCACCACGGCTCGCCCGCTGCGTCTGGCCGAACTCGCTGCGGCCGCTACCGAATCGCGCCCCGACCCGGTCGAGCTGGATGAACCATCGGCTCTGTCCGAACTGCGCAGCCTCCCCTACGCCACACTTGAGCCGCTGCGCGAAACCATCCTGTCTCTTTTCCCCGAATCGCTTCCGATGCCCGGAGGCGAAGCCTTTCGCAGCGACCTTCGAAAGCTTTTCACGGGGGTCGAAAAGGAGCTGAGGCGCCGAATTTCCTATTCCGACGCCTCGGATTGGCTGGGCTACTGCCTCTCGTCACATTTATTCCAAAAGAAAATCACGGTCGACGAGTCGGCGCTCGCATCTCTGAGCGTTTCCGTAAAAGCCGTCTGTGACGCCGATGAGGGCTTGAGCGCAGAACTCGCTGTTCACGTGCGGGACACGGCAGGAAAAGCGCGGCGTCTCACACTCACCGACTCCTCCGACATTTTCGAAGTCCTGTTGACGATGCCCGTCGTGTACGCTCAGGAGTCGGCGCCGGAAGTCGAATGTTGGCGCGAGATCACACAGCTTGCCGCTCGACTGCTGATGAACTCGGCCGTAGTGCCTGCTCTGGTCGTCCCGCAAAACAACCCGCAGGCTGTACCGTTTTTCATGTGGACTCCTGCCGTTCGCAACCGTCACGTCGCGCAGCTTGTTGAGCAACTGACCCAGGCCTGCCAGCCGTACGCAAACCGATTGTTCAGCTCCACCGTCGTTCCAAGCGGTAAGGGATTTGCCCGTCAGACCGTTTTCCTGGCGCTTACCGCTGCGCTTTGCGCTCTGATGAAGCTTGTCGCAGGCGACATTAAGGCTCTAGCCGACACCCGTTCGCTACTGCTTCTTTTGGCAATGCAAACACCGTTGCCAAAAAACCACCTCCTGCCCGAAAGCATGCTCAAGACCATGCTGCGCGGCCTGCGCGCCTTTCTATTAGGCAACGTCTACCCGTGGCGCCCCGTATTGACGGTACGCACACACCCCGACGGCATCAAAATCAACTACGGCATTCTGGGTCGGGTAGTCGATCCCGCTCAAGTCGACGTGTCGGAAGAAAGCGACGGTTCGCTTTTTGACAACGAGACCACCTCGCAAACCACAGTGTTTTCCACCAAGCGGCCGGTGATGCTCAAGCGTTTGCTCAAGGAAAGCCGCTTTCAAAACGAACGCTTTGCCGCCGTCTCCGTTCTTAAAACGCTCACTTCGGCTTACCCGTCATTGAACCGCATTGAAGCAACCGGCGGAAGCCCCGTGACGGTTGAACGATCCGAACTCAAGGACTTTCTCTTTGAAGTCGCTCCGGTGCTCACACTTTTGGGCGTGGCCGTGATATTGCCCGAACGCCTCAAAAACCTTCTCAAACCGCGTCTGGTGGCACACCTGGACGCCGGCACCGGTAAATCGTTTTTGGGCAAAGACGCCTTCTCACGCTTTGACTGGCGCGTGGCCGTAGGCGATCGGGAACTCACGAAGGAGGAACTCACGGAGCTTGCCAAGCACGTCGGCGAAGTCGTGCAGGTCGGCGACGATTTCGTCTACCTCGATCCGACCGAGCTCGCGCGAATGGCAGAAACCGTTGATAAGCAGCCGCAGCCCACCTATCTGGAAAAAATGCGCGCGGCACTAATGGGCAACTATGAAAACAAAGGCCGACAGGCCGAAGTGCTCGTGAGCGACGAAATCCGCAAACGACTTAAGCGCCTCACCGAGATCGACGAAATTTCACCTCCTGAGAACCTTCACGCCACGCTTCGCCCTTATCAGGCTCGCGGCTTTTCGTGGCTCATGAAAAACCTTCGTCTCGGCATCGGCGCCCTGATTGCCGACGACATGGGGCTCGGAAAGACACTGCAGGTGATCGCCACACTGCTTCAGCTCAAAAACGACGGCGAACTGACCAAAGCCAAGGCACTTGTCGTTGTACCGACCACGCTCATGACCAACTGGCAGCGCGAAATCACCAAATTCGCGCCCTCTCTTTCCGTAGGTATCTATCACGGCACCAGTCGCGTGCTGCCCGAAGCCGTCAAAGACCTCCCCGACGTCACGCTGACGACATACGGGCTGATGCGCCGGGAAACGGAAAAATTGGCGGGGTACAAGTGGCGCCTGTTGGTGCTCGATGAGGCGCAGGCCGTGAAAAACGCCACATCAGGCCAGTCCGTGGCGGCCAAATCCCTCAACGCCTCTCAGACGATCGCCATGACAGGTACACCCGTTGAAAATCGATTGAGCGAATACTGGTCGATTCTGGAAACCGTCCAGCCGCGCCTTCTGGGATCGCTCAAGGATTTCACGGAGACTTTCGCCGCTCCGATCGAAACCGATCACAGCGAATCGGCCGCCGAAGCGTTCCGCCGCCTGACGGCCCCCTTCATGCTGCGTCGTCTGAAAAGCGACAAGTCCATCATCGCCGATCTGCCCGAACGCAACACGGTGGATCAGTTCACGAACCTCACGGCGGAACAGGCCGCGCTTTACAGCAAGGTGCTCGAAGCGCACATGAAAAAGCTCAAAAAGCTCGAGGAGAAAGCGGTCGAAGATCCGCAAGGCACCGACATCCGCACCATCCGCCGCGGTGAAGTGCTCAAGCTCATCACGAGCATGAAGCAAATCTGCAATTCGCCCTCGCAATATCTCAAGACGGAAACGGCAACGCCTGACTCCGGCAAGGCTGCCGCCCTCTTTGACATTCTCGGGCACTGTCGGGAAGCCGGTCGCAAGGTGCTCATTTTCACGCAATACCGGGAAATGGGAGAGCGCCTGCAGACCTGGATCGAAAAAGCAACCGGTCATAGGCCCGACTTCCTTCACGGAGGCGTCTCCGTCAAGGCACGTCAAGTTATGGTCGATCGCTTCCAAACAGATCGTTCCGTTCACGCCATGATCATTTCTCTCAAAGCGGGCGGCACAGGTCTTAATCTCACGGCGGCAAGCTGCGTCGTGCATTACGACCTGTGGTGGAATCCGGCCGTTGAAGCACAGGCCACCGACCGCGCCTACCGCATCGGACAAAGACGCGACGTTCTCGTCTATCGCTTCGTGACGGCGGGAACCTTTGAAGAGCGCATCAACGAAATGCTCATGGAAAAGCGCAATCTGGCCGATCTCACCGTAGCCACGGGAGAAACTTGGATCGGAGAGCTTTCCGCTGCCGAACTGCAGTCGCTCTTTACGCTCGACCCGAAAAACGTTTCTGACTGATCGCTTCCAATCCCTGTCGCAAGATCTTTTCCAGCCTTTCACAGATTCTTATTTCTTGGCTTTCCCTCGATTAATCGTCTTGTTGCATAACCACCAACCAGGCTTTCCTCCGCGCGTTCGTCCTGGCTTGGAAGAGTAGCGGAAATAAAGTCTAAATTTGTCGTACAGGTGAACATTCACAGGATCAAACTCTTCTTGACCAGCAATCACCCAAAGGCAACCCTTCGGAGAGAAGCGGTTGTCATAAATAGTCCACCCGTGTTTCTCGAATAGAGCAAACATATATGCATCCTCTTCGAGAATTCTCTGTTGTTGTTCACTGTCTAAACTTTCCCAATTAAAGTCCTTCAGAGTGCTGAGAGAAAGGCTGTCTTCTTCGGACAAAGGCTGCTCACTCTTCATTTCGTACCTTCTCTGCGACTGTTCTGGCACTTCTTCCGGTCTAGAATCCCCCTCAAAGGCAGGTTCATTAGTTAGCTTTTTTATCTGTTCCCTTCCGTTTGATATCTTCAATACCGTCGATTCCGCCTTTTTGCCCTTCTTAGCTAAGGGACTGTCGTCAGGCATCTTCTCAGCCGGGTCATTTTCCTCTAAAAGACTCGTTCCAGATTCTTCCAACAAAGACTGAATCTCAACAGAAGTTACCGGCTCTTCCTCTTCTTTGATTCCTAAAAAATCTGTGTCCTGTCCATCAACATCAGAGAAATCAAACGCATTGTGCTTGCCTTCCTGCTGTTGCGTAATTTGCCGAGGATTTGTCACTTCCTCATCTTCGCCCATCAGCCCTGACTCTGATGTCTTGCTAGCTGGTGACACCTCTCGTTCGATCAACTCTGCTTCGTCTTCATAATCCTGGCCCGCCTCCCTAGAAATGAACGGTTGGAACCCCTTACTATCCTCCCCTAAGTAACAAGAATCTGTGTCTTTGTCCTTAGCATCAGCCACCTCGTCCACTTGAACTTTCCGAACAGATACGGTGGATACCGCCGAAGTTTCCGGATCACCTCCCTCTCCAACACGTGTGACCGTCGCGGTATCTCGCAGGTCAACAGCGTAGACTTCATCGTCAATCTGAATGGGTAAATTCAAGCCTCCCGCTTTTTGAAGGATCTCTGAAGCTCGGATCTTTACGCGATCCAACAATTCGCTTTGTTCCTGCTGCTCAGAAACGTTCCCGTAGTTGGGATTCACTCCATTTTTAGCCAATTCATCACAAATGCGATCGATTGCTGACTTTGGATCACGATAGTATTCGCTACCTCGAACACGAACAAATACCCATCCGCTACGCTCAAGAATTGCTTGTCTCTCCATGTCTTCGGCAATCTTTTCCGCACCACTGTGATACCTTTCGCCGTCACATTCAAGCGCAACAGTATGACTGCCATCTCTGACCACGAAATCTAAGCGATAACACCCAACAGAATATTGCGGTTCCAGTTCATATCCACGAGCTTGAAGATCTCTTGCGACGGCTTCTTCAAAAGGCGACTCCGTACGCGCAATAATTGCTTCGCGTTTCTTTTCATTCTGGAAAGGTTGTCGTACATGCATCAATAAGCGCCGACGGATGTCATCGCTCGCTAGATCTGTGTCAGGATCAAATGAATACACAACCCAAAGCTGATCTCGAGCTCGGGAAACAGCTACGTTGTAGCGCTTCTTTGTGCTGCCACCTATGCCATCACCCTCCTTACGCATCAATTTCTCAGAATTATCTCGACTTTGTACGAGGGAAAGAAACATCACATCTCGTTCGTCACCCTGAAAGTTTGCAGATATACCCACAGTAATGCGTCGATCTTCAAACTCCTTAGGCGAGATAGCCTCTTTGAGCATTCTTTCAATCAATTCAACCTGACCTTGCCCCTTTCCACTGAACATCGAAATAACGCCAAAAGTCTTTCCTGCGTACTCTGGTTGTTCAATGCAACTCTGAACAAGCGCCACAATAGCTCGAGCTTCTTCTATGTTTGTATCCTGTTCTGTACGTCGACCCAGAACAGAATATTCAACCACATGAGGTCGAATTGGAATTCGCGACGTGTCACGAAGCGGTTTGATCTTGCCGTCATATGAGAGCCAATTAGAAAACTCAATAATCTCGGTGGCGCACCGGAAGTGCTCACGCAGCATGACAGGAGAGCTCACGGTCTTAACAAGATCGTAAAGAGACGTCTTCTCATCATAAATTGGCGCATTTCGAATCCCTTTCAGGTATTCGTTCTGCATATTGATGATTTGTGCGCTCTGCACACCAATGCCCATTGGACTTACCTGTTGGTCGTCACCCACAACAACAATGCGATTTCCCATGAACAAAACAGCTAGTGCGGTTATGTCTGACTGACTTGCCTCATCAACGATAATGACGTCAAATTTCTCCCGCGGATCAAGCGTCGTGAGTGCTCGTTGCGTAGTCATGACCCAAATTGGTACAGCCGACTGACAATCCTTGGCTTGTTGCCGTGCTTGAGCCTGCAACCGAGGGGCGTTCTTACCTGTACCTTTCCCTATTTTTTTTACAGTAGCCATCCACCCCTGCAGACTTTGCAGTAGATTGCGCTGACCTTCCAGTCGACGCTTTAGATGCAACCATGCCCGCGTGGCTGCCAACTCTGCACTCGCCTCGCGGAATTTTCTGGAGAGAATTTCAGCCTCATGTTGAAGTTGGCCATAATCAAGTTCGTTGTATCGTTTGATAGCATCTGAAATGCCTTGCCAACGCAAGGCCGCTGTAACTTGTGTCGGTACAAATGCCTGCGTCCATCCGTCCTTCCGAATTCGGATAGCTTCTGCCCATCCTGGCGCAGTTTCACCTAGCTTTGCCAGCAACAAATCTCTTTTCTCTTGGGTCTCCTGAAGTTTGTGCAAACGAGAAAGCTCGTCCAGCTGTTGTCGGTATTTATCGGCATTCTGTATCACATATTCCTGAAGTCGCTGAACTACAGGCGCGGGACAGCAGCCGTCAGGCGGAGAAAAAGCATCCATCAACTTTTGCCGTCTTTGCTCAAGAGCTGTACGAGTCCGAAGCAATTGCAGATATTGAGATATCGGCAGAAGTACTGTATCTGCCTTGAACCAAACTGCGTCTCTCCACACTTCATTCGATGAAAGGTCGCCTGCACCAAAAAAACAGTTAACGTCGAGCCCCAATGCCTTCACTTTGTTCCGTACAGGGCTACCGTAGTTCTTCCACCATCCCAGTGCCTCTTTAAGTGGCGGCAAGAACTTGGCCATTTCCACTTCGGGGCGAGAACCAAGTTTTGCAAACCGGAAACTCTGTTCCACTCCAATGCGTTCGTCCCAAGCTCGGATCATTGCATCGAGCTGTTTTTTCCAATCAAGTTCGGACAAAATCGCTTGGAATGCAACCGAACTAGCCGGGGAACTTCCTGCGACTCGAACTTGATTGATTATCAGCCGATGCTCTTTAACTCCTTCACCGCCAAAAAAACCCCTCCATGCTGAGATCTTGCCGTCAGGAGCATTTTTCAGATACCAACTAGCTGCCGCACGCAACTTGTCACAATCCACTCCCTCATCAATCTCCACAGAAAGCCGGTCACCGTTCTGTCGACGCTCTGTAGCAAGCTTTATAAAGTCTTCCGCTTGCTTAAGAAACAAATCCCAAGAAGTGCAACCAGCATCCTCTGTAACCATGCCTTCAATTTGGGCTGACCGAATCCAAGGAGAGCACTGACTAGCAATTACCTCACTATCAAACTTGTAGTTATCAAGCGCCTCGCGATTTACGTCGACAGTGATGCCATTCACCTCGAATCGCATATGATGACGAAGAGATTTCGACCGTACTGGCGATTTCTTCTCAGCCAAATCGAACTCAGCTTGATCGAGTTGCCACTCCTGAACAGTTTCATATGTAGGAACTGCCTTGGGATCCGGCATCCAGCCCCGAACTTCAGTTTCATCCTCAGCAGAAAGTGTTGCGTTTGTCCCGTAAAGCTCTTGCAATTCATTTAAATCAAGCGAAAGCGTCTCATTTGACACCGCATCAGGCAAAACACTTCCATAAGCTTCATTTTCATGAAGCCATTTCGCCCATTCAGACAATGTACGTGCCTCGCCCTGGAGGGACACTTTTTCCCATTCTTGCAGTCGTACCGTATGAAGTGTTTGCCGAACCTCCGATAATTGACGCATCAGTTCTTCACGGCGCTCGGTCTGTTTTTTTTCTTTTATCGAAAGTATTCCTAATTCGTACTCGCGTTGCCCAAGCGTTGCACAGATTCCTTCAACAGCTCGTCTTAAATCTTCTGTTGCAGAACCTGCTCTTGTATCCAGCAACGTTACGCAAAGTGGTTGGATAACTTCAGGTAATTTGTCACGAAGAACTGAAAGTGCCTTATCCGTGGCACTAGTCACGAGTATCCTCTGCCCCCGGGCTAACATATCCCCGAGTAGGTTTGCAATGGTATGCGTCTTTCCTGTCCCGGGAGGTCCCTGAACTAAGACCGCATCCGAATATGCCACCTTTCTAGCAATCTCTAGCTGATCCCTATTTGCCGGCAAAGAAAGAAGCACCTCGGTGGATTCCCCTCCTGCTCGCGCAATACGTTCTGACACAGTTTCTTCGTCTAGGTCTGCAGGGATTTCAAGTTGCTCCTCTTTCCCATACCCACAAAGCAAATGCCTGAGAGGATCAGGAACTTCCTCTCCTGCATCAATTAAGTTTTTTATCTTTTCTACGGCATCTTTCACCCCATTGGGGAGAGCCGTAAGGAAAAGCATAGGTTTGGCGTAAAAAAGATATGATGTTGCCTCGTTATAAGCTTCTGGATCATATTCATTTCTCCAAACACATTTGGAAGAAAGACTAGAAGCCAACGCTGAAACAACATCACAAAGCTCCTGCTTATCAAGCAGATCAATTCCCGTCTCATCAATACGACGTCCAAATTCGCCAAGTGCTTCGAAGTTAAAATCTTCGTCTGCCTGCCGCAGAACCTCACTGGCAATACGCGTAACCATATCTTCCGAGAGTCTCACACGAACTACTGCCTGCGCAGCAGAAGTATCCATCTCCAAATAGACGCGTTGAAGCAGTAGCGGATACTCTATGTCTCCACTTCTTGAACGAACGAATCCATTACAGAGAAAGCACCCTTTCTGAAACCCCTCTTTATCCAGTATCGACTTCCAATCATAAAGGCCGCTATATAGCCGATATGCTGAAAAATAACGACTATATTCCGTTCGCCACGTATTGCGTTTCTGCACCCAAGTAGCCCACTCATCCAGACGAATCGAATCATCTTCAAAGGCAACTGTTTTCATACGAGGTTCGCCGTCTGGATCCTGACGTTGTTCTTCCGGAAGCGACATGAACTCTACAGGATCGTATTCCACCTGCATAGTTGCAATAAGCAAAGGGGTGACGAGCTTAGGATCTTGCCAACCATCCTTGATCCAAGCTTTAATGCTACTTGGAGGAACTGGACAAGTAGGCAAATTTGGTCGCTCCACACTTAACAAAACATCTCTGCCAGTGCTACTAACCACCACCCCTGGAAGGTTTTCCTGACGAACCTCATCAAGATCCAGCCCTTTCCCCGCGTCCCGATAATTTGTCTTGACCCTGCTCCGTACGGAAGCAAAAGCTTCGATAAATCCAAAAAGTTGCTTAGCAGCAGCGCGAGAACCTGTTGCCGAAATAGATTGCATATCACTCATAACCATCGTGCAGAGCGCAACTAACTACCTGAAACAAAACTAAGAAGACAACATGTTAATGTTACTGAGTTCAAACATATCTTCCTCTTTTTCTCTCACCTTCTAAGTAAAAACCCTTTATAAGATTAAGCAAATTATTAATCCACTACATCTCTTTTCTACTATCCCTTTTTGTTTACTTCTTCATTTTTCTAATTTGCCAGAAGACAGGATCTACAAATTCAGCCCGTTTTCGAAAAATGGCGATTAGCTACAGTCGGCTAACCTCCTTAAATTTTCAAAGCGATCCTTTATAATAAGCGATTTATTTCGTTTGCTGAATATCTGACAAAATAAACCATACAAATAGACAGCACTATACCTGCGAACCTCCGCAAACTGCTCTCTGTCAAATTTTTGATCTTTTGCTTCAGTCTTTCGTTTCTAACATCGATGTAATGACTCAGACACACCAATTCTCCCTACTCCCGCTCAGACAATCTAACCAAGTCAACAGATGTTGTACACAAGCAAAGTCAGCGTGATGTTGAACTTCACCCGAATCAGGCTAATTGACCGCACAACGCTGCCTCCAAACGAATTTTCGATAAACCCGAACGCGTGCTCGATTCGGCTACGCACACTTGAAATCATTTTGTTTCTTTGCTTTTGATCTGCAGTCAACAGAGCACCTTTGCGGCCTTTCTGTCTGCATCAAGCAGCTTCTCGACAATCTTTTTGCCTATGTTGCCGGCATCTGCAAAGAACAGAACTTCCTTGTTGCTATCCTTTACCCAGTTGTAAATACCGGAACTGCTGGATGTTCTGATGCTGTTGCAGGAAGCCCGGTTTGATCTGAGCCGCAACATTCTCGTCACGGATCACGGCTATTCGACATTGATGAATGTGCAGAAGATACTCAATCTGGAGTTGTCGTTTCTGCAAGGCGTGAGGATAACCGAAGACGCCATTGAGCTGGCCTTCGACAAACACGTGGAAGCGTTGAAGAACGGGGCCTTTTACGACGGAGATCTGGGAGTTTGCGCCTATACGTATGCCGAAGATTGGCAGCAAAACTGCTCCTGCGGCAGACTCAATGCCAAAGTGAAAGTACACCTGTATCGGATGGACAAGGTCTTTGACGAGCAAAGAGCTTTAATTTGGAAAAAGGCCTCGGAAATCATTTCTTTGTTGAGAGGAGGTCGCAGAGTGCCTTCCGATCTATGGGATGCTTATCGCCGATTTATCAAGGAAAGAGTCGACGAACAAGGACGAAAAACCTGGGTATTGGATACAACAAAGATGGATCAAACAGCCGAACGTGCTTCGCACTTTGTGTTGCGCTCGAACTGCATCAATGATCCGTTTAAGGCTCTGAGAATTTATCGAGCCAGAGGGTTGGTTGAGCAGGACTTCAATCAACTTAAAAATTGGGTGGATGGCAATCGACTGCGTGTCGGAGCTAGGTCTCTGCAGAGAAAGGCATTTGTGACTGCGTTGGCTACCGGGCTACACATGCTCATAATGTCGACGGCCAAACGAGTGGAAAACAGCAACTCGCAGCTCAAGATTCCGAACAACTCCATCGATGCGTTGATCAAAAATCTGGAACTTGTCCGCACGAATAAACGGAAAAACGCCAACGCTCGGGTGAGAAATACGATGCCTACCAAGCGTCGACGTCTGTTTGAGCTCCTCGGACTCCGCGAGCCCCTCGCGTCTTCCGTGTGGGGAGCATGTAAAGCGGAGTTCTGGTAGTTAGGCGGCCGCTACCGTCGCTCCAGCAGCCACAGGGCTACTGCCGCGCATATCAGCATGACGCTTGTCGGCACCACCGCCACCACCATCGGGTGCCATGTGTTCAAGACCCCGAGGAAAGAGAAGATGTTGTTGAGCGCATAGAACGAAATGCCGATCATCAGCCCGGCGAAGATCTTGATCGATACGCCGCCCGATCGCGTATTGAGGTACGCAAAGGGCATTGCCACGGCTAGCATTACGAATATGGCCAAGGGATAGAACACCTTCGACCAGAGCGCCACCTGGTAGCGATCCGATGTTTGCTTCGTCTCCTTCAGGTGCGCGATGTATTGCCAGAGATCTGAAATCCCCATGCGCTCCGGCTTAATGGTCAGCACGCCCAGAATTTCAGGTCGCATTTCGGACGGAAGCATCAAATCCACGTCCTTGCGGGCGGAACTCTTTTCCACCATGGGCGTTTCATCGTGCGTAATCTTGGGGAGCGTTTCGACCTTGGCATCCTTGAGGTGCCAGCCGCGGCCGGAAATGTAGCTGGCTTCAGGCGCATGCAGCACGCGAATCAGACTGCCGTCCTTGTCGAACTCAAAAACGCGCCAGGCTCCCGTGCGGCTGTGTTCGCCCGCAATCAGGTTGTGCACGTTCACAAAGCGCACCGTCGCCTGACCGGCGTTTTGCTGCTCCTTGACATTGTCCTTCACCCAGACACCCGACGAATAACCTCTTGCCGAAAGTTTCCGGTTAAAAAGGATGTTGTCCATGTCGTTGCGCATCATGTCGGCCGCAGGGGTCAGCCACTCACCCAAGCAATACGTCATGGCAATCAAGATGAGCGCCGGCACCGTCATCATTCCCGCCAGACGGAAGGGCGACAGGCCCGCCACACGCATGATGGTGAATTCGGAATTGGAGGCGAGCCGGCTCATCGTGTAGACGGCGCCCAATAGAGCCGCAATCGGCATCACTTCGTAGAGGCGAGACGGGAGCTTGAGCATCGTCAAAAAAAGCGCCATCGAAATACTGTATCGATTGCCGATGTTTCGAGCCTGGCTAACCAGATCGAAAAAAGCGATGAGCGCAACGAGCGCCACCAGCACAAAGAGGGTGGCGATCAAAACTTCTTTAGCAACGTGTCGGGTCAGGACCTTCACGATTTATCCCTCCCGAGAAGCTTGTAGGGCAGTTCGGAAATCGCAAGCGGTATCCATCGCTGCATCCAGACGCGCCGTATGAACAGTAGCGCCGTCACCAATGTGACCGTGCCGTTGAGTCCGACCAGCGCAGCAATCCAATTGACCTTCTCGGTCTTGATCCAGCTTTCGGCCACCGAGATGCCGTTGAGATACAGAATAAAGATCAGCACGGCCAGAATCAGACTCATGCTGCGACCGGCGCGCGGGTTGGTGTAGGACAGAGGGATGGCCAGAAGCGCCAGGTTGAAGGCCGCCAAAGGCCAGCACAGGCGCCAGACGATTTCGGCCTTGGCGTGCGACGTATCCAGTTCCAGAAGTTTTTCAAACGTCATGGTTTCCACGTCGCGGCTGATGTAGGCCTGTTCGGCACGCGTGCCGATGCGAATTTCGTAGGTGTCGAACTCGGTCACGCGCCAGGCGGCGTCCCCGTTTCGGCTCGTGTCGTAGCGACGTCCGTTTTTGAGCACCACGTAACGCTCGCCTTTGTCGGTCGCCCGTACTTCCCCCGAAGCGGCACGCACGATGATTTCACTCTCACCGTTTTGCTCACTCATGAAGACATTTTTAACCGAAGAACCGTCCGGACTGACCTCCTCGATGAAGAAGATGCGGCGTCCGCCCATTGTCTCAATAAAACGTCCGGGGGCAATGCGGTTGACATCGTCGCGTTGCTCGAATTGCTGCGCCGTACGCTCAATCTGATCTTTTGCCCAAGGCGTCACCGCAATCGAAATCACGCCCACCAAGATGATCATCGGCATGGCAAATCGCAGAACCGGAGCGATCCAACGCAACAAACTCAATCCGCCGGAACTGAACCAAACGGGGATTTCGCTATCCTGCCAACTGCGCATCATGACCATCAGGACGGCAATGAAGATTGACAGCGACAGCAATGCCGGCAGATTGGTAAACGACGAGTAGGCCATCAGCTCAAACACGGAGCGAGAGTCAATTTTGCCTCCGGCAGCCTCGCCCAAAATGGTCACAAGCCCGATCGTCACCACGACCGAAAAAAGCACCGTGAAGACACCCCCGGCGCTGCTTGCGAATTCGTTGACCAACAGTCGATTAAAAATCATGCACTCAAAACGCCCGCCGGGTCGCGGGCGCTACTCAAAAACCTTGGTGGGATTGTAGCGGCCTGAGCGTTTCTGCGAACTCTGGCCGCAAGGATTGTTACGCTTTAGACGCAGAGCGTCCCTCTTTGACATGCAGGAAAATTGTCACGCCGAACAACACCACCGCCGTTGCAAGCCAGCTCATCCACAGACTGCCGCCCGAGACGCCGGCCACCAAGTAGCCAACGCCTGCCGAACCGGCAACCAGCAATGCATACGGCAATTGAGTCGAAACGTGTTCGATGTGCGCACAGCCTGCGCCCGCAGACGACAGAATCGTCGTATCCGAAATCGGAGAGCAGTGATCGCCGAAGACCGAGCCGGCAAGCGTAGCCGACAGAACCACCACCGTAAGGTTCGGGTCGAGCACTTCAACAATCGGCACCACGATCGGAATCAGAATGCCGAAAGTGCCCCAGGCAGTACCCATGGAAAAGGCCAGGAAGGCGGCGATCGCAAAGACGATCACGGGCAGGAACATCGCTCCCATACCCGAAGAGGTCACCACATGCTGCATGAACTGCGGCGCCGAAAGCAGATCGCGGCAAACACCCGAAAGCGTCCAAGCCAGAATGAGGATGATGTTTGCGGGCAGCATCAGCTTCATGCCTTCAACCGAACCTTCGGCAAACTGGGCAAACGTCATCAGCTTGCGCGGCACATACATGAGCAATGCCACCATCAGTGCACCAAAGGAAGCAAACACCAGCGAGATTGAAGCCGAGGAATTGCCGATGGCAGCCATGAAGGTGTGATACTTGGCGTCAGTGCCCCAATAGCCGCCGGTATACATCAGAGCCAGCACGGCAAACACGATGAGCGCGCCGAGCGGAACCAACATGTCCCAGGTCGTGCCGTTGGGGTTGTACTTGAGCTTTTCATCAGCCGTTCCTCCGGAAGCCGTGACATCAACACTCTGCCGGCTTGCCTGCTCTTCGGCGCGACGCATCGGACCGAAGTCAAAGTCCGTACAGCAAAGGAAGAACACCAGCAAAAGAGAGAAAATGGCGTAGAAATTCCACGGAATCGTAGCCACAAAGGCGCCGAGCTCGCTCTCAAACACACCGGTATCCTTAAGCGAAGAGCCGACGGCAGCCGCCCAGGAAGAAATCGGAGCAATGATGCACACGGGTGCAGCCGTGCTGTCAATGATGTAGGCAAGTTTGGCACGGCTGATTTTGTAGACATCCGTAATCGGGCGCATGACGGTGCCGACAGTGAGGCAGTTGAAGTAGTCGTCAATGAAGATGGCGATCCCCAAGCCTCCCGTTGCAGCCAAGGACGAACGGCGTCCGCGAATGACCTTCGTTGATGCCTTGCCATAAGCCACCGTACCTCCCGACAAGCTGATCAGGTAGACCAACGCCCCCAGCAGCGAGCAGAAGATGAGAATATTGAAGTCCACCTTTTTGGCCATCATCGTAAAGGCCGTCTCCAGCGTGCCCATCACGATGTTGGCGTCTGTGCCCACCGCGTAGATGAGCGTGCCAGTGAAGATGCCCACCAGCAGAGATGAGAACACTTCCTTGGTCAGAAGCGCGAGGCCAATGGCCACAATCGGAGGAACAATCGACCACCACTCGGCAGCATAGGGTTCCATTTTGTGTTTCCTTTGTTGTTTGTTGTCTTCAAGCAGCTCGACTCAGGATCAGTCAATCCCTAACGGCTGCGTTTTTCTCGGCGAAGCGCTGCTGCAGAGCACAACGCACGGGTTGCGGCACAAAGCCGGAGACATCGCCACCCAAAGCAGCGATTTCACGAACGAAGCTGCCGCTCACGAATTGACACTCGGGGGCGGGCATCAGAAAAATCGTTTCGACCTGCGGCATCAACGTACGATTCATGCCGGCCATCTGAAACTCATACTCAAAGTCGCTCACAGCACGCGCGCCTCGTACGGACACGGTCACGCCGCGGGCCTTGGCAAAATCACACAACAATCCGCGAAAGCCTTCCACCGTCACGTTTTCAAGCCCTTGTTCCTCTTCACAGGAGGCTTGCGCCAAGGCGATGCGCTCTTCCAAAGTAAAAAGCGTTTTTTTCTTTTCGCTTTCGGCCACCGCGAGAATCACGCGGTCAAAGAGGCGCGCCGCTCGTTTAAGCACATCTAGGTGCCCGAGCGTAAAGGGGTCAAATGTTCCGGGATAGACGGCCGTCGTCATGCGATTTAAGGCTGAGCGCGCATCCGAAAAGACCCGCGCTCCTTCATCAAAATATGAGAAATAAGTAATTTTACCCGATACTGCGAACGCAAAGAAGGTAATAAACGGCTCCCGCCCTGCCGCGACGCACGGCTTGCAGTCCCCACTTGCTCAACATTTCATCCGGAATCTCGCTTTCGTTTTCCAGATAAAGGAATCCGTCTTTCTTCAGATGCGGCAAGGCGGCCTGCACAGCCTTCTGATGCAGCGACAGCGCAAAAGGCGGATCGATGAAAACCACATCAAAAGTCTCGTTGACCTGCTGCGCCCAGACAAACGCGTCGACAGCAAGGCACTGCACGGTGTCCTGCGCCTGCAGTTTGGCAATGACGGCCAAAATCGACGCCGCAGACTGGCGATCCTTTTCCAGCAGCACCACGCGTCCGGCGCCGTTGCTTGCCGCTTCCAGCCCCAGTGCCCCGCTACCAGCGAACATGTCCAGAAACGACGCCGAGGAAAAATCGCCGAGAAAATGGCGCAACCAATCGAAAAGCGTCTCGCGCACGCGCGAAGGCGTTGGCCGCAGTCCGTCGCGCAAACCGACGGCCACGGGCGTTCGTTTATAGCGTCCGGAAACGATGCGAACCGTGCCGTCAGCACCACGGGTTGGTAAACTAATGCGTTGGACTTTTTCGCCCGCTGTGGTGCCTGCGCGCCGTTTGGGCGCCGCTGGTTTTTTCTTGGTTTTCGTCATGGGATTTTTTTCACGCTTAAAAAGCGGGCTTGCCCGAACCCGCGTCAACCTCGTCGGCCTGTTTTCGGGCGGGGTTGTCGATGAAGAATTTTTTGAATCGCTCGAAGAAACGCTGATTGCCGCCGACATTGGCTACAAGCCTACGTCCGTCATCCTACAGCGTTTGCGCGATACGGTGAAGCTCAAGGGCCTCAAAACGCGCGAGGAAGTGCGTGCAGCATTGCGCGATGAAATCGAACGCATCCTGCTGCCGGCGCAGAAACCCATGAATCTGGATGCGGCCAAACCGTTGGTGATCATGATGGCCGGCGTCAATGGTGCAGGCAAAACCACTACGATCGGGAAAATCGCAAAGTGGCTTGCCGCTCAGAATAAGACAGTGCTGCTTGCCGCTGCCGACACCTTCCGCGCCGCCGCGCGCGAACAACTGGCCGTCTGGGGCGAACGCAACAAGATTGACGTGATCACGCAAAGCGGCGGAGATCCGGCCGCTGTTGTTTTCGACGCCGTCTCGGCGGGCCGCGCTCGCGGCACCGATGTTGTCATTGCCGATACGGCCGGACGCCTGCCTACGCAGACCAACCTCATGGAAGAACTTGCCCGCATTCGACGCTCGCAGGGCAAAGCCATGGAAGGCGCACCGCACGAAGTGCTCCTGGTGGTCGACGGCACCAACGGTCAGAACGCGCTTGCGCAGGTTAAGGCTTTTGATCACTATGCCGGCCTCACCGGTCTTATCGTTACCAAATTGGACGGCACCGCCAAAGGCGGCGTTCTGGTGGCGATCACCGCCGAGCGTGAAGAGCCGCTTCCGATCTATTTCGTCGGCGTAGGCGAAACGATCGATGATCTGCAGCCTTTTGACGCCAAGCGCTTTGCCAGCGCGCTGGTCGGCGAAGAGCTCGAGGATAATTAACCTAATTTCCAGCCCATAGCAAACGATACTTGAGAGAGACAACGAGATGAAGGGTGAAGCACAGGACAAGCAGCCGATTTTGCTTGGCGCAGTTGACCTTGGCAGCAACAGCTTTCGCGTGGAAATCGGTCGCGTGGAGGACTACCGCATCACGACCGAAAGCTATTGGAAGGAAACCGTGCGTCTGGCCGGCGGTATTGATGAACACGGCGCCTTTACGCCGGAAATTCAGGAGCGTGCCCTGTCGGCGCTACGCCGTTTCCGTGAAAAGCTCGAGGGCATTGATCCGCAGAACATTCGTGCCGTCGGCACGCAGGCGCTGCGCGTTGCAACGAACTCTGCCGACTTCCTGCCGCGAGCCGAAGAAGCTCTCGGGCACCCCATCGAAATCATCGCCGGCCGTGAAGAAGCCCGTCTCGTCTTTTCGGGTTGTGCCCACACACTTCCTCCCTCCAGCGAAAAGCGCCTGGTGGTGGACATCGGCGGCGCTTCAACCGAACTGATCATCGGGTGCGGCTTCATCGCCAAAGAATGCGAATCGTTTCATGTGGGTTGCGTGAACACGTCCCGCGCCTATTTTCCGGACGGGAAAATCACCGCCAACGCTCTCAAGCAGGCTCAGCTCTCGGCTCAGGCCGAATTTGAAGAAGCCCATCAGGAATTCTCCTTCCGCAATTGGGACGCCGCCTACGGCAGCGCCGGCACGATCGGCGCCGTCGCCGACATCGGTCACGCCTCGGGCCTGACCAACGGCGTCGTTACGCCGGCTCTCCTGAAGGTCATGCGCAAAGAGCTCGTTGAAGCAGGCGACATACGCAAGATCAACTTCCCGGGTCTCAAAGAAGACCGCCGCGAAGTGATCGCCGGCGGCCTGGCCGTTCTCTCGGCAGTGTTCGACACCTTCAAGATCAAGGAAATGCGCCCGGCTTCCGGTGCGTTGCGCGTGGGACTTCTCTACGACATGCTCGGCAGACAGGAACAACGCGACACGCGTGACAGTACGGTCACAGCGCTCATCAAGCGTTCGAGCATCGACAAGCAGCAGGCCGCCCGCGTGGCCGCGCTTGCCGACAAGTTCTTCGTAGCTCTCAACCCCGACGATCAGCAGACGCACGACTGCCGCAAGCTGTTGCAGTGGGCCTCCATGCTGCACGAAACCGGCCGCGTGATCAGCCCGAGCGGTTACCATAAGCACAGCCAGTACATTCTGATGAATTCCGATCTGCCCGGGTTCTCCCGCTACGATCAGACGCAGATGAGCACGCTTGTGCTCGGTCAGCGAGGCAACCTCAAAAAGGTCGAAAGCGCCCTGCAGGATCCGACCTTCGTCAACATGCTTCTGTCGCTTCGTCTGGCCGTGATCTTCGCCCATGCCCGCCGTACGCTGCGACTGCCCGAAATCAAGCTCGAACGCGTTGCGCACACCCGCAAGACCGCTTTCCGACTCTGGGTTGATCCGCAGTGGCTCTCGCGCCATCCGCTTACCGGCTATCTGCTCGAGCAAGAGTCTCTGGTCTGGGCACGCGTCGGTATGGAATTCACGCTGCAAAACAACGTTTCTTAACCGGAGTCACGCAATCCCATGGTCTCCAACGGCGTCAACATTCCCCTTGTCGAGCTCATCAACGCCGGCATTGAAATCAACGGCGAGCGGCTCTCCGCAGGCATCACGTTTAACGTGACGCGCGGCGAGTTCGTCTGCCTGCACGGTCCCACGGGTTCGGGCAAATCGTTGGCGCTTTCGATGATCGCTGGCATTCTGCGCCCCACCTTCGGCGAAGTGCGCGTTGCGGGCGACTGCCTCAACAACTTCACCGAGCGTGAGATGGCGATCGTGCGCCGCTCCATGGGCATCATGATGCAGGAGTGTCTGCTGCTGGACAACCGCACCATTCTGGAAAACGTCATGCTGCCGTCGCTCGCTGCCGAAGAGTCCTACGGCAAGGCGCGCGTGGCCGCCATGAACGCACTCGACAAGTGCGGCATCGCGGATCTGGCTCAGGCCCATCCGCACGATCTGTCAGCCGGACAAAAGCAGATCGCAAGCGTAGCGCGCGCCATCGTCAACGATCCGCTGCTTGTGCTGGCCGATGAGCCGTGCGCGCATCTGGACGCTGACAACGCTCAGCACCTGATGGATCTGCTGGGCGAAGTGTCGCTATCCAACGTCTCCGTGATCGTGGCCTCACACCTGCAGCTCAACCCCTCCAACATCGTCTGCCGCCCCATTATGCTGCAGGGAGGTTTTCGATGAGCATGTTTACAAGCACACGCTGGGCCGCGCGACAGACCGTTCGAGCCATCGTAGAATTCAAGGGCCTCTTTCTGATGGCGCTTTCTCTGGCTGGTTTGGCACTGACCATTCCCTTCTTCCTTGCGACGCTTGCCTGGTCCCTGTCGGCACAGGTCTTCAACGTCCCGACGCAAGCCGAAGTCACCGTCTTTGCCGACCGCAGCGCGGGCGAGCAATCCGTGAAGGATCTGGCTGAAGCCATTTCCAAAAACAGTGTCATCTCCGCGGTACGAATCATGCCGAAGGAAGACGCGCTTGCCATGGTCAATCAGTCGCTCGGCATGAAAACCGAGGATGAGCGCTCCAAGGCAAAAGCCAAGAACAATCCGCTGCCCGACATCATCATCGCGACGGTAGCAAACAATGTCTCCTCCGAAGAACTTGCCGCCGCAGCCGAGCAGTTCCGTAAAATCAAAAACGTCGATCTCGTCGCCTACGACGACTCTTGGCAGCGTTACCTCAATGCGCTCTACACCGCTTTGTCCGTCGTTCTCGGCATTCTCGGCACCGTGGTCTTCCTGTTGGTTTTGCTTGTGATCTTTGCTTCCGTGCGCCTGACGACCAACGCGCAGCGAGACGAAATCCGCGCGCTGCACCTTTTCGGCGCCACCTCGAGTTTTATTCGCCGTCCGTATTCGTGGCGCGGCTTTCTCACGCTGATGCTGGCGGCGGTTCTGTCACTCGGCGTGACGGCAACCGGCGTGAGTCTGCTTGCAAAGCCCATCGCCGACTTTGCGGGCTTGTACGGCGTAACGGTGATTCTTCGCATGCCTGCGCTCGACTGGTGTCTGCTTTACGTTGGCTCAGCCGCACTTCTGGGTTACGTTGTCGGATCTTTTGCCGCTAAAGACGCCATCACCCGCGTGTTGCGGCATCAGCCCTGATTTTTGTCAAACTCCGACAAACTTGACTGCACCCGTTTACGTCTTTTCGCAGTAGCATCCTGCTGTTAATTTGAAAAGCTTTTCTCTGCTTACGTGACTGATACTCCTGCAATTTCGCCAAAGCTCGAGGCCGAACCTTCCGACACGAAGACAATCGCCTCGGTACCGGACTCCGCCCGCCCCACGGCGACGGACAGGGCTCTTGTTGCGCGCGGAAAAAACGCAGGGCAGATCGTCGTAGCCGATAAAGGCGCAGGCAAACAGCTCGTTCCCTATCAAGGACCGCAAGGCGGCTCACTTGTTGTTCGACCCGATCCCGTCAAGGGCGAAGTCGTTCCCTACGAGAAAAAACAGTATCTGCCGGCGGTCATTCCGCGTCTGGGAGATCTGGATGCGTACATTCGCTATGCCAACGCTGCGCCGATTCTTTCTGCCGAAGAAGAGCACGATCTGGCCGTACGACTGCGCGACGAGGGCGACCTAATGGCTGCGCAGCAACTTATCCTGTCGCATCTGAGGCTTGTCGTTTCGATTGCCCGCGGCTTTCTGGGCTACGGTCTGCCGCATGCCGATCTGATTCAGGAAGGCAACATCGGGCTCATGAAGGCGATCAAGCACTTCGACCCCGACCGCGGCGTGCGTCTGATGACATTCTCCGTGCACTGGATTCGCTCTGAAATTCAAGAATACATCGTACGCAACTGGCGCATGGTCAAGCTCGCAACAACCAAAAATCAACGCAAGCTGTTTTTTAACCTGCGCCAGATGAAGTCCGACGAAAAGTCGCTCTCACCCTCGGAAACAGAGCGCATCGCCGAAACGCTCGACGTCAAGCCTGAAGAAGTGCGCGAAATGGAAGCGCGCCTGTCGGGCGGCGACACGCCCCTGGAAGGTCCCGGCTCGTCTGACGCTGAAGACGACAATCCGTTTGCTCCCATCGACTGGCTCTCAAGAGAAGAGGACGAACCGGAAGCGGCGCTTGAAGAGCGTGACCGCAATCGACTCACAGGTGAAATTCTGCGCGATGCGCTCGCTGCGCTTGACGATCGCAGTCGCCGCGTCGTACAGGCGCGGTGGCTACGCACAGACACCGACGGCAACCCGGATCCGATGACGCTGCAGGAACTGGCCGCAGAACTAGGCGTCTCGGCCGAACGCGTTCGCCAAATCGAAAAGAAGGCGATCGCGAAGCTGCGCACGGAACTTGCCGCCGACAAAGACATCCTTTGACATCTTTTCTATTGAGCCTTTACCGCCTCAGTTCGCTAAACGCCCACACCATGTTTCACGTCGTTCTCGTTCATCCGGAAATTCCTCCCAACACCGGCAACGCCATTCGCCTGTGCGCCAACACGGGCTGCTCGCTTCATCTGATCGAACCACTGGGCTTTAGCGTCGACGACAAGCACCTCATCCGCGCCGGTCTCGACTACCACGAATTCACGACCATGAAGACTTACCCGTCCTGGGAGGCCTTTTTGGAAACGGAAAAGCCCTCAGCCTCACGCATGTTTGCCATGACGACCAAGGGCTCGAGCATTTTCTCGACGATGAAATTTCAGCCGGGCGACTGGCTGATTTTCGGCAACGAAGGCCACGGTTTGCCGGACGCCATTCGAGAGTCTTTCCCCTCGTCTCAGCGCATTCGTCTGCCGATGATGCCCAAGAACCGTTCGCTCAACCTCAGTAACGCTGTCGCCGTCACGGTATTCGAGGCCTGGCGCCAAAACGGCTACCAAGGCTCGGTTTGATGACTATGATGCCTGATTGTCTTTACCGACAATCATGACCATGTTGTCGCGATGCACGGCTTCTTCTGGACCGGAGAAACCCAGAATCGCCGCAAATTCCTCACAGTGCTTTCCGGCGATGAGACGCAATTGCGACGAATCGTAATTGACAAGTCCTCGTGCGATTTCCGTGCCGTCCGGAGCCAAGCAGCCCACCACGTCACCGCGTACAAAATCCCCCTGCACGGCCTTGATACCCACCGGCAAAAGACTCGTCTTTTTCTCCATCAGTGCCTTTGCCGCACCGGCGTCAAGCACCACCAACCCCTGGGCTCTGAGCTGGTCGGCGAGCCATTTCGCACGTGCGTGCCACGGCGCATGCACGGCCGTGAGCTGCGTACCAATTGCCTCACCCTGCGCCAGACGCGGCAGAACGTTTTCTTCCCGTCCGCATGCAATCACGGTGCTCGATCCGCTGCGCGCTGCTCGCTTGGCCGCCAGAATCTTGGTAATCATGCCGCCCTTGGAGAGCGAGCTTGCGGCGCCTCCTGCCATTTTTTCAAGGGCCGGATCGCCTGCACTGGCTTCGGACACAAACTGAGCCAATGGATCCTTGCGGGGATCGGCCGTATAAAGGCCGCGCTGATCGGTGAGAATCACGAGCACGTCAGCTTCGATGAGATTGGTTACCAACGCTCCCAAAGTGTCGTTGTCTCCCACCTTGATTTCATCGGTCACCACCGTGTCGTTTTCGTTGATGATAGGCACCACCCCCAAGCGAAGCAGTTCAAGAAGCGCCTCGCGGGCGTTCAGATAACGTTCACGATTGGAAAGGTCAGCGTGGGTCAGAAGAATCTGCGCGGTCTTGACGCCGTGTGCCGAAAAAGCTGTTTCGTAAGCTTGCACCAAGCCCATCTGACCGACGGCAGCTGCAGCCTGCAATTCACAAATGCGCTCCGGACGCTTGCTCCAGCCCAGGCGCAGAACGCCTTCGGCAATGGCGCCGGAACTCACGAAAACCACTTCCTTTCCGTCGCGCACCAGCGTGCAAATCTGGGCAGCCAGGTTTTCGATCATCTGCCGATCCAATCCTCGGCCGTCGTTAGTCAAAAGAGCACTTCCGACTTTCACGACAACGCGTCGGGCTTGTTTCAGCGCACTCTGTTCCATGCTTTTCTCTCCTTTGACCATTACCGACGACCGGGATTTGCGGTCGATTTAAAGCTCCACTTCGTGCGTTTCGGCAAAGCGCACGTCGTCGCGCTGCTCTTCAATCTGCTGCGCTTCGCGGCGCTTGGTGTCGAGTTCCTGAGCAATCGCCTTGATAAGCGTCTCGCAGCCTTCGCGGGTTGCCGCACTCATCACAAAGAGCGGACGATCGGCTCCGAGCTCAGCCTTGAAACGCGCGATCAGCTCTTCGCGTTCGTCTTCGGGCACCAGATCGATCTTGTTGAGCACTACCCAGCGCGTCTTTTCGGCGAGCTCATCATCGTACTTGGCCAGTTCGGCCACGAGAGCGCGAGCTTCGGCAACCGAGTCAGTGTCCGGATCCAACGGTGCGCAGTCAATGATATGCAGCAGCAGGCTCGTACGAGACAGATGGCGCAAGAACAAATGTCCGAGGCCGGCACCTTCGCTTGCGCCTTCGATCAGACCCGGAATATCGGCCACGACAAAGCTCTGTTCGGGACCGACGCGCACCACGCCGAGATGCGGATGCAAGGTCGTGAAGGGATAGTCGGCGATCTTGGGACGGGCGTTACTCACGGCAGTGATGAAAGTCGACTTGCCGGCGTTGGGCATACCGAGCAGACCGACATCGGCCAACACCTTGAGCTCAAGGCGAACGGCGCGGTACTGACCGGGTTCGCCCGGCGTGCACTGACGCGGCGCACGGTTGACACTCGTCTTAAAGTGCAGGTTGCCCAGGCCGCCCTTGCCGCCTGCGGCCAACAGCTGCTTGTCGCCGTGGTGCGTCAGGTCGGCAACGGTTTCGCCGGTGGTTTCGTCCACAATCAACGTGCCCACGGGCACCCTTGCGGTTGCTATTTCTGTTT
>ERZ791868.660-NODE-660-length-24984-cov-2.790605_pt1 | contig 24984 bp, 17 predicted proteins | sample MGYA00510281_ERZ791868 | MGnify/ENA primary metagenome ERZ791868 (study PRJEB30046, sample SAMN00792046) | human gut metagenome | study: EMG produced TPA metagenomics assembly of the A metagenome-wide association study of gut microbiota in type 2... | reverse complement strand
TTGTCCCGAAGTGGCTCGTTGCGGTGCTTCCCCTGCCGGGGTATTCCTTTTCGGATGGTCATTCATTTTTCAAGGTGCAGTTCATCGATGAACTACCCTAAGTCTACACGAAAAAAATGCAATTCCCGGAATCTTGCGAGAATTGCATTTTAGGGCAATATTCAATTTCAAAATTGCAGTTCTGCAATTTTCTTGTATAATGGGAAATAGGAAAAGGTGGTGCTGTGTATGGCTTTACCCGGAACACCCGGACAAAGGATTTCTGATTTGTGCAACGGCAATCATATTTCTCAAAAGCAACTTGCGGAGAAGATAGGCGTATCTGCTTCCCAGTTGAGCCGCATTGTCAGTGGGGAAACAAAGACGGTCAGCAGCGATATTCTCATAGGTGTGGCAAAGGAATTTAAGGTATCAACGGACTACATATTAGGCTTGTCCACCTTGAGTGTCCGTAAAAGTTATGATATTTCTGAATTAGGATTGTCCGAGGGAGCTGTGAGAGGGCTTGTGGCAGGTACAGTCGATGTGCAAATCCTTAACCGTCTGTTGGAACACAGGAACTTCCCGAAACTGATGGATTTGATACGGATTTATTTTCAAGACACAGCGGCAAAGGGTATCATGGCACGAAATCAGCTGATTGAACTGGCAACGGCTTCCTTGTCCAATCTGATGAAAGAACACCCGGAACATCGGGCAGAAGCAAAACAGGATTTGCAACTTCTGAACGCACAGAAGATGGGAGAACATGAAGCGGAAATTGAAAAAATCAAGAATGTATTTCTTGCTATCCTGCGAGATATTAAGAAAGATATGGACAACAGAGAACAGCCAGGAGAAGCTGTGACCGCCGCTATGTTCCGAACCATGCAGGAAACCATGAAAGACCACCAGCAGGAGCTGCTTTCTATGGACGATGTAACTGCTATGATTGCCGGACAGATTGGGAAGTTTCTTCCGATGGACGAGGAAATGGCGGAACAGTTCCGGCAGTTGGCAAAGAGGATGATGGAGCAGGTAGGAAAATAATTGCAGAAAAATATATGTAGTTTTATAAAACAATCAGGAGGATTACATGAGACGGGTAAAAAAAGAAAAAAGGAATAAAGTGCTTATTTTTAGTGTGATTATCTTGCTTCTTGTATGTGCAGGCATTGCGATAGCCAGTTTGTATAAAGTAAATAATATTTTGTTGGAAAACTCGTCTGAGGCAACAATAGAAATTATTGGAAATTCAAGTACAACTGAACCTGCACAAGAGCTTCGAGGAACTGTAAAAGATGCAACAATGAATACTCTAACTGTTCAAGGTGAGGATAATCGTGAATATTATTTTGGAACAGAAGGTGTAAATATTTCAACTGGTGAGACAGGAATAGTGATTGGGAATCCAGTGACAGTTTCATATCATGGCAAATTGGATTTGAATGCATCTGTACAAGAGGTTGAATTACTTTCCATTACGGTTACAGATTCCAGTTTGAATACCGAAAATCCTGAACCAACAATTGGTGAAACAGAGCCAAGTCCCCCTTCTGCTTCCGTGACACAGAAAGCACAAGAAATTCTAAATGCAATGACGCTGGAAGAAAAAGTTGGACAGATGTTTATTGCACGCTGTCCCGAAATAAATAGCGTACAGAAGGTAAAGGAGTATAATCTTGGAGGTTATATTCTTTTTAGCCGAGACTTTTCTGGAAAAACAAGAGATGAAATTATCCAGAATATTCAAAGTTACCAAAGTGCAGCAAAAATCCCCATGTTTATCGGAGTAGATGAAGAAGGAGGCACTGTCAACCGTGTTAGCACAAACCCTAATTTGCGAGCTGTGCCTTTCTGGTCCCCTCAAGAACTCTATGCTGAAGGTGGCTTTGATTTGATTCAAAGTGACACACAAGAAAAATGTGAATTATTGAATAGTTTGGGGATTAATTTGAACTTTGCTCCAATCTGCGATGTTTCGCAAAATCCAGAGGATTTTATTTATGACCGGAGTTTTGGACAGAACGCAGAGCAAACTGCCGCTTATGTCCACTTAGTTGTGCAAACCATGTTTCAAGAAGGTATGGGGAGCGTCCTAAAGCATTTCCCCGGGTACGGAAATAATGTGGATACACATACAGGTATTGCTTATGATAATCGCACCTATGAAACATTTTTGAACTCAGATTTCTTGCCGTTTCAAGCAGGAATTGATTCTGGAGCCAATATGGTATTAGTTTCTCATAATGTGGTATCCTGCATGGATAGTCAAACCCCTGCTTCGCTGTCTTCACAGGTACACAAAATCCTGCGGGAAGAATTAAAATTTACTGGAGTTATTATTACAGATGACTTAGCTATGGATGGTGTGCGCAATTTTGCAGAAGACACAAAAATTGCAGTTCAAGCTGTGAAGGCAGGAAATGATATGTTATGCTGCACAGATTTTGAGGTGCAAATTCCAGCCATACTTGAAGCAGTCAAACAGGGAGAAATTACAGAGGAACGAATCGATGAATCTGTTTTACGCATATTAGAATTAAAAATTTCACTTGGGATAATATAAAGGTTTATTTACAAATAGTCTAAAATTTCAGTTTTTATGGGAGTGTGTCCACAAGTTCGGTGTAGAACGAGGAACGGGGACTTTCATATACGCCCCGTCTGCTGATGAAACCAGTCCTGCGCTTGCGGCTCCACGTCACGCAATCACAACCCTGTTTTCCTGCTGCTTCAAACGCCTTTGCCCTCCCCGGCGGCAACCTTATTTTCGCAGCAACGCCGACAGAGCGTATAACACACTACACTTTGCAAGCAAAGTCGTGTGCCAAGGGGCAAGCCCCTTTGGAAACCCCGGACAACAAAACAGGCTGAATATCTCGCACTTTCCCGGTGCTTGATACTCAGCCTTTATTTGTTGTCAGCAGCCCCCGTTTCGTGGTCTGCGTGTAGTTCCTTGTAAACTGACCTAAGCCAGACGCTAAGACGCAGTGCAGATTGTAATATTACAGTTTTGTACTGCGTCATTTATGTTATGGGAGGTCAGAAGAATGAAAGCAATCATATATACATCAAATACCGGAAGCACAGGATTCCTTTATTTACGTTACAGGGGAACTTTGATGTGAAGAAGCTTCATGGAGCGTATCGTTTCATGATGAATGTCATGGTTAAAACCGCCGGAAAGGGACTGGCAAATAAAACCGACCGTACGCCCGAAGAGGATGATATGTTAGACATGATGGTAAATGGTGGAAAACGAGTATCTTTACAGAATTTGAAGGCAGTTACTAAGTGGTATAAAAGTGTGTATTAGCAGGAGGAAAAACGGATAGAAGCTTTAGGAGTTTTCATGAGAGTAGAGACTGAAAGAATGTATCTTTATCCTTTAAGTGATGAAGAAATGCGGTTGGTTATTGAAAATGAATCTGATCCTGAGATGAAACAGGCTTATACAGAGATGCTTGAAGGGAGTCTTTCTAATCCTGATAAGAGAATATGGTATGCCATCTGGAATATGGAATTAAAAGATGAATCAGGAATTATAGTAGGTGATAGAATAGAGTTTACGTTCGAAAAGCTTGAGCCTATCCGAGAAGAAGGTGATTATAATAATTTCAGAGTATACTTTGTTGCACATTATGGTAAAATTGCGAATAAGATGAAAATTGATATCACAACTGGAGATGAGATTACACCTGGAGCAATTCGGTATTCTTACAAGACTATTTTGGATGATGATGAAATTGGAGTAATGGCATACAATACAGAAACTATTATTGCTGAAAAGTATGAGACCATCATACGTAGAAATATTGGAACCTCAAGAGCAAGAGATTTCTATGACCTTCATGTATTCTATAATCTGTATAAGGATTCAATTAATTTGGAAATATTGAAGTTTGCAGTGACTAGAACTGCAAAGAAAAGAGAATCATTAGATACAATGTCTGAATGGGAAGAAATCATTGAGGACATGAAGGTGGATACAGCACTTAAAGCACTTTGGAAAAATTATTGTGAGAACAATACATATGCATCTGAAGTTAGTTTTGAAAATGTAATGGAAACAACCTTGCATATTGCTGAAATGCTGGGATTCTAAATATTCTGTTACTGTATGTCACTATTAGTAAGTGTGTATAAGGTTATATTGGTTGCTAATGAAAAAGAATTTGAAAAGTTCATATCAGAGAGCATAGAAATATAGCCACAAAGCCTACTGGGGAGTGACTATGCGACTATATACAAAAATGATTGAAATTTGCGCCCCTTTATAGTATAATGTTCAATGCTATTTTGGGGCTCCTTTTTGGAAAGAAGCCGAAAATGGGAAAAACTTCTGATAAAGATGTGATTTTGTTATAAGGTCGGCGAGCGGAGAGTAGAACTTCCGAAGAGTAAATCGGGGGATAGAACAATTCTCTTAACCGAAGAAGAAAAATTAAAAGAAATTAACCTTGTGGCGGAAGCTCTGAAGGTGGTGTAACCGGAATGTAATTCTATATATCTTGATGCAAAAAATCATCAATTAGTACACTAATTGGTACACCTGAGAAATTGAGGAGCAGAAAAAGCCCATAAAATAAAGGTTTTTAAGGAGGTATATAGAGTTATGAAACTAGGAATCGTTGGTTTACCAAACGTAGGAAAAAGTACATTATTTAATTCATTAACAAAAGCAGGAGCAGAGTCAGCAAACTATCCATTCTGTACAATCGATCCGAATGTCGGTGTTGTTACTGTTCCGGATGAACGTCTGAACGTATTAGGAGAGATGTATAACACAAAGAAAATCGTTCCGGCGGTAATTGAATTCGTTGATATTGCAGGTCTTGTAAAAGGAGCATCAAAAGGAGAAGGACTTGGAAACCAGTTCCTTGCTAATATCCGTGAAGTAGATGCTATCGTGCATGTAGTAAGATGTTTTGAGGACAGTAATATTGTGCATGTAGATGGAAGTATCAATCCTCTGCGTGATATTGAGACAATCAATTTAGAGTTGATTTTTTCTGATCTTGAGATTTTGGAGAGAAGAATTGCTAAGACAACAAAGGTTGCAAGAAACGATAAAGAAGCAGCAAAAGAATTAGAGCTGTTAAACAGAATAAAAGCACATCTGGAAGACAATCGTCTGGCTAAGAGCTTTGAGGCAGAGTCTGATGAAGAGCAGGAATTAATTGACAGTTATAATCTTCTGACAGCTAAACCAGTTATTTTTGCAGCAAATGTATGCGAGGATGACCTGGCAGATGATGGTGCTCAGAATGCAGGAGTGCAGGCAGTACGAGAGTATGCAGCACAAGAAGGCTTTGAAGTATTTGTTGTATGTGCTCAGATTGAGCAGGAAATCGCAGAATTGGATGATGAAGAGAAGAAGATGTTCTTAGAGGATCTTGGATTATCGGAATCCGGACTGGAAAAACTGATCAAAGCAAGTTACAGCCTGCTTGGACTGATCAGCTATTTGACAGCCGGAGAGCCTGAGGTTCGTGCATGGACAATCAAGAAAGGAACAAAAGCTCCACAGGCAGCAGGTAAGATTCATTCTGATTTTGAAAGAGGATTTATTCGTGCAGAAATCGTAAGTTATGATGATCTGATCGCATGTGGAACACATGCTGCAGCAAGAGAAAAAGGTCTTGTACGTCTGGAAGGTAAAGATTATGTCGTACAGGATGGAGATATCATCGTATTCCGTTTTAATGTATAACTTGTAGAAAAATATTCGACTTGAATAATGGAATCAGCTGGATAGAGGAGAAAAAGAATGCATTATGATATCAGTTTCCCAAATTTGGGAATAACATTTGATCATGTTGGAAAAGTGATTTCGCTGCATGGATTTGATATCGCATATTATGGAATCATCATAGGAACAGCAATTATGCTTGGCTTTTGGATTGCAACAAGAGAAGCAAAGCGGACAGGACAGAATCCGGAAGATTATCTCGATATGGGGATTTTTGGCGTGATTGTAGGAATTGCCGGAGCTAGAATTTATTATGTTATATTTTCATGGGATATGTATAAGGACAATATATTAGATGTCTTTAATCTGAGAGAAGGCGGTCTTGCGATTTATGGCGGTGTGATCGGTGCAGTTATTGCAGTCTTAATTTGTGCAAAAGTGAAAAAAATCAGCGCTCCACTGATCTTTGATACGATTGCAATGTCATTGGTAAATGGTCAGATGCTTGGACGATGGGGAAATTTCTTTAATCGTGAAGCGTTTGGTGAATATACCGATTCACTGTTTGCTATGAGACTTCCGGTAGATGCGGTAAGAGACAGTGACATTACAGAGAAAATGTGGGCACATGTACAGACAATTCGTGGTGCTCAGTACATTCAAGTGCATCCGACATTTTTATACGAATCATTCTGGTGTGCTTGTGTATTACTTGTTTTGTTCCTGTATAGAAAGCACAAAAAATATAATGGAGAATTATTCTTGATGTATTTGTTTGGATATGGCCTTGGAAGAGTCTGGATTGAAGGACTTCGTACAGATCAATTGATATTGCACAGAATTGGAGTTCCGGTATCACAGCTTTTGGCAGCGCTTATTGTCGCAACCACAGGAATAATTTTGATGATTCAGAAAATCAGATATACGAAAAAGAAGTAGAAGAAACATGCAGTGTGCGAAGAGTGTGCTGCATGTTTTTTCTATTTACTAAAAGGTCATATAAGGAAAAAGAAAGCGACTTTTCACACCAGGCTTGTCATTTTGTTAACAAATATGTCATAAAGATGTGATGAAATAATACATTTTTTGTTCAATGTATCGGAAAAGAAACAAAAACCAGAAGGGATTCTATAGACTTTTGAAGAATTTAGAGATATAATAAATTTACATGTGAAAGAATAACTTTTTGCAATGTACTATTTAAGGAGGAACAAGAAATGGCAAGAAAAATGAAGACCATGGATGGTAACCAGGCAGCAGCTCACGTTTCATATGCTTATACAGAAGTTGCAGCTATTTACCCTATTACACCATCATCTGTTATGCCAGAGCACGTTGACGAATGGGCTACAGAAGGTAGAGAGAATATTTTCGGACAGACTGTACAGGTAACAGAGATGCAGTCAGAGGCAGGAGCAGCAGGAGCAGTACATGGTTCCTTATCAGCCGGAGCATTGACAACAACATTTACAGCATCACAGGGATTACTTCTTATGATTCCTAACTTATATAAAGTTGCAGGAGAGCAGTTACCAGGTGTATTCAACGTATCTGCTCGTGCGTTGGCAAGCCACGCATTGAACATTTTCGGAGATCATTCAGATGTTTATGCTTGTCGTCAGACAGGTGCTGCTATGCTTTGTGAGTCAAGTGTTCAGGAAGTTATGGATTTAACACCAGTAGCACACTGTGCAGCATTGGAAGGAAAACTTCCATTTATCAACTTCTTTGATGGATTCAGAACATCTCATGAGATTCAGAAAATCGAGACATGGGATTACGAAGATCTGAAAGATATGGTTAACATGGATGCAGTTGACGAATTCCGTGCACATGCACTGAATCCAAATCACCCATGTCAGAGAGGTTCAGCTCAGAACCCAGACATCTTCTTCCAGGCAAGAGAAGCATGTAACCCATATTATGATGCTCTTCCAGGCGTTGTTCAGAAATATATGGACAAAGTTAACGAGAAGATCGGAACAGATTACAAACTGTTCAACTACTATGGAGCAGAAGATGCTGAGCACATTATCGTTGCTATGGGATCTGTTTGTGACACAATCGAAGAGACAATTGATTACTTAACAAAAGCCGGAGAAAAAGTGGGTGTTGTTAAAGTTCGTCTTTACAGACCATTCAGCGCAGAAGCTTTGATCGCAGCTATTCCGGACAGCGTTAAGAAGATTTCTGTTCTTGACAGAACAAAAGAGCCAGGATCACTTGGCGAGCCACTGTATTTAGATGTAGTTGCAGCACTTAAAGGATCTAAATTCGATGCAGTACCTGTATTCTCAGGACGTTATGGATTAGGTTCTAAAGATACAACACCTGCACAGATCGTAGCAGTATATAACAATGAGGAAAAACCAAGATTTACACTGGGTATCGTTGATGATGTTACAAATCTGTCATTAGAGACAGGCAAACCACTTGTTACAACACCAGAAGGAACAATCAACTGTAAGTTCTGGGGTCTTGGAGCAGATGGTACTGTAGGTGCTAACAAGAACTCTATCAAGATTATCGGTGACAATACAGACATGTATGCACAGGCTTACTTTGACTATGATTCTAAGAAGTCTGGTGGTGTAACAATGTCTCACCTGCGTTTTGGTAAATCACCAATCAAATCAACTTATTTGATTCACCAGGCAAACTTTGTTGCATGTCACAACCCATCATATGTAAATAAATACAACATGGTTCAGGAATTAGTTGACGGTGGTACATTCCTTCTGAACTGCCCATGGGATATGGAAGGCCTTGAGGAACATTTACCAGGACAGGTAAAAGCTTATATTGCTAACCATAACATTAAACTTTACACAATCGATGGTATCAAGATTGGTAAAGAAATCGGACTTGGCGGACGTATTAATACAGTTCTCCAGTCAGCATTCTTCAAACTGGCAGCTATTATTCCAGAGGAAGAAGCAATTGACCTTATGAAGAAAGCAGCAAAAGCTACTTACGGAAGAAAAGGTGACAAGATTGTACAGATGAATTATGATGCTATCGATGCCGGTGCAAAACAGGTAGTAGCTATCGAAGTTCCAGAAAGCTGGAAAGATGCAGCTGATGAAGGTCTTTTCGCTCCACATGTAGATGAAGCAGGAAGAAAAGATGCCGTATCATTTGCTAAGAATATCCAGGCTAAAGTAAATGCTCAGGAAGGTAATACACTTCCAGTATCTGCATTTGCAGAGTATGTAGATGGTTCTACACCATCAGGAACATCTGCATATGAGAAACGTGGTATCGCAGTAGATATTCCAGTATGGAATCCAGATACATGTATTCAGTGTAACCGTTGTGCATATGTATGTCCACACGCAGTTATCCGTCCGGTAGCTCTTACAGAAGAAGAAGCTGCAAAAGCTCCAGAAGGAATCAAGACACTGGATATGATCGGTATGCCAGGAATGAAATTCACAATGACTGTTTCAGCTTATGACTGTACAGGATGTGGATCTTGTGCTAACGTTTGTCCAGGTAAGAAGGGTGAAAAAGCTCTTACAATGGCAAACATGGAAGAGAACGCTGGAGAACAGCAGTACTTCGATTTCGGTACAGAGATTCCTGTAAAACCAGAAGTTGTTGCTAAATTCAAACCAGAAACAGTTAAAGGAAGTCAGTTCAAACAGCCATTGCTTGAGTTCTCAGGCGCTTGTGCTGGATGTGGTGAGACACCTTACGCTAAATTAATTACACAGTTATTCGGAGATAGAATGTACATTGCAAATGCAACAGGATGTTCTTCTATCTGGGGTAACTCTTCACCATCAACACCTTACACAGTAACTCCAGAAGGAAAAGGACCAGCTTGGTCTAACTCACTCTTCGAAGATAATGCGGAGTTTGGTTATGGTATGCTTCTTGCACAGAATACAATCAGAGACAGATTGAAAGGTAAAGTAGAGAAGATTGCTGAAGTTGCTGAAAAAGAAGATGTAAAAGCAGCAGCAAAAGAATATCTTGATACATTTACAAATGGAGCAGCTAATGGTGCAGCAACAGATAAACTTGTAGCAGCATTGGAAGCATGCTCATGTGACCTTGAAGAAAGAGCTGAAGTACTGAAGATGAAAGACTACCTGTCTAAGAAATCTCAGTGGATCTTCGGTGGAGACGGATGGGCTTACGATATCGGATTTGGTGGTGTTGACCATGTTCTTGCAAGCAAGAAAGATATCAATATCATGGTATTCGATACAGAGGTATATTCTAATACAGGTGGACAGTCTTCTAAAGCTACTAAGACTGGTGCTACAGCTCAGTTCGCAGCAGGCGGAAAAGAGACTAAGAAGAAAGACCTTGCAAGCATGGCTATGAGCTATGGTTATGTATATGTTGCACAGATTGCTATGGGTGCTGATTTCAATCAGACTGTAAAAGCAATTGCAGAGGCAGAAGCTTATCCAGGACCATCACTTATCATCGCATACGCTCCATGTATCAACCATGGTATTAAGAAGGGTATGAGCAAAGCTATGACAGAGGAACAGCTTGCAGTAGAATGCGGATACTGGAACAACTTCAGATTCAATCCAGCTGCTGAAGGCAATAAGTTTACTCTTGATAGTAAAGAGCCTAAGATGGAAGGATATCAGGACTTCCTGAATGGAGAAGTTCGTTACAACGCTCTGAAGAGAGCTAATCCAGAAAAAGCTGACAAACTGTTCGCAATCAATGAGCAGGAAGCAGCAGAGAGATATGATTACCTGAAGAAGTTAATCACACTCTATGGAGAAGAAGAGAAATAAGAATAAATTACTCGATGAGAATCGGTGATTAAAGAGAGACCGGCATGGAAACATGCTGGTCTTTTTTTATGCAATACGTTATAATATAAAATAGATTGAAAAGAACGGATTAGATAGAACAGGAGAAAAAATATGGGGAAATATATTATGGCGTTAGATGCCGGAACTACTAGCAACAGATGCATTTTATTTAATGAAAAAGGCGAGATGTGTAGTGTAGCACAAAAAGAATTTACACAGTATTTTCCAAAACCGGGATGGGTTGAACATGATGCAGGAGAAATCTGGTCAACACAGCTGCAGGTGGCACGTGATGCAATGAATAAAATTGGTGTATCGGCAGAAGAAATTGCGGCAATTGGTATTACAAACCAGCGTGAGACAACCATTGTGTGGGATAAAAATACCGGAAAACCAATCTATCATGCAATCGTGTGGCAATGCAGACGTACATCCAGATATTGTGATGAATTGAAAGAAAAAGGACTTACAGAGACATTTCGTAAGAAAACAGGATTGGTCATTGATGCATATTTTTCCGGAACAAAGGTAAAATGGATATTAGATAATGTGGAGGGTGCAAGAGAGCGTGCAGAGCGTGGAGAACTTTTGTTTGGAACAGTAGAAACCTGGCTGATATGGAAGCTGACAAGGGGCGCTGTTCACGTAACAGATTATTCGAATGCATCCCGGACAATGATGTTCAATATTAATACTTTAGAATGGGATGAAGAAATCCTGGCAGAACTTGGGATTCCGAAAAGCATGCTTCCACAGGCAAAACCATCCAGTGAGATTTATGGCGAGACAGACCCATCATTTTTCGGCGGACGTATCCCAATTGCAGGAGCGGCAGGAGATCAGCAGGCGGCATTATTTGGTCAGACTTGTTTTGAAAAAGGAGAAGCAAAAAATACATACGGAACAGGATGCTTTTTGTTGATGAATACAGGGGAGACACCGGTGTTTTCTGAAAATGGCCTGGTTACAACAATTGCCTGGGGAATTGATGGTAAGGTGAATTATGCCCTGGAAGGCTCAATATTTGTAGCAGGAGCAGCGATACAGTGGCTTCGAGATGAGTTGCGCTTGATTGATTCTGCATCTGATACAGAGTATATGGCGCAGAAGGTTCCGGATACAAATGGATGTTATGTTGTTCCTGCATTTACCGGATTGGGTGCTCCATATTGGGATCAATATGCAAGGGGTGCGATTGTCGGATTGACTCGTGGAGTAAATAAATACCACATTGTAAGAGCAACTTTAGAATCCTTAGCATATCAAGTAAATGATGTGTTACAGGCAATGAAGTCAGATGCAGATTTGCAGCTGGCAACATTAAAGGTAGATGGAGGGGCAAGTGCAAATAATTTCCTGATGCAGACACAGGCAAATATCAGTGATGCTCCGGTTAACAGACCAAAATGTGTAGAGACAACAGCAATGGGAGCAGCTTATCTGGCGGGACTTGCAGTGGGATATTGGAAAGATAAAGAAGAAGTAGTAAAGAATTGGGCAATTGACCGCACATTTACGCCAAATATCGAAAGTGAAAAACGAGACAAAATGCTCCGTGGATGGAAGCGGGCGGTAGAGCGTTCTTATGGATGGGCAGAAGAGGAATAAAAAATGTTTGGATATGTGACAATTTGTGAACCTGAATTGAAGATGAAGGACTGGAGAAAATATCGTTCATATTATTGTGGGTTGTGTCGGACTTTAAAGGAGAGACATGGGAATGTTGGTCAGCTGACATTGACATATGATATGACATTTGCAGTGATACTTTTGACGTCCTTGTATGAGGTGAAAGGCCTGACTTCTTCACATAGATGTAAGACTCACCCGGTGAAAAAGCAGTGGATGACCCAGAATGAGATTACAGAATATTGTGCAGATATGAATGTGCTGCTTGCATATTATCACATGATAGATAACTGGCAAGATGAAAAGAAAGTAAGTGGATTACTTGCTTCGAAAACGCTTCATGGAAAAGCTAAGAAGATAGAGAAAAAATATAAAAGACAAAGCCAGGTGATTCGTAGAGAACTAAAAAAGTTGGCAGAGTATGAAAAGGAAAATTGTCAGAACATAGATTTACCGGCAGGGTGTTTCGGAAGGTTGATGGAAGAATTACTTGCGTATAAGGAAGATATGTGGGAACCAACGCTTAGAAAGGTTGGGTTCTTCCTCGGAAAATTCATTTATATTATGGATGCATATGACGATTTGCAAAAGGATATAAAAGAGAAATGCTATAATCCGTTGAAGATATTGCGTTTTGAAGAAGATTTTGAAGAAAAATGTTACCAGATGCTTCAAATGATGATTGCGGAATGCAGTACAGCATTTGAACAGTTACCATGTCTGGTTGATGTGGAGATATTGCGAAATATTTTATACGCAGGTGTCTGGACGAAATATCGAAAAAAACAGATGGAAAAAGAAGAGAAAAAAGCGGATAGAAAGTAGACTTTTTTTAAAAAGTGGTATATGATTGTAACGTTACATTGATAGAAACATAATAGAATGGAGTATTAAATGACGAGTAAGAATCCATATGAAGTACTTGGAATTTCACCAAATGCTTCAGATGATGAAGTGAAAAGAGCATATCGTGATATGACGAGAAAATATCACCCGGATGCGAATGTGAATAATCCGCTGGCAGATTTGGCAGAAGAAAAATTTAAAGAAGTGCAGGAAGCTTATGATGAGATTATGAGACAGCGTGCACAGGGAGGATATCAGTCTAATGGCGGCTATCAGAGCGGAGGATACAGCTATAATAGTGGATATGGAACAGAACAGAATCCACAGATACAGGCCGTCTATAATTATTTGAATGCAAGACGATATCCAGAAGCGTTGAATGTTTTGAATGGAATGAACAACAGAGATGCCCAGTGGTACTATTTAAGTGCCGTTGCTAATGCAAATATGGGGAATAATCTGATTGCACGTGATCAAGTGAATCAGGCTGTAAATATGGAGCCGAACAATCAGCAGTATCGTCGATTGTTAAACCAGTTAGAGTGGAGTGGACAGCGTTACCAGAACAATCCATATGGAGCAGGTTATGGAAGAAATACGGATTCCTGTGGAACAGGGAATGCGTGCTGTGATCTTTGGATTGCAGATACGCTTTGTGAATGTATGGGAGGCGATCTTTGTCCATGCATGTAAAAGCTAAGAAAATAGCGATTGGCGGTTTGATGCTGGCATTTTCAATTGTCAGTATGTTACTAGGCAATATATTGGAATCGAATACTGTATTTTTTCTTGCACTGGCGTCATTTTTTGTGGGAATTATAATCCGAGAATTTGGTATGAAGACAGGATGTGCATTTTATTTGGCGGGAGTACTGCTTGGAGTGATTGTTGTGCCAAATAAATTATATGTAGTTACTTATGCCGCTATGGGAATTTATATATTATTGTCAGAAAGTGTCTGGAGACAGATTAGGAAGATGCTTGGCAATAATACAATGTTTAGCATAGAGCAATACAAAGTGGCATTATGGGTGATTAAATATGCAATATTTAATTTGATGTATATTCCGGCAGTGCTTGGATGCAGCAAATTATTATTTGGAAAACAACTGTCTGCAGGCATGACGATTGGAGTGTTGATTGCCGGTCAGATTGGCTTATTTATCTATGATAAAGCATATGATTATGCAGTAGGAATAATTTGGAATAAGATAAGAGGAAAGCTTTTCAATTAAGGCTTTCCTTTTTTAGAAGAGGAAAAAATGAAAATATATACAGCACCTTTGGAAGGAATTACCGGACATGTGTTTCGAACAGCACTTTATCATCATTTTGGCGGAGCTGATAAATACTTCATCCCATTTATCAGACCAAATCAAAATGGTAATTTTAGCACAAGAGAAAAACAAGATATTATGCCGGAGAATAACTTGAATATGTATCCTGTTCCGCAGATTTTGACAAATAAAGCGGAAGATTTTCTACAGACAGCAGAAAAGCTAGAAGCATATGGGTATAAAGAAATTAATTTAAATCTGGGATGTCCGTCAAAAACAGTGATTTCAAAAATGAGAGGATCCGGATTCTTAGCGTATCCGGATGAATTGGAACAATTTTTAGATGAGATTTTTAGGAAGTGTAAATTAGAAATTTCTATCAAAACCCGAATTGGAAAAGAAAGCCCGGATGAATTTGTTACATTGTTAGACATTTATAATAAATATCAGATGAAAGAACTGATTATACATCCGCGTGTACAAAAGGATTTTTATAAAAATCATCCGAATAAGGATGTATTTGCAGAAGCATTGGAAAAGAGTAAAAATCCAATTTGTTATAATGGAGATATATTTACAAAAAATGATTACGAAGAATTTAGAAAAGAATTTCCGACTGTAGACTGTATTATGTTGGGAAGAGGTCTGTTGAAAAATCCTGGGCTTATCAGGGAAATTAAAGAAAATAAACCGGTAGACAAAATATCCTTAAGAGCATTTCATGATGAATTGTATGCAGGATACAAGGAAGTACTCTCAGGGGACAAGACAATTTTATTTAAAATGAAAGAATTATGGAGCTTCCTTGGACCTATTTTTACCAATTATGAAAAATATGTCAAAAAGATTAAAAAATGTGAAAAACTGTATAAGTATGATGAAGCGGTAGAAAAATTGTTTCAAGAGCAAGAACTGGTAAGATGAATAGTTATTTAAGATGAAAAAAACAAGATGACACTTCCCTAGTAAAACAGATGATAAAATGTTATAATGGGCGTTAGCAAGTGATAATTTGAAAGGAGAAAAGCAGATGAATATCAAAGACTTGAATGCATATGAATTGATTCAAGAAGCAGATTTGTCGGATATCAAATCGAAAGGATATCTGCTAAAACATAAAAAAAGCGGGGCGAGAGTTCTGCTTATGGAAAATGATGATGAGAATAAAGTTTTTACGATTGGATTTCGCACACCACCTTCAGATAGTACAGGTGTGCCGCATATTATGGAACATTCGGTTTTGTGCGGGTCGAAAAACTTTCCGGTCAAAGACCCGTTCGTAGAGTTAGTAAAAGGCTCGTTGAACACATTTTTAAATGCGATGACATATCCGGATAAGACAGTATATCCTGTTGCAAGTTGTAATGATAAAGATTTTCAGAATCTGATGCATGTGTATATGGATGCTGTGTTTTATCCAAATATTTATCAGCATGACGAGATTTTCCGTCAGGAAGGCTGGAGTTATAAATTGGAAGATGCTGCTGAAAAACTGGAGTACAATGGCGTTGTATACAATGAGATGAAGGGAGCATTTTCGTCACCGGAAGGAGTGCTGGATCGTGTGATACTAAATTCATTGTTCCCAGACACTTCTTATGCAAATGAGTCCGGAGGAGATCCGGAGGTGATTCCGGAACTTACGTACGAGCAATTTTTAGATTTCCATAGAAAATATTATCATCCTTCAAACAGCTATATTTATCTATATGGCGATATGGATATGGCGGAAAAATTGGAATGGTTGGATAAAGAATATCTCTCAACATTTGATAAAGATAAGGTTGATTCGGAAATTCAATATCAGAAGCCATTTGATAAAGTTATCGAAGTAGAACAAGAGTATTCGATTTCCAGCGAAGAGTCGGAAGAAGACAACACATATCTTTCATACAATAAAGTAATTGGAACAAGTCTGGATGAAAAATTGTATCTTGCGTTCCAGATATTGGATTATGCGTTGTTATCCGCTCCGGGAGCTCCACTGAAAAAAGCTCTTATGGATGCAGAGATTGGAAAGGATATCATGGGTTCATATGACAATGGTATTTATCAGCCAATCTTCTCTGTTATTGCAAAGAATGCAAATGTAGAGCAAAAAGAGAAGTTTATACAGGTTATCGAAGATACATTACGTGATATTGTCAACAATGGTATGGATAAGAAAGCATTGGCAGCGGGAATTAATTATCATGAATTCCGTTTCCGTGAAGCAGATTTTGGTAATTATCCAAAAGGATTGATGTATGGTCTTCAGTTGTTTGATAGTTGGTTGTATGACGAGACAAAACCATTTATCCACATGCAGGCGATTCCAACATTTGAATTTTTAAAGAGTCAGCTGGATACGGATTATTTTGAAAATCTAATTCAAAAGTGGTTGCTTGACAATACACATGGATCAATTGTGGTAATCAAGCCAGAGCAGGGAAGAACTGCAAGAATGGATAAAGAACTTGACGAGAAACTTCAGGCATATAAAGCTTCCTTAAGTGATGAAGACATCCAGAATCTTGTAGAACGTACAAAACAGCTGGTTGAATATCAGGAATCGGAAGATTTAAAAGAAGATATGGAGAAGATACCGGTTCTTGGACGCGATGATATTTCAAAAGAGATTGCACCGATCTATAACGAAGAAATAAAAGTTGGAGATGTACAGATGGTACATCACAATGTTGAGACAAATGGAATCGGATATGTAACTTTGATGTTTGACCTTTCAGAGGTGGAAGAGAAACAACTTCCGTATCTCGGCTTGTTACAGGCAGTACTTGGTATTATTGATACGACACATTATGAGTATGGAGAGTTGTTTAATGAAATCAATGTGCATACTGGTGGAATCGGAACATCATTGGAGCTTTATCCAGATGTAAGACATGTAAAAGAAAAAGCATTCCGTGCAACATTTGAAATAAAAGGTAAAGCATTATATTCAAAGATGGATGTTTTGTTTAAAATGATGAGAGAGATTCTGATGGAATCTAAGCTTGATGATGAAAAGCGTCTGAAAGAAATTCTTTCAATGACAAAATCTCGCTTGCAGATGGGATTCTTATCATCGGGACATACAACAGCTGCATTGCGTGCTCTTTCCTACGCATCACCGTTATCGAAGTTCAAAGATGATACGGATGGAATCGGTTATTACGAAGTAGTAAAAGATATTGAAGAACATTTCACAGAGAAGAAAGATGAGCTGATTGCTAATTTGCAAAAGCTGGCAAGACAGATATTTTGCACAGACAATATGATGGTAAGTTATACTTCTTCAACAGAAGGTCTGGATGTTGTAAAAAAAGAAATTGAGAAGCTTGTAAGTGGAGAAATTACGCTTAATGCTGGAACAACAAGAGAAGAGGCAAAATGTGTTCTACATTGTAAAAAACGAAATGAAGGGTTTAAGACATCTTCGAAAGTTCAGTACGTAGCAAGAGTTGGTAACTTTATTGATGGCGGAGCAGAATATGACGGAGCTTTACAGATTTTGAAGGTGATTTTGAGCTATGATTATCTCTGGCAGAATGTGCGTGTAAAAGGTGGAGCATATGGCTGCATGAGTAATTTCAACCGCCTAGGGGAGGGATATTTGATTTCTTATCGAGATCCAAATCTGGAACGTACAATGGAAGTGTATGAAGGTGTTGTGGATTATCTGAAGAATTTTACGGTAGATGAACGCGATATGAATAAATATATTATCGGAACAATGAGCAATATTGATCGCCCGATGAATCCGGCAGCTAAGGGGGATCGTTCGATGAATTTATATATGAACCATGTTTCAGCAGAAATGATCCGTAAAGAAAGAGCAGATATTTTAAATGCACAACAGGAGGATATCCGTAAACTTGCAAAAGTGCTGGAGGCAATGCTTGCTGCAAAACAGATTTGTGTTATCGGAAGCGAAGAAAAGATAGAAGCACAAAAAGAAATGTTTGATGAAGTGAGAACATTATTTTAATAATTTTAAAACGGAGGATAATCTATGAAAGAAAACTTTAAGTCTGGGTTTGCAACCTTGATCGGTCGTCCAAATGTTGGTAAATCAACATTGATGAACCAGTTGATCGGACAGAAGATTGCGATTACATCAAATAAACCTCAGACAACGAGAAACCGTATTCAGACAGTTTTAACAACAGAAGAAGGACAGATTGTGTTTGTAGACACGCCGGGAATTCATAAAGCAAAAAATAAGCTTGGTGAATACATGGTCAATATTGCAGAGCGTTCGTTAAATGAAGTGGATGTTGTTCTTTGGCTTGTTGAACCATCTACATTTATCGGCGCAGGTGAAAAGCATATTATCGAGCAACTGAAAAAGGTAAAAACTCCGGTTGTATTAGTCATTAATAAAATCGATATGGTAAAAAAAGAAGAAATTCTGACATTTATAGATGTATATAGAACAGAATATGATTTTGCAGCCATTGTTCCGGTTTCAGCGAGAAACGGAGAGAATACAGATGAACTGGTAAAAGTGATTTTACAGTATCTTCCTTATGGACCGCAGTTTTATGATGAAGAGACAGTGACGGACCAGCCGGAGCGTCAGATTGTGGCAGAATTGATCCGTGAAAAAGCGTTACATTGTTTACAGGATGAGATTCCGCATGGAATCGCAGTTGCAATTGATCGCATGAAGATGGAGAAACATGTAATGCATATCGATGCGACAATTATATGCGAAAGAGACTCTCATAAAGGAATTATTATCGGTAAGCAAGGCAGTATGCTGAAGAAAATCGGAAGTACAGCACGTTATGAGATTGAGCGTATGCTGGATTGCAAAGTAAATTTAAAATTATGGGTGAAAGTACAGAAGAACTGGCGCGATAGTGACTTTTTGATGAAAAACTTCGGGTATCGTCAAGACGAGTATTAAATATCAGAGGCGGCGTTTTGTCTTTTGTAAATTGTATCAGACATAGTTTGGAAGGGATAGAACGTGAATCAGATTACAATGACCGGGATGGTGCTACAAACGGCACCCGTCGGAGAATATGACAGAAGAGTAGTCATTTTGACAAAGGAACAGGGGAAAATATCTGCATTTGCCAGAGGAGCAAGAAAACCAAATAGTCCACTTGTTGGTGCTGTTAATCCGTTTACATTTGGGCAGTTTACTCTATATGCAGGACGCAGTTCATATACGATTCAGTCTGTACATGTAGAAAATTATTTTTCGGAATTAAGAGATGATATTATTGCAGCTTATTATGGTTTCTATTTTATGGAATACGCAATGTATTTTACAAAAGAAGCAAACGATGAGCGGGAGATGCTAAAGCTGCTTTATCAGACATTGAAGGCGCTGACCAATCCGAAGATACCGAATCGTCTCATTCGATATGTATTTGAATTGAAAGCATTATGTATTAACGGACAGGCCCCACAGGTATTTCAATGTACTTGTTGTGGAAGTACGGGACATTCCATGGTGTTTAGTCCGAGAAAAGGTGGATTGGTCTGTACAGAATGTGACGGAGATGTCATTGATGGAATGCGGTTGAATAATTCTACATTGTATACACTTCAATACGTGGAGAATAGTAAGATTGAACATTTATATACATTTATTGTGAAAGAAAATGTTTTAGATGAACTGGGAAGATTGATGGAAAGATACAATGATCTGTATGTAGATAAGAGGTTTAAATCACTGGAAATTTTGGAAACATTATTGTAATTTGATGAAGCTGTCGGAAATTACATCTGGAATGTTTACAAAAATAAACAGAACAGCTATAATAGGAAACAATTGAGAATTCAATCCGATGGAAATATGATCGGTGAAATCAAAGATTAAAAGAATGTGAGGAACAAATACTATGGCAGAAAAGACAATGGACAAGATTGTAGCTCTTGCAAAATCAAGAGGCTTTGTGTATCCAGGTTCTGAGATTTATGGAGGACTTGCGAATACATGGGATTATGGTAATCTTGGAGTTGAACTGAAGAATAATGTAAAGCGTGCCTGGTGGAAGAAATTCATCCAGGAATCACCATACAACGTAGGGGTAGACTGTGCGATTCTGATGAATCCACAGACATGGATCGCATCTGGACACTTGGGAGGATTCTCTGATCCACTTATGGATTGTAAACAGTGTCATGAGCGTTTTCGTGCAGACAAATTAATTGAAGATTATTGTGCAGAGCATGGCATTGAGATTGAAGGTGCTGTAGATGCATGGTCACAGGAAGAGATGACAGCATTTATTGAAGAACATAATGTTCCATGTCCAACATGTGGAAAACATGATTTTACAGATATCCGTCAGTTCAACCTGATGTTCAAGACATTCCAGGGAGTAACAGAAGATGCGAAGAACACAGTATATCTTCGTCCTGAGACAGCACAGGGTATTTTTGTAAACTTTAAAAATGTACAGCGTACATCAAGAAAGAAAATCCCATTTGGAATCGGACAGATTGGTAAATCATTCAGAAATGAGATCACACCGGGTAACTTTACATTCCGTACAAGAGAATTTGAACAGATGGAGCTGGAGTTCTTCTGTGAACCTGGAACAGACTTGGAATGGTTTGCATATTGGAAAAAATTCTGTCTTGACTGGCTGAGCTCTTTGGGCTTAAAAGAAGACGAAGTAAGATATCGTGATCATGATCAGGAAGAACTGTCATTCTACAGTAAAGCAACAACAGACGTAGAATTTTTATTCCCATTTGGATGGGGTGAGCTTTGGGGAATCGCAGACAGAACAGATTATGACTTGTCACAGCACATGGAAGTATCGAAACAGGATCTGACATATTTTGATGATGAAAAGAAAGAAAAATATATCCCATATGTTATCGAGCCATCACTTGGAGCAGACCGTATGGTACTTGCATTCCTTTGCAGTGCATATGATGAAGAGGAGATTGGTACAGAAGAGAAACCGGATACACGTACTGTACTTCATTTCCATCCAGCACTGGCACCGGTTAAAATCGGAGTACTTCCACTTTCTAAGAAACTGAATGAAGGTGCAGAAAAAGTATATAATGAATTATGCAAGACATATAACTGCGAATTCGATGATCGTGGAAACATCGGAAAACGCTATCGTCGTCAGGACGAGATCGGAACTCCGTTCTGTGTAACATATGATTTCGATTCGGAAGAAGATGGAGCAGTAACAGTTCGTGATCGTGATACGATGGAACAGGAAAGAGTTAAGATCGAAGATCTGAAAGCATATTTTGAGAAAAAATTTGAGTGGTAAAAATAATACATGAATATATCAGCCTGGTAAGATTTTTGAAAGAAAATCTGCTGGGTTGATTTTGGTAATCAGGAGGTAATTTCAATGGAACGTAGAAATGCATGGACAACATATAATGCAGAAGAATTAAAAAAACTCAATGCGATTAATGAGGATTATAAGAAATGTCTGGACGCAGGAAAAACAGAGCGTGAATGTATTGCACTTACAATTGAAAGAGCAGAGGCAGCAGGCTACAAGAATATTAAAGACGTTATTAAAAGCGGTGAAAAGGTGCAGGCAGGAGATAAGATTTATGCTGTTTGCATGAATAAGATGATCGCTATGTTCAATATGGGAACAAAGCCTTTGGAAGAAGGAATAAATATACTTGGAGCACACATCGACTCACCACGTATTGATGTAAAACAGAATCCATTATATGAAAATGAAGAATTTGCATATTTAGATACGCACTATTATGGTGGAATTAAAAAATATCAGTGGGTAACTATACCGTTGGCTATTCATGGCGTGATCGTAAAGAAAGATGGTACAGTTGTAAATGTAAACATTGGTGAAAAGGATGAAGATCCGGTATTTGTTATCACAGATTTGTTGATCCACCTCGCTTCAAAACAGATGGATAAAAAAGCAGCAGGAGTAGTAGAAGGCGAGAACTTAGATCTGCTTATCGGAAGCCGTCCAATTGAACAGGATGAAGGTCTTGAAAAGAAAGAAAAAGAAGCTGTAAAGGCAAACGTTATGAATCTCTTAAAAGAGTATTATGACGTGGAAGAGGAAGATTTTATTTCAGCAGAATTAGAAATTGTACCGGCAGGAAAAGCACGTGACTGTGGTTTTGACCGCAGTATTGTTCTGGCATATGGTCAGGATGACCGTGTATGTGCATTTACATCTTTATTTGCAATGTTAGATGTAGAGAAAACAGAGCGTACAGCTTGCTGTATTTTAGTAGACAAAGAAGAAATCGGAAGTGTTGGTGCAACAGGTATGCATTCTCGTTTCTTTGAAAATATTGTTGCAGAGCTGGTTGCTCTTACAGAGGGAGAGTCAGATCTGAAAGTAAGAAGAGCTCTTATGAACTCAACAATGCTCTCATCAGACGTAAGTGCAGCTTATGATCCGATGTATGCAGAAGTATTTGAAAAACGTAGCTCAGCATTTTTCGGAAAAGGGCTTGTATTCAATAAATTTACAGGAAGCCGCGGAAAGAGCGGATCAAATGATGCAAATGCAGAGTATCTGGCAAAGATCAGACAGGCAATGGATTCAAAGGATGTATCATATCAGTTTGCAGAGCTTGGTAAAGTAGATGCAGGCGGTGGCGGAACAATCGCTTATATTATGGCAAATTATGGCATGGAAGTAATCGACAGTGGTGTAGCTGTTCTTAGCATGCATGCTCCTTGGGAAGCAACAAGCAAAGCGGATGTATATGAAGCATATAAAGGATACAAAGCATTTATTGAAGAAATGAAATAAAAATGCATAAGACAAGCACAAAGAACCGGAAAAACCGGGTTTTCGACAAAATGCCAAAAAAATATTTAGATAACCAGAAAAATATTTAGGTGAAAACACTGAAATTGTACAAAATAACCAAAAAAGATTGTTAAAGATTGTACAAAAATAAATACAAAAAACTTGACGCTCTCCGTCGAAAAGTTTAAAATAAATTATGCGACTTAGTTCAATAGTATGAATACATATGATTGAAAAAAACTTTAGTAGGAGGTCTTTTAGACATGGCAAAATGGGTTTATATGTTTACTGAGGGTAACGCAACAATGAGAAACCTGCTTGGAGGAAAAGGTGCGAACCTTGCAGAGATGACAAATCTCGGTCTTCCAGTACCACAGGGATTTACAATTACAACAGAGGCTTGTACTCAGTATTACGAGGACGGAAGAAAGATCAATGACGAAATCATGGCACAGATCATGGAAGCAATTGAAAAAATGGAAGAAGTAACAGGCAAGAAATTTGGAGACAATGAGAATCCACTGCTTGTATCTGTTCGTTCAGGAGCAAGAGCATCTATGCCAGGTATGATGGATACAATCCTTAACCTTGGATTGAATGAAGAAGTAGTAGAAGTAGTTGCTAAGAAAACAGGCAACGAAAGATGGGCTCGTGACTGCTACAGAAGATTTATCCAGATGTACTCTGATGTAGTTATGGAAGTAGGTAAAAAATACTTCGAAGAATTGATCGACAAGATGAAAGCTGAAAGAGGGGTTACACAGGACGTAGATCTTACAGCAGATGATTTAAAAGAGCTTGCTAATCAGTTTAAAGCTGAATATAAAGAAAAAATCGGAGCTGACTTCCCAGATGATCCTAAGGAACAGCTGATGGGAGCTATCAAAGCTGTATTCCGTTCATGGGATAACCCACGTGCAAACGTATATCGTCGTGATAACGATATTCCATATTCTTGGGGAACAGCTGTTAACGTACAGGAGATGGCATTTGGTAACTGGTCAGATGAATCTGGTACAGGTGTTGCATTTACTCGTGACCCTGCAACAGGAGAGAAGAAGCTGATGGGAGAATTCCTGATGAATGCTCAGGGAGAAGACGTTGTTGCCGGTGTTCGTACACCACAGCCAATCTCAGAATTACAGGCAGTTATGCCAGAAGTATACGAACAGTTCGTAGGTGTTTGCAACAAATTGGAAACACATTATAGAGATATGCAGGATATGGAGTTTACTATCCAGGATAGAAAACTGTTCATGCTGCAGACACGTAATGGTAAGAGAACAGCTCAGGCTGCATTAAAGATTGCTTGTGACCTTGTAGATGAAGGCATGAGAACAGAAGAAGAAGCAGTTGCAATGATTGATCCACGTAACCTGGATACATTGCTTCATCCACAGTTTGATGCAGCTGCATTAAAAGCTGCTACACCAATCGGTAAAGGTCTTGGAGCTTCTCCTGGAGCTGCTTGTGGTAAAGTTGTATTTACAGCAGATGACGCTGTTGAATGGGCTGCAAAAGGAGAAAAAGTAGTTCTTGTTCGTCTTGAGACATCTCCAGAAGATATTACAGGTATGAAATCTGCTCAGGGTATCCTGACAGTTCGTGGTGGTATGACATCTCACGCTGCTGTAGTTGCACGTGGTATGGGTACATGCTGTGTATCTGGTTGCGGAGACATCGCAATGGATGAAGAAAACAAGAAATTTACATTAGCAGGAAAAGAATTCCACGAAGGAGATGCAATCTCAATCGACGGAACAACAGGTAACATCTATGATGGAATCATCCCAACAGTAGATGCTACAATCGCTGGTGAATTTGGACGTATCATGGATTGGGCTGACAAGTTCAGAACAATGAAAGTTCGTACTAACGCAGATACACCTGCAGATGCTAAAAAAGCTCGCGAGCTTGGAGCAGAAGGTATCGGACTTTGCCGTACAGAGCATATGTTCTTTGAAGGCAACAGAATCGACGCTTTCCGTGAGATGATCTGCTCTGAAACAGTAGAGGAAAGAGAAGCGGCTCTTGAAAAAATCCTTCCG
>ERZ791868.654-NODE-654-length-25123-cov-3.119475_pt1 | contig 25123 bp, 27 predicted proteins | sample MGYA00510281_ERZ791868 | MGnify/ENA primary metagenome ERZ791868 (study PRJEB30046, sample SAMN00792046) | human gut metagenome | study: EMG produced TPA metagenomics assembly of the A metagenome-wide association study of gut microbiota in type 2... | reverse complement strand
TGCAGGGCCGTTTGCAGGCAGGCAAACTCTGCCGCAGAACTCTCAGCGGAGGGCATCAGCACCACATAGCGGGGGTCGGCATACTCGCACTCGATCTGCGCACTGCGCAGCCGGCCGGCCAGTTCCTGCCCGGTCAGACCCAGTGCCGCAGCATCCAGCGTTACCTTGAGCGGCTCGCTTTCCAGGGCCAGCGGCACAGGACAATATTTTGCCGCAGCCACTTCGTTCAGCTCCCGGCGCAACCGGGTCAGATAGCCGCAGCACTGCATCAGCCGCAGCGGATATCTCTCGGAAAGAACGCGGTTGCACTGATCCAGCGACTGCAGGATCAGATAAGACGGGCTGGTGGAGCCGAACAGCGCCAGCGCATGGCGCACGGCAGCTTTATCCTGTACCGGAGCGTTCGCGCCAAGATGCAGGTAGGCTCCGCCCGTGACCACCGGCAGCGTTTTGTGGCCGGAGTCGCAGCACATAGCCGCGCCCAGCTCGATGGGATGCTTCGATCCCTGCGGAAGAAACCGAAGATAGGCCCCGTGAGCATTGTCCACCAGCAGCGGCACCCCGGACGCATGACAGACCCCGGCCAGCGCAGCGATATCCTGCATTCCGCCGAGATAATCCGGGCTGGTGACATAGACGCCGAAGGGCTTTTTGCCCTGCTGTTCCATTGCCTGAAGTTCCTGCTTCAGCCGCCCGGCAGAAACAGGACAGCTGCACAGCGCCCCGGCATCTTCCTGCGCAGGCCAGAGCCACCGGATATCAAAATCCAGCAGCGCAGCAGCATAGAGCAGCGCCTTGTGAGCGTTGCGTGCTGCCAGCAGCACCGGGCGACCGCCGGTCTTTGGAGCGGCCTGCAGCGCAAGAAAGAGCATGGCGCGGATGCACTGGGAGGAGCCTTCTGTACTATAGAAGGTATGTGATGTACCGAAAAGCTTTGTGGCGTTGGCTTCGCTCTCTGCAATGATGCCCTCGGCTTCATACAGCTCATCTGCACCGCTGATCTCGGTGATATCCCACGGCTCAAAGCCCAGAATCTTCTGTCCCTTGTGGCCGGGCATATGCAGCCGGGAGGTGCCGGACTGCGCATACCGGCGCACAAAATCCACAATGGGCGTGGTCATGCTCATTCGCAGGCTTCGCCGTCAGCGCAGGCATTGCAGGTGCTGCCCAACTCGATGGGCACTTCGATGCCCTTTGCCGCCAGCTCCTGATTCTCAGCCACCTTGATCATGATAGCGCACTCCATGCGCTTACGGAACAGCTCGCAGCCGTACTCATACACGCCGGTGATGTCGCCGGTAGCATGGTAGGAGTTAGCTGCGCAGCCGCCAGAGCAGTAAAGCTTTGCCCAGCAGTCCTGGCACTCCTTGCGGGCGTAAGCGTTGCAGTGCTTGAACTTGTCGCGTACTTCGGTGTTGGTGACGCCCTTCCAGATGTCGCCCATCAGATACTTCGGGTCACCCACAAACTGGTGGCAGGGGTACAGATCGCCCCAGGGGGTCACGGCCATATACTCGGTGCCGGAACCGCAGCCCGAAATACGCTTATAGATGCAGGGGCCGCCGGTCAGGTCGATCATATAATGATAGAAGGTAAAGCCCCGGCCCTCGCGGTCGCGCTTGATCATCTCTTTGGCGAGGATCTCGTACTGCTCCTTCAGGATGGGCAGATCCTCCTCGGTCAGGGCGCTGGCCTCGCCGGGCTTGGACACCACAGGCTCCATGCTCAGCTCGGTAAAACCGAGGTCGGCCATGTGGAAGATATCGTTGGTGAAGTCAGTATTATAGTGGGTGTAAGTGCCGCGCATGTAGTAGCCCTTGTCGCCGCGCTTCTTCACAAACTCCTGGAACTTGGGCACGATGGTATCGTAGCTGCCGTGGCCGGCGTAGTCCTTGCGGAAGCGGTCGTGGACTTCCTTGCGGCCGTCCAGACTCAGCACAACGTTGTGGCATTCCTTGTTGCAGAAATCGATCACATCATCGTCGATCAGCATACCGTTGGTGGTCATGGTGAAGCGGAAGTTCTTGTTGTGGATCTTTTCCTGCTCGCGGCAGTAGGCCACCAGCTTTTTGACCATATCAAAGTTCATCAGCGGTTCGCCGCCGAAGAAGTCCACTTCCAGATTGCGGCGGGTGCCGGAGTTCTCGATGAGGAAGTCCATGGCGCGCTTGCCCACTTCAAAGCTCATGAGGGCACGGTCGCCCTGATAGCGGCCCTGCGAAGCAAAGCAGTAAGAGCAGTTCAGGTTGCAGGTGTGCGCCACATGCAGGCACAGAGCCTTGACCACGGTGTTGCGGTTCTTGAAGTCGAAGGCCATATCCCGGTAGACGTCAGGACTCCAGAGTTTTCCGGCTTCCTTCAGGGCGGTGACATCCTCGATGCACTGGCGAAGATCTTCTTCGGTCACGTCCTCACGGTCGCCGTATTTTGCCATCATGGCCGAAACGATCTCGTCGGCGGTGTGCTCCGGATACATGGCGATGACGTCATACGCCACATCATCCACCACATGCACCGAGCCGCTGCAGGTATCCAGCACGATGTTATAGCCGTTCAATTGATACTGATGTACCATTTTACTCTCCATTCCAAATTACACAAAAAAATGCCGCCCGGCAAAGGCGGCATAGGGTTTGCAGAAATTACTTGTTGCTGTTCTCGCACTGCTGGTTAGCCACGCCGCAGGAGGTCTTGCATGCGGACTGGCAGGAAGTCTGGCACTCGCCGCAGCCGCCGGTCTTGACGCTCTTGGTCAGGTCACGAGTAGCAATGGTCTTGATACGTTCCATAATAGAAAACCTCTCTAACTCTCAAAATTCACCGCACCGGAAAAAACCGGCACGCATTTATCTTTTCATATGATAACACGCAAGGCGGATTCTGTCAAGATTTTTGTATCGTGAAATCAACATTGTGTATGGGGCCGGGAGTTTCTCTGAGGGCCGTCCGCTGGGGTGGGGCCCTATTGCCGCAGAGCGGCAATAGGGCGGGCGATGGAATGCAACAGCAACGACCGCTGCCAGCGGCAGAAACAGGAAGTTGCTGTTGGGGCAGCGGCCAGCTGGATGCAAGGCTCGACCAAGAGCCGACGCATACGCTGGGAGCCGCAACCCGTCCCCGATTCGTGTCCGAAGAGAAAGCTACCGCCCCCTCACCACTGTGGCTGATACTTTGTCAGAACGGTGTGCAGGCCAAGCTCCCGTGCGCGGGACAGTAAGTACCGGTAGCGGCACAGCAGCGCCTGCCGTTCATAGATGCGCTGCTCGATCAGATCCGTATCCACCTCAAGGTCGAACATCATCTCGTTGCGTTTCAGGCAGAACAGGCACTCCTTGAGTTCCTCCTCCAGTTCCGGGTGGTAGCGTTCGTGCTCGTCGTCCCGCGGAATGCGGGGTGAAAGCAGGGTCTGGGTGTTTTGTGTGGTTCGTTCCGTCATAGGCCATCCTCCTTCTTTTCTGTGCTCTAAGGTTTGCACATTTCAGTATATGAGGATGTGTGCGCGGAATATGCCGGATTACGAGACAGAACAGAAGCCGCCCCCATCTGAGTCCAAAAAGGGGCGGCTGTTATCACGCTTGTGCCCGAAAGTAGGTTCCGTAAGGATTGTCGTGGTTTCCGGTCAGATCATTCATGCGGTTTATGCAGTGAAGTTCCTGCTGGTTGCACTCGGACAGATAATCCGTCAGTTCCGAAGATTTCTGCAATTGCTCAAGACGTCTGTCCATCTCCTCGCCCTGAACGCTCAAACTCTGCATTTCATCCGCAATGCGGCCTTCTTCCTGCAGCAATGTGCCGATTTTCTGGTTGGAATCCTGCAGGCAGCAATACAAAGTATATTGGTTTGCCTGAATTGCTGAAAGATCCTTCAGGATATCATCCAGACGTGTAATGATTTTATCAAGCCGGATCTCCAGCTCCAGAATGTTATATGCGCCCTCCAGCGTAGTGCAGCGGCCTGCGCAAAGATACTCATAAATAGAGCATGCCATCACATAGCTGCGGTATTTTGGAAGCACAATATTATAAGCATACATTTTTTCGAGATTTTTTCTGCTGCTTTCCAGTGCTGTTTCCACCTTCTGACGGCAGGCTTCGGCGACAAATTTTTGTGCCTGCAGCTGCTGTACCTGCATTTGCCGTTTTTTGTTTTTGTTCTCAAGCTCGGTATACTGGCGACATTTGTAATCATATACCCCCATATCATACTGATAGATTGCATCAGCTTTTTCGATGGCCTTTTTACGGCTGGTCAAGGAACTTAGACTGTCAAAAGCTCCAATTATGGCCATAACAATGCCAGCAATGCAGCATATACCCACACCCCACTCGTCCAAGAAACCAATTCCGTAAGCGATCAACGCAACCAAAATCGATCCAATCAGAGTAAAGATGAAATCTTGCTGTGCTTCTTTTCGCAGTGCTTCTTTACTCTCATTCTCATGCACTCCCTTCCGAGATGGTTTAACGGGCTTTTCCATAGTGCGCATATTGTTATGGAGAATATTGATTTGATTTTCGTACTCTCTGATGCCACGCGACATCCTGCCGCATAATTCCTCCTGCAGATTCACTTCTTTTTCTGTCTGTACGATCATGCCGAGATATTCTTTTAATTCCGCAACGGTCATACACGATGCCATCCTTTCCATGCCGGGCATTGTCTGTATGTTGATGATAACTTCTTTTCGGGAAGCTGTCAATATATCCTTAACTTCTTCTGCATACAAGCTGATGAAAGATTATCATTTCAGTGCCGGACAGTTGAACCGCCTGCGCAAAAATGAAAATGTCAGCACCTGTCCCCTCCATACCCTCTGCCTGATTTCAGACTGCAGAATGAAAGACGCCGCGGTCTGTTTGCGGGACAACACAGAGAATACAATATAAATAAAACGGAAAAGCGACATTTTTAAGAAAAATGCAAATTTTCAGAAAAATCCGCTTGACAAGTCGGACTTTTCCGCGTATAATAGCACACGTTGAGCGGCTCACCCCGCAAAACAAAACAGAATATTGGGGATTTGCATAGTGGTAGTGCGGTAGACTCTGACTCTACTTGTGGGAGTTCGATTCTCTCATCCCCAACCAGAAAAGCCATCCGGTTTCTATCGGATGGCTTCTTTGTTTTATTCGTGTCCTGTGTTTTGTCAGCACGCAAAAAGACCTGCGCCTTTTTCGAGGCGCAGGTCTTTGCTATTATCCGGAAAGCTTACAGCGTTACCTTGTGGTAGATCTTTTTGCCCTTTTTGATCACGACGCCCTTTGCCAGCTGCTCGGCGGTAAAGCTGACAGTCGGTGCTGCCACCTTTTCGCCGTCGGCCAGCACACCGCCCTGCACGACCAGGCGGCGTGCTTCGCCGTTAGAAGCAGCCAGGCCAGCCTTGACCATCAGGGTCAGGATGCCGATGGAGCCGTCGGTCAGGTCAGCCTCGGTCAGCTGGGTGGAAGGCATGTGCTCGGTATCCATGGCGTTGCCGCTGAACAGTGCACGGGCTGCATTCTGAGCTTTTTCAGCCTCTTCCTTGCCGTGGACCATGCTGGTCATCTCGTAAGCCAGAATTTCCTTGGCCTCGTTCAGGCGCTGATCCTTCCAGGTGCTCATCTCGTCGATCTGCTCCAGCGGCAGGAAGGTCAGCATCCGGATGCACTTCATCACGTCGGCATCGCCCACGTTGCGCCAGTACTGGTAGAACTCGAAGGGACTGGTCTTGTTCGGATCCAGCCAGACCGCATTGCCGGCAGTCTTGCCCATCTTCTTGCCCTGAGAGTCGGTCAGCAGGGTGACGGTCATGGCGTAGGCATCCTTGCCCAGTTTGCGGCGGATCAGCTCGGTGCCGCCCAGCATGTTGCTCCACTGATCGTCGCCGCCGAACTGCATGTTGCAGCCGTAGTGCTGGAACATGTAGTAGAAGTCGTAGCTCTGCATGATCATGTAGTTGAACTCCAGGAAGGACAGGCCCTTCTCCATGCGCTGCTTGTAGCACTCGGCGCGCAGCATGTTGTTCACGGAGAAGCAAGCGCCGACTTCACGCAGCAGCTCCACATAGTTCAGGTTCAGCAGCCAGTCGGCATTGTTCAGCATCAGGGCCTTGCCCTCAGAAAAGTCGATGAACTTTTCCATCTGCTTTTTGAAGCAGGCTGCATTGTGTGCGATATCATCCTTGGTCAGCATCTTGCGCATATCAGTGCGTCCGGAAGGGTCGCCGATCATGGTCGTGCCGCCGCCGATCAGGGCGATGGGCTTGTTGCCCGCCATCTGCAGGCGCTTCATCAGGGTCAGCGCCAGAAAATGGCCGGCAGTCAGGCTGTCGGCGGTGCAGTCAAAGCCGATGTAAAAAGTGGCCTTGCCGTTGTTGATCAGGTCGATGATCTCCTCGTCGGTGATCTGAGCCACCAGGCCACGGGCCTGCAGTTCTTCGTACAGAGTCATTGTTCTTTCCTCCTGTTGGTTGTGGGCAGAGGGAAAAATAAAGCGCCCCCTGCCAAAATAAATTGGCAGAGGGCGAGAAAAAATCCGCGGTACCACCTCTGTTTGCCGCTTCCTCACAGAACCGGCCTCACGAGTGCACACCCCAGAGTAGAGCGACACTCCTGCGTTTGTAACGCTCGCACGCGGCACAGCCTACTAGCTCAGCGCATTCAGCCTGCAGCTCCGGGATGTATTTCGCCTGCTGTCCTGCAGCCCCTTTCACCAACCGGGACCTCTCTGTGCAGAACGCTTCAGGATACTTGTTCCCTTCATCGCCATTGACAATGCTTACTTTATCACAAGTGGCGGTACTTGTCAAGCAGCGTTTACCTGACCACGGTGTCCAGCATTTCCCGCGCATTCGCAAGGGAAAGCTCGGTGACATGGTCGCCGGAGATCAGCCGGGCCAGCGCCTCCACACGGCCTTCTGTATCCAGCGGATGGATTTCCGTATAAGTACGGTCGTTCGCGATGTTTTTCTGGATCAGCAGGTGGCAGTCTGCCAGTGCGGCGATCTGCGCCGTATGCGTGATGCAGAGGATCTGATGCCCCTGCGCGCTTTGACGCAGAACTTCGCCGATGCGGCTGGCGGCCTTGCCGGAAACACCGCTGTCGATCTCATCGTAGATCACGGTGGGCACGGCGTCCTTATCCGCCATTGCATTCTTGATTGCAAGCGTGATACGGCTCAGCTCGCCGCCGGATGCGATCTTCGCCAGAGGTTTCGGTGCTTCGCCGGGGTTTGTGGAAATATAGAACTCAACGCTGTCCTGACCATGGCTTGCCAGCGGGCCGCGGGTATGCTGCAGCGTCATGCGGACGCCCGGCATGTTCAGAAAATCCAGCGTCCCGGAAATGCGTTTGTTCAGCGCTTCGAACGCATGCAGGCGCGTCTGAGTAAGGATCTCCGCTTTTTCGCGCGCCAACGTATAAAGGCGTCGCTTCTCCGTCTGAAGCTGACCCTGCCGCTCCTGCGAAGTCTGGATACGTTCCAGTTCTTCCCGGGCTTTCTGCCCGAAGGCGATCACATCTTCCACGGTATCGCCGTATTTCCGCTTGAGTTTATAGAGCAGATCCAGCCGCTGCTCGATCTCGTCCAGTTCGGCATCATTGGTATCGTAGGCGTCCAGCCGTCGGATCAGATCGGCAGCTGCATCCTTCGCGGTATAGTAGAGGTCGGTCAGCTGACCGGCAGTCTCCGACAAGGCATCATCCAGCTGTGCAGCTTCGTCCAATGCATTGGAAGCCTCGCCCATCAGATCCACCGCACCGGATGCTTCGTCCCCGCCGGAAAGCAGCGCATAGCACTGCGCAATACGGTCCCGGATCGTCGAGGCATTTGCAAGGATCTTCCGGCGGTTTTCAAGGGTCTGCTCCTCCCCTGCCGTCAGACCGGCAGCATCGATCTCCTGCACCTGATAGCTCAGCAGATCGATCCGTCGCTGTTTTTCCGCTTCGTCGGTGATCATGGCGTCCAGTTCCCGCTTGATCTGCACCAGTTTGCGGTACAGCGTATAATATTCCTGAAATTCCGCCCCGTTCTGCGCGTAATCATCCAGAATGCCGAGGTGATGCGCGGGATTCAGCAAACCCACCGAATCGTGCTGCCCGTTGATATTGATCAGTCCCCCGCACAGGTCACGCAGAACGGCTGCAGTTGCAGGCATTCCGTTGATGCGGCAGGTGCTTTTGCCTTCCGCTGTGATCTCGCGGCTGAGCATCAGCGCATCCGCCCGCTCATAGCCGGCATTTTCCAGACGGTTCTGCACCTTCTCCGGGACCTGCTCGAACGCTGCACGGATCACGGCTTTGGCCGCACCGGTGCGCACAAGATCCCGGGAGGTACGGTTGCCCAAGATCGCGTTGATCGAGTCGATCAGGATCGATTTGCCCGCACCCGTTTCACCGGTAAGAACATTCAGACCCGGCTGAAAGTGCACTTCCGCTTTCTGAATGACGGCAACATTTTCAATTTGCAGGCTGCTCAGCATACTAACCTCTCCCGCGTGTTATTTCTGCACGATATGCCGTGCTAGTTCCGAACAGATCGTTTTGGCGTCTCGCTCCGAACGCGCCACAATCAGGAACGTATCATCGCCCGAAAGCGTTCCAACGACATTTTTCCATTGCAAGGCGTCGAACACTTCGCAGGCTGCATTTGCCATACCGGAGTAGCATTTGACCAGAACCACATGCCCGGCATAATCGACTCCCAGAACCGATTCGTGGAAGATCGTTTCGAACCTTCCCTGCGTTTTGGGGTTGAAACTCTCGTTCCGGCTGGAAACATACCGGTAACCATCTGCTGTTGCGGCTTTTACAAGACACAGCTCCCGGATATCACGGGAGACAGTGGCCTGCGTGACCTCAAACCCTTCCTTGCTCAGATATTCCAGCAGGACCTCCTGCCGGCTGATCGGGTTCTCCCGGACCAGCCGGAGAATTGCCTGCTGCCGTTCTCCTTTGCTTTTTGCGTCATCCTTACGGCTGCGTGCCATATTTTCGCCCCCCTGTTATCGCCTGCTGCGCAGTTTCTGATCGATTGCCTGGAACTGATCGGCCTTGCTGAAAGTGATCAGCTTGACCACCTGATCGGAAAGCCGGATCTCCGCAGTTGCTCCCGCCTTGAGCGGGAATCCGGCCGCACCGTCGCAGCTGATGAATACTTCGTCATCTGCCACCTGGCCAACACACACGTTCAATTTGCGTTCCTGCGCAAATACCATCGCCGGACTTGCAAGACTGTGCGGGCAGATCGGCGTAACGACCACGCCCTTCGTCTGGGAATCAAGGATCGGTCCGCCCGCTGCCAGCGAATATGCTGTGGAACCGGTCGGTGTGGCAACGATCACACCGTCGCCGCGGTAATGCTCCACGAGAATGTCATCGCAGTAGATGCTGAAATCAATTGCCTGCTGCAGCCGTCCTTTTGTGACCACGACATCGTTCAGCGCGTGGCCCTCCCATCCGTCATGGCCCAGCACGCGGACATACAGCAGCATCCGGTTATCCAGACTGAACCTGCCCTTTGCCACGGCAGCCAGCTTCGTCTCCATTTCACTGATCTCGCAGGTGGCCAGAAACCCGCACCGGCCAAGGTTGATGCCGAGAATCGGTTTTGCGTACTGCAGCGACAGATTTGCTTCGTGCAGGATCGTGCCGTCCCCGCCGATGGTCAGGATCACATCAGCCCGTTTCAGGCATTCCTCCTGCGGCAGATAGAAGACACCGGCCGTGCTGCAGCTTGCCCGCATGGTCTCGCACATCAGAACTTCTGCACCGTGCGTCAGCAGGATCTGTGCTGCCCGGAGGGCGATTTCATAAGCCGACGGTTTGCCGGGGTTCGGAGAAATATAGATCGTCATGCTGCAAGCCCTTTCTTCCAGTGAGGTGCAAGTTCAGCGGTCAAGCGTGCTATGGCTTGCCGCAACGACCTGCTCGGCAACGCTGTCGTCCAGAACCGCAGGTTCCGCGCTTTTCTGAACGAACATCAGATACTCAATGTTGCCTTCCGGGCCTTTTACGGGGCTGAAGTCCAGCCCGCGCACCGCAAAGCCGTTGGCTGCAGCATAGCCCATCGCATTGTGCAGCACTTCCCGATGGGTGGCGGGGTCACGGACAACGCCGTTTTTTCCGACTTTTTCGCGGCCGGCCTCAAACTGCGGTTTCACCAGACAGACGCCCATGGCGTCCGGCGTGGTGATTGCCTGCGCCACCGGGAAAATATGATGCAGCGAGATGAACGAAACATCCACACTGAAAAACTCGATCGGCTCGGCCAGATCTTCCGGAGTAACGTTCCGGATGTTAGTGCGTTCCATATTGACGACCCGTTCGTCGGTCCGCAGGCTCCATGCCAGCTGCCCGTAACCGACATCGACGGCATAGACTTTGACAGCACCGTTCTGCAGCATGCAGTCGGTAAAGCCGCCGGTAGAGGCGCCGATGTCCATGCACACTTTACCATTCGGTGTAAGCGGGAAGCACTTCATCGCCTTCTCCAGCTTCAGACCGCCGCGGCTGACATAGCCAATATCATGGCCGCGCACCTCGACCTTGGCATCGTCTTTGATCATCTCACCGGCTTTGTCCACCTTCTGCTCGTTGACAAACACAATACCGGACATGATCAGGGCTTTTGCCCGCTCCCGGCTCTGAACAAGGCCATTCTGCACCAGATATTGATCCAATCGAATTTTCACAGCGTTATTCTCCTTTCATAAGCGCCGCCCGCACCGCCTGAACAAGGTGGTCCGCATCCAGACCGACGCACTGTTTGATCTGATCGACCGTCGCATGAGGCAGGCAGACGTCCCGTACTGCGCAATGGACAAATTGCCCATTCCAGCCTTTTTGCTGCAGCTCATATTCCAGATGCTCGCCAATACCGCCCGTGGCAACGCATTCTTCGGCAAGCAGAACAATTTTATAATTTTTCAGTTCTTCGACAAGTTTTTCTGTAAAGGGATATATCTTTACAAGCTTTAGCACATCACTTTGGATGTTTTCTGCCCCCAGTTTTCCGGAAGCCTGCAGCAAATCAGCCATTTCATCAGCATAGCTCACAAGGATAATTGATGCATCCTTTTCCCGCCTCAGAAAATCATACTCCGCCCCGCTGCAGGGATATTCTGCAAGCAGCGGGTTTTCTCCGCCGCGCGGATAGCGGATCGCACGCGGGCCGTGGAAGTCCTTTTGAAGCATACGGTGCAGCCAGTAGGTCAACTCCGCATAATTGGAGGGCGCGTAGACCGGCATTCCAACCTGACTCAGAAAAGCCGGATCGTAGATTCCCTGGTGAGTCTCGCCGTCTGCCGGGACGAACCCAGCGCGGTCGATTGCAAACACGACATCTTCTTTCAGAAGATTAACGTCGTGAATGATCTGATCATAGGAACGCTGCAGGAAGGTCGAGTAGATGCAGACCACCGGGAGCATTTTCTGGCTGGCAAGTCCGGCTGCAAATGTCACAGCATGCTGCTCTGCCATGCCGACATCAAAGAACCGTTCCGGGTGGCTATGGGAAAAGAACTGCAGCCCGGTTCCGTATTTCATGGCTGCCGTGATCGCACAGATGCTGTCGTCTGCCTCGCCCTCTTTCACAAGGGCCTTGCCGAACACGGTGGAGAAGGACTCCTTCGGTGCCACCTCCGGGTCCGGCATTCCGTCCGGGTCAAAAGCCGACACTCCATGGTAGTTGCCGGGATTGATCTCGGCTGGTTGATAGCCCTTTCCTTTTTTAGTGACAACATGCAGAAAATACGGTCCCTGACGGCCTGAAATGGTGCGAAGCGTCCGCTCCAGTTCTTCCTCATTGTGTCCATCCATCGGTCCGATGTATTCAAACCCCATATCCTCGAACATCGTCGAGTGATACATCGCACGCCGCAGCAGCGTTTTGGCGTTGGTAAGCGTCTTTTTCAGAGGCGTTCCCACCACCGGGACGCCGTCCAGAAAGCTGCGCACATTATCCTTTGCATCATAATAGGCCGTTGTTGTGCGCAGATGCGTCAGATAGCGTGCAAGTGCGCCGACATTTTTGGAAATGGACATCTTGTTATCGTTCAGGATCACCAGAAGGTTGTCCAGATGTTCGATGTTGTTCATTCCCTCGTAGACCATGCCGCCGGTAAAGGCACCGTCGCCGATCACCGCGACCACAACGCCCGGCTCATGACGCAGCTTTTTGGCCCACGCCATGCCGATTGCAAGGGAAAGCGCTGTATTGCCATGCCCTGCAATAAAGGCGTCATGTTCGCTTTCGTTCGGATTCGGGAAACCCGAAATGCCGTCCAGTTGTCGGAGTTTTTCAAACTGTGCTTTCCGACCGGTCAGGATCTTATGCGTATAGCACTGATGACCTACGTCAAAAACAATTTTATCTCTCGGTGTCTCCAGCACCCGGTGCAATGCAACGGTCAACTCTACCGTGCCAAGATTGGATGCCAGATGTCCGCCGGTCTTTGAAATATTATCCAGCAAAAAATGACGGATCTCTGCACACAGCTGTTCGACCTGCCTGGGATCCAGCTGCTTCAGATCGCTGGGTTGATTGATGTTGTCCAGCAGCAACGTTTTCATAAACACACGTCCTTTGAAAGGTTTTACACAAAGGCCCTGTTCCTTATACCATCGGGTACAGCAGACCCACAGCCACGCCGACCAAAACACCGGCAACAACCTGCAGCGGGGTGTGCCCGACCATCTCTTTCAGGTGCATATTCTGGAGAAACGGCGCATTCTTTTCGCTCACTTCGATCCACTGGTCGATCATCTGGTTCAGCACCTTGGCCTGCTCGCCGGTCTCATGGCGGACACCCATTGCATCATGCATCGTAATGATCGCCACAACACCGGCCACTGCAAAGATCGCAGAGTTGACTCCTTCGCAGCGTGCTGTTGCAATGACCATGGCGCAGACCGTAGCGCTGTGGGCACTGGGCATACCGCCGTCTCCCCACATGCGCTCCAGCTGGAATTTGCCCAGCAGAATAAAGTTGATGATCGTCTTCAGCACCTGTGCCACGAACCAGCCCAGCAAAGAAACCGTCAGGATCTGATTGAAGGAAAGAATGTCGTGAATGAACTGCATAATCTTTTTCCTTTACCGATTTTGATTGATATCACGTTCTCAGTTTTTCCGGGTAAGAAGACGCTGCGCAAGCTGTCCGAGAAACGCAGCCTTTTCGCCGAATCGGCCGCGAAGCTCTGCACAGGTCTTTGCATTCAGCTGCCCGGCAAGTTTCATCGCCCCCTGCACTCCATAAAGGGTCGCAAAGGTGGTCTTTCCGTTCTCGCTGTCGCTGCCAATGGGCTTTCCGAGCTGCTCCGGGGTGCTGGTGACATCCAGCACATCATCTACGATCTGAAACACAAGGCCGATGCCGTAGGCATACGCCTCCAGCGCCTTGCATTTTTCTTCGTCGGCTTCAGCCGCTGCCGCGCCCATCTGGACGGCGGCGTTGATCAACGCACCCGTTTTGTTCCGATGGATCAGACGCAGCTGTTCCTCAGTAGCTGCAAGGGACTCATATTTCAGATCCAGCTCCTGCCCGTAAACCATGCCCCGGCTCCCCGCCCCGGCTCCGAGTGCTTTTGCAGCACGGACACAGGCCTGTGCGGATGCAGGGGCATTGGCGATCGCCTCAAAGGCTTCGGTCAGCAGAACATCGCCGGCCAGCATCGCCGTTGCTTCGCCGAATGCCTTGTGGCAGGATGGGCGCCCGCGCCGCAGGTCGTCATTGTCCATGCAGGGAAGATCATCGTGGATCAGTGAGTAACAGTGCAGCATCTCTACTGCTGCCGCAAACTGCTCTGCGGCAGCCATGTTGCCACCCAGCATCTCGCACACGCTCAGCACCAGCACCGCACGGATGCGCTTGCCCCCACCCAGCAGGCTGTAGCGCGCTGCACGGCACACCTCAGACTCTTCCGGCAGAAATCTGCCGCATACTTTTTCCAGAGCGAAAGCCGTCTGTTCAAGATACTTCTGATACTGTGCCTGATATTCCATTACCGTTCCTCCTCTGCCGGAGCGCTCTGCGCGATCTTCGCATCGATCTCGTCGATCTGCAGCGAAGTCTTTTCCAGAACCATGTGACAATATTCCATCAGGGATGCTGCCTCCGCATACAGCTTGACCGAGTCGGAGAGAGACGTCTCTTCGTTTTGCATTTTCACAAGGATCGTATTCAGCCGATCCATGCCTTCCTCAAAACTTTTAGGTGTTTTCATTCGTTTCCTCCACCGTTTCCACCCGGCACCGTGCACGATGATGTGCACCGTAGACCCAGACCTTTTCGTCCGGCTGCAGAGCTGCAACGGTTGAAATGCTGCCGTCCGGCAGCGTGACCATCGCGTATCCGCGCGCCAGCACCCGATAAGGGCTCAGCGAGTCGGCCAGAGCGGCCGAGTGCTGCAGGGTCTGCTGTGCCAAAGCTTCTTTTTGCTGTATCTGCGTCCGAATTTTTTTCTGCAGTTGTAAAAGCTGTTCGTTATCCAGCTGCAAAGTCTTTCGCGCAGAGCATTGTTCCAACAGTAAGTTGTATTGTCTGAGACCATTATAGCATAAATCAGCCCGTTTTTGCATATTTTCACGAATATTTTTCTGAAGTTCCAGAAGAATCCTCATTTGTTCAGCCCGATCCGGTACAGCAAGCTCCGCCGCTGCCGACGGCGTCGGTGCACGCCGGTCTGCTACAAAGTCCAGAATGGTATAGTCGATCTCGTGGCCGATCGCGCTGATCAGCGGTTTTTTGCACCGGAACGCAGCGCGGGCGATGACCTCGGCATTAAACACCCACAGATCTTCCCGGCTCCCTCCGCCGCGGGCAACAATGATCTCATCGACCTCCTTGCACCGGTCGAGCCGGCCGATTGCGTCCGCGACCTGCTGCGCCGCTTCGAAGCCCTGCACCGTGACCGGACACAGCAGCAGCCTCACGGAAGGCCACCGGCGTCCCATCACATTGCGGATATCCTGCAGCGCGGCACCCGTCTTGCTGGTCACGACCCCGATGCATTTTGGGTAGGCCGGGAGCGGCTTTTTGTGCTCCTGCGCAAACAGACCTTCTTTTTCCAGCTGTGCTTTGAGCTGTTCCAGCGCCAGCTGCGCTGCGCCGATGCCGTCCGGGAACATCTCGTTGACGTAGATCTGAAACGCGCCGTCCCGCTCGTACAGGGTGGCCCGGCAGCGCACCACGACCCGCATCCCCTCTTCCGGACGGAATGCAAGCCGCGCAGCCGACGAGCGGAACATGACCGCTTTCACGCTGCATTCTTCATCCCGCAGAGTAAAGTAGCAGTGCCCGCTGCGGGCGTTCTGCACAAAGTTTGCGATCTCGCCGCGCAGCGCCAGATCAAACAACGCATCGTTTGCATCAAAGAGCGTCTTTACATAGCGGTTCAGCGCAGAAACAGTCATCACTTCAGCCATAAGCCTGCCTCCCGTGCAGCAAGGATGGAAACGCCGATCGCGTTATCGCTGGAATACATGCCCGGGACAAAATGAACTTTCGGCAGCCGCCTGTTCACCCATTCGTGGATGATATCGCTGCTCATCACGCCGCCGGCACAGACCACCGGAAGACCCGGGTATTCTTTCTGCGCGGCCTTTGTCATCTTTACCACCGTGTCCGCCACGCAGAGCAGACAGTATTTGCACACATACTCCGGCGATTTTCCGGCCTTGAGCAGAGCGTTGCACTGGTTTTCCAGTCCGGAAAGACTGCACTGCATCCCTTTGACGCTGGACCTCGGCCGGATCTCTTCCGTGCACTGTGCAGCAAGGCGCGAGACCTCGGCGCCCGCCGGGAAAGCAAACCCAAGCCGGACTCCTACACGGTCCACAGCCTGCCCGGCATATAGATCTGTACTGGTGCCCAGCTCGGTGATCTGCCGCACCTCATCGCACAAAAGCAAATCCGTCGTACCGCCCGAGATGTGAAACAGCAGGACTTTCTGCCGAAACAGGTGTTCCCCTTCCGCTGCAAAAAGCGCAGCTGCAGCATGTCCCTGCTGGTGCGTCGTCAGCACAAGCGGGATGCCCCGGGCTTTTGAAAAAGCGGTCGCCGCACTGACACCGGCCAGAAAGCAAGGCATATAGCTGCCCTCCGCCGGGCGGGGCTTCTGCGATACCCCAACGGCACTGATCTTTGTCAGGTCAAATTCCTGCGCAAGTTCCTGCAGCATCTCCGGCAGCGCGACCGTATGATGAAACAGCGCATCGCTTTGCCGCAGGCCAAGCTGGCCTTCTTTTACCGGCAAAAAGCGCTTCTTTGCGCAAACAACCTCCCCGGCTGTATCAAACACCGCCAGAGAGGTTGCGTAGTTGCTTGTATCGACCCCGAGCGTGTAGCTGCTCACTGCTCGGCCGACGCATCCGCGTCGTTATCGTTCAGGCCGTGGTCACGGGCTACTGCGCCAAGCAGACCGTTCACGAACTGATAATCATCCTCTGCGCCATACTTTTTGGTCAGCTCTACAGCCTCATTGATGGCAACACCAGGCTTGTTCTCGCCGCCGAACAGCATCTCTGCCACAGCAAGGCGCAGAACGGTCAGGCTCACGCGCGGCAGCCGCTCCATCGTCCAGTTGTGCAGATGTGCACGGATCTCGTCGTCGACCTCTGCAGAGTGATCATAATAAGCGTTCAGCAGATGCTTGCTGAACCCGTCCACAGGGTGTTCGTTGTCATTCTCCTCATGGCTGGCAATGGCTTCCGCCAGAGGGATATCGCCAAAGGTCTGAGAAAATGCCAGTAAAAATGCATTTTCGCGGGCTTCTCTACGGGGCAAAGTGTTTTCCATAATGTTCCTCTCGCAACACGAACCCTCCCCGGTCGGAAGAGCGGGGAGGATCGCACATTTTTCTGATTTGAATTTCCGTTTTTCGCGGTTACTGGGCGTCAGACACCTCTGCAAGACCGGCAATGACAAGGTTCACACGGCTGACCGTAACATTCGTCATGTTCTGGACTGCGTTCTTCACGTTTTCCTGCACTTTTTCTGCAATAGCAGGGATGCGTGCGCCAAAGCGCACCATCAGGTGAAGCGTAATATTCGCCGTGCCGTCGCGCATTTCCACCGTAACGGGCGTCTGGATGCTGGAAGTTTCCAGCAGATTTCTGAGCTTTTTATTCTGGCTGCCGCAGGAAACCTCCGCAACCCCGTCGATTTCCAGCGCTGCACAGCGCGCGATCTTTGCAATCACTTCGGTCGAGATCTGAAGGGTGCCGCCCTGAAGATCCGTATTCTGCAAATCCATTGTGCTGTCCTCCGTTCAAAAGCAGCGGTATCTCTGCTTTTTCTGTTCAAAACTGTTCTGCCCGGAACGATGTGTTCCGCCGACAGTGCAATCTTACTCTGCATTGATACCGTTATTATACCATCAACACGGCAGGAATTTCAATACTTGGTTGTAAAAACTCTTATATAGCAGCTGCATGCAGACCGAAAAATGTCATTTCACCTCCACCACGGTGATATTCTGTGCCGAAACACTGCTCCTGCTCAGCACAACATCCCGGATCTGAGCCACCTGCGCCGCCGTGAGCGGTTCGCCGGATGTCATGACGGTCAGGTCTGCCCGTTCGTTCTGCAAAAAGCACAGGCAGTCGGCGAAGCCTTTGGCGCGTACCAGTGTTTCGATCTCATTTTCTGCGTTCAGATCTTCCAGACTTGCTGTCAGCTGCGCGGCATACTCCTTCTTTTCCTCCTGCGACATGGAGGAGGACTTCATGGTTTTCTGGATCGTATCCATTGCTTCATCATGGGCCTTTTCGCGCTTGAGCCTTGCCTGTTCGAAAAACTTTGCGCCGGAGTCGCTGGCCACGCTTACCAGCTGAGCCTCGCCGTAATTCCTGCTTGCGCCGGAGACCGCCTCCGACTCGGTTGCAAGCCCGTCCAGGACCGCATCCGCCTGAACAGGTTCTTCGGCCGGCGCAGCCGTCATCTGAGCCGCATCGCCGGTCAGACCGGCGGTGTCGGTGCGCGCATACTGCCAGTTTAAGTAAACTGCGATCATCAGCGCTGCCGCCAGAGTGACCGCCGTGATGCGGCGGGTGTTCCCGGAAAATGTTCTCATAAAAGCTCCTCCTTTTGCAAATTCAGGGTTTGCGCTGCTCCACGCAGATCCGGTTGGACGGCAGGTCCAGCAGCGATGTGAGCAGTTCGGTGATCCTTGCCGCCACACGGACATCGCCCCCTCCGTCGCACAGCACCGCCACGCCGCGGATCTGCGGCTGGCAGACAGTCTCCGTCAGCGCCGAGCCGTCGTCCAGAAGGACATGGGTGTTCTGGCTCTGCAGATCACCGGACTGAGTGTCCAGTGCATAAATGGCTTCCTCTCCTGTTTCCAGAGTGACCATAACGGTCGTTTTTCCGGCACCGTTCATCTGCGAGATCAGTTTTTCCAGCCGCTGTTCCAGCTGAGTCTGATAGGCCAGCGTATTTTCTTCCTGCCCGGCAGGCGCATTTTGTTCTGTTTGAGGAAAAATCTCTGAAAGCAGGATCAGCAGCATCGCCAGTACACCAACAGCAGCTGCAAGGGCTGCGCGGTTCCGGCTGCTTTTTCCCTTTTCCAGAAGAGAAAGGATGCCGTCCTTCATTCCTGATTTTCCTCCCCTGTCACGATCTCTACTTCAGCTCCGAGCTGCTGACGGAGATACTCTGCCGCTTCTGCGTAAGATGCCGCACTTTCCCCCAGCGGGATCCTCATTTCCGCATGGGAGACGCAAACCTCCTGCTCATTCTGTTCCAGCGCGATGCTGAGAGCAGCCTTTTTGCCGAATCGTTCCTTACACGCCGCTTCCAGATTTTTTTCCAGCTGCTCTTCAGCCTGTGCAAGGACGGCTCCCTCTGTGTCCTGGATGCTGACAGGAGCCTGCACCGGAAGGTCTGTCTGAATCCGCCGGGCACCCGTGCCGGAGAAGATTCGCAGGAAGACTACTAGAATATATAACCCCGCCAGTGCTTTTATGCATCGGCGGGGCCACCCTGGCCCGGTCAACGGCGCAAATACAGGCCAGACAAAATGATACGGTCAGCGTCTGGAGTGTTTTCATCCTAGCCTCCTCCAACGAGCATCAATGCCGTTACCCCTGCGGCGGTCAAACCGAAAAACAGCGCCGTGACCGCCGCCATGCATCGGACAGCTTCTTCCATACAGGCAAACAGCGCACTGCAGCGGGCGTTTCCGGAAAACCCGCAGAGAAATGTACATCCCTGCAGAAGCAGCAGGTGCAGCATCAGGGTAAAATACAGCGGCGCAAATTCTGCTCCAAGGTAAGCCAGACAAGCCAGCCCAAGTGAACTTTTCAGAAGATGCATCCCGGCAAAGACCGTTTCCGAAGCAGCGCTCAGTGCCTCACCGATGACCGGAACACTCCCGGTCATCAGGCGGCTCATGTGCAGAGAAGTGCTGTCCAGCTGCAGTGTGACCGCCCGCTGCAGGCCGAGCAGTGCGGCAAAAAGTTTTCCGGTCCAGCCAAGACCCTTCCGCAGCAGGCCGCCGATCATCCGGCAGCCGTCGGCAAGACCTCTTTGCGAGCTGATGCAGCATGCCATGCTGACGGCAAGGTAGCTCTGCAGCAACGGCTCCAGCCAGAAGGCTGTACCCTGCGCCAGAAGGCACAGGCCGGAAAGCAGCAGCCCGCAGGCCGAAGCCCCTGCATTGGCTTCGCCGCCCGCGATCAGAACCCCGCCGTAAATCGGCAAAAAGCCGGTGAGGTAATTTTTCCAGTTTTCCATTCCGGCGCAAAGGCTCTGTGCCAACGCGGCAAGGTCGCCCCATAGCAAAGTGCCTGCGCCCGCTGCCGAAACCAGTTCCAGAAGGTCTGCATTCCGGCTTTCGCCCAGCAGAAACGACAGAACGATAAGCAGTAAAAGAAACAGAAAAACATCCGCGTAATTTTGCGCGATCGCCGCCAGAAGCCGGAGCGGATGCAGCGGCAAAAATGACAGAACGGTTTCGAGCGGTTTCCGTGAAAATTCTTCGGCGCTCTGAGGCGCTGCATCCAGATAAGGCCCCCACAACTCCTGTCCCGGCAGACTGCTTGTCCCGGCAGCAGCGGCTGCCGGAGAAACTCTGAGCACCGCGAAAGCAGCGGCTGCTTTGCTGACGGCCATCCATTTCCGGCGTTTCCTGCTCATCCTGCCAGCCCCCAGATCTTCCGACAGACTTCTTCCAACATGGGAAACGCCGCTGCCAGCACAAAGAGCCTTCCGGCAAGGTCGGCGCACCAACCAAGCGAATCAGCCCCCGTCTCCCGGCAGAGCGTACCGGCGTAATCGGTCACGAGCAGGATACCCGTGCAGCGCAGCAGACAGGAAAAAGCGTCCGTGCCGGTATGTCCTTCCAGTGAAAGAATCCCACGCAGGACCATCTGCACCGACGGGATCAGCTGCAGCAGCAAAAAAGCGCCTGCAGCGATCGAGAGCACCGCGGCATATACCGGTGAATACTTCTGCAGTAGAAGCTGCACGAGTGCCAGTACAGCAACGGCCCCAGCAAGAACGACCGGCGTGCTCATAGCGCGAACAGCGATTTGATCGTGACAAACAGAGCACTGATCTGCCTGACCAGAATCGACAGCACGACCACAAGCCCTGCCAGCGTGGTCATCATCGCCTGGTCTTCCCTGCCGGAGCGGATCAAAAGCTGATTGAGCACCGCCACAATGATGCCGATGGCTGCAATTTTGAACACAAGATCGATCTCCACACGTTTTTCCTCCTGCCGTCATATCAGAACAAGCGCCAGAACCGTCCCCGCAGCAAGGCCCAGTTTCTGCGGAAGACCCGCCTGCATCTGCGCTTTCTGCCGCGCCCGCTGCAGCGAATCCTGAAATCTTGCGATGTAAAAATCCATCCGTTCACACTCCTGGTCTGCTTCAGCCCGGCCAAGGCCGGAGATGCATTCCGCAAAGGCCGTCTGTTCTGCTGGGAAAAGTGCCTCCGGCGGCGGAAGCTGCTGCAAAAGCCGTCCGGCCTCTGCTTCCGGCGCAAGCCCCTCCTGCTGCAGGCAGCAATAAAGCTGCTGAAGATCCGTCCGCCGGTAATGAACTTCCTGCCGGATCCTTTGAAAAAGCAGAATGGTGCCTTCCAAGGCACGGAGATGCCCGTCCGTCTTTTGGCGGACCGCATCTCCGGCAAGCCAGCCGCACAGCGGGAAAAGAAGTGTTCCAACAACCCGAAGCAGCATCAGACAGGCCTCACCTCCCGAATTTTTCCCGGACTGTATCTGCCCTGCAGCAGAACAAGGTGTTTTATCATTCCGCGCTGCAAAAGATACTGCACCTGCGGACGCCGCCGGACATCCTCCAAACCGGATGCATGGACGCTCGCGATGAAATCCACCCCTCCGAAAAAGCCCTGTTCCAGTGCGGCGGATTCTCCGGCGCCGCCCAGCTCGTCCAGCAGGATTGCCTGCGGCGAGAGCGTCCGCAGCGCCATCTGGATCGCTGCTCCTTTCGGCACGCCTGCCAGAACATCCACGTTCGGCGGAGCCGGGCCGAACGCTTCTGGGAACAGCTCGCCGCGCTCATCGATGACCGCTGTCGTGCGTCCTGACCGACCCAGTTCTTCTGCGATTTTCCGGAGCAAAGTGGTCTTTCCGCTGCCCGGTTCCCCGGCAACGAGAAGCCCGGTAAATCCGCCTTTTTGCAGGACACCGCACAGTTCCGGCGGGACAGGAACCGGCACATTCCGTGCAATGCGGAAATTGATGGATGTGGCCTTTTGCAGAACCAGTTGTCCGTCGCGGACGATGAACCGCCCTGCAATGCCCGCACGGCAGCCTCCCGGAGCAGTCACATATCCCTGTGCAAGTTCTGTCTGGTGAGTGTGCACGGAACCGCCGCACAACGCATACAGGATCTCTTCCATCTGCAGGGCAGTCAGCCGAAGCTCCCGAAGCCCGGCAGGACACGCCGGCAGCTGCTGCAGCAAAGACGGCACTCCGTTCATGGTCAGAAAGATTCCCTGTCCTGCCCGCAGGCGCAGTTCATGAATGCCGCATGCAAGCTCCGGCGGGAGCAGCTCCAGCGGATGCGCCAGCCATGCCGGCAATGTTCGGATCACCCGGTAATACTCGTCCAAAATCCCCATCCTTTCTGTTGCAGGTTCTGCTCCAGTATATGGCCGCCGACCGCCGGATAGAACAACAGCACCTCTGTGATTTTGAAGCCACAGAGGTGCTGTTGTACAAATCATGGATTCCGTTGAAATCAGGCGTTATCGTCCTTCAGCATGTCCAGAAACTCGGCTTCCGTCAAGACAGGCACGCCCAGCGCCTGTGCCTTGGTCAGCTTGGAGCCTGCTGCAGTGCCCGCCACCACATAAGCGGTCTTCTTGGAAACAGAGCCGCTGGCTTTTCCGCCGTTTTTCACGATGAGGGCCTCGGCCTCATTGCGGGAAAGCGTTTCCAGCGTGCCGGTAACGACCAGCGTTTTTCCGGCCAGCCTGTCGCCCTTCGGCTCGCCCTTCCACTGCATATTCAGCCCGGCATCGGCAAGGCGGTGCACCAGATCAGTGGTGCCCTCTTTTGCAAAGAACTCCACCACGCTCTGCGCCATCACACCGCCGAAGCCGTCGATCTCGCCGATTTGTTCGGCAGTCGCTTCCCGGATCGCCTGCAGCGTACCGAAATGCTCTGCCAGCAGAGCGGCAGCCTTGTCGCCGATGTTCCGGATACCGAAGCCGAACAGCAGCTTGTCCAGATTGTTCTGTTTGGACGCTTCGATGGCGTTGAGCAGGTTGTCTGCACTTTTCTCCTTGAACTTGTCCAATGTCAGCAGCTGCTCCCGGGTCAGCGTATAGATATCGGCTGCCGAGCGGACCATTTCTTTTTCCACAAGCTGAGTCGCTACTGCGGTGCCCAGACCGTCGATGTCCATCGCATCCCGGGACGCAAAGTGGATGATGTTGCGCAGAGACTGCGCCGGGCACTCCGGGTTGACACAGCGGAGAGCCGCTTCGTCCTGCATATGCACCACCGGTGCCCCGCAGGAGGGGCAGACCTTCGGCATTTCGTAGGGCACGGCGTCTTCTGCGTGGCGGACTACGCCGATGACCTCCGGGATGATATCGCCTGCTTTGCGGACCTGAATGGTATCGCCGATGCACAGGCCGAACTGGCGGATGAAATCCTCGTTGTGAAGGGTCGCACGGGAGACGGTGGTGCCTGCAAGGAACACGGAGTCGAAACATGCCGTCGGAGTCAGCACGCCGGTGCGGCCGACAGCAACTTCGATGCTGCGCAGCGTGGTCTCCTTGACCTCAGGCGGATACTTGAATGCAATGGCCCACCGCGGGAATTTGTTGGTGGAGCCCATCAGGTCGCGCTGCGCAAAATCGTTGACCTTGATCACAGCACCGTCCATATCAAAATCCAGTTTCGAGCGGTTTTGGCCGATCTGCTCGATCTCCGCAATGGCCTGCTCGATGTCGTGCACCACATGATACCGGGGCGAGACCGGCAGGCCAAGACTCTTGAGGTAGTCCAGACTTTCAGAGTGCCTGGTCAGCGTTTTGCCGCGGATCTGCTGGACATTGAACACAAAAATGGAAAGGCCGCGGCTGCCGGTGACTTTTGCATCTTTCTGCCGCAGAGAACCTGCCGCTGCGTTGCGCGGGTTCTTGAACGGCGCTGCGCCCTGCAGCTCCTGTTCCGCGCAGAGATGCTGGAACGCTTCGTGCGGCATATATACCTCGCCGCGCACTTCGAGAAACTCCGGCGCATTCTTCAGCTTTTTGGGAATGCTGCGGATGGCACGCACATTTGCAGTAACGTCCTCGCCGATCACACCGTCGCCGCGGGTGGACGCCCGCACAAGTTCGCCGTTTTCGTACTCCAGACTGCAGGACAGGCCGTCGATTTTGATCTCGACCACGTATTCCGGCTCGACGCCCGCATCCCGCACACGGCGGTCAAAATCCCGGAGTTCGTCGTAAGAAAACGCATCCAGAAGGCTCTCCATTTTTACTGCATGGGTCACTTTGGGCAGCTTGCTGCTGGCCGTACCGCCTACCTTCTGTGTCGGAGAAGAGGCTGTGATCAGCTGCGGAAACTGCCCTTCCAGCGCCTTCAGCTCCCGCGTCAGCGCATCGTATTCAAAATCCTCCAGCTCAGGAGCATCCTGATCATAGTATAACCGGTTGTTCTTCTCGATTACGGCACGCAGCTCTTCCACGCGCGCTTTTGCCTGTTCTAGTTCCAAAAAATCCACTCTCCTGCCATCCGTTCTTCCGGCTGATCTGCCGCCGCCCGCCAATCGGCAGATCCAGCCGTTTCCCTGTTAGTATACCACACCACGCGGCGCTCTGCAAAGGTCAGCATCTTTTTCGCATCGCTCGAAAATACAGATTGTATAGCAAGACAGGCTGCTCTTGTATGATATCGGTTTCACGCTTGCTTTTTCAGTTGATTGTAAATCAACACGAAGAAATACGCTTCGTTTATTTTCTTCAGTTTCGTTCGTTTTATCGTCATTTTTTAGGACACTTTTGATGTGAAATTTTTTCGTCTGTTTTCACGGAGGAAATTCCTTCCTTTCTTTTTGACCCGCAGAAGGCCGAAAGTTCTTGTCAAGCCTTTTTCGCTCAAAATTTTTAGCAGCATCTTTGGTCAAAACATCAATAGTCTTTTCCGGCAGAGCGTGATACAATAACAAGCGTTGTGCTGCTTTTGCACCGAAACGAAAATAAAAGGAGCTGCTGAACGTGGATACGATCTACCTGCTTCCCGGCGAAGAACGCTGTGTCAATTTCAAAGATGCCGATGGTGTGCCAAGGATCCATTACACCTACTGCTCTTTACACGGCAGGCTTTTTAACTGCACCTGCCGCTCCAAGGACGAGGCACAGCGGCTGTGCGAAGACTGGCTCGTAACACAGGATCGCTGCTACATCAACTGATTTCTCATTTTTGCAAAAGAAAAACCCGGAAAACCATTTCTCACAAGAGAATTGTTTTCCGGGTTTTGTTGTCTTATGATGCAGGGGCTTCCCTGTTCTGGAATGAGCTCATCCGGTTATTTTGCGTTTGCCGGAGCGACCTCGAAATCGATCTTGCCCAGGTTGACATCGGCACGCACAATGGTGATCATCATGGCGTCGCCCAGGCTCCAGTTCTTGCCGGAGACCGGGTCGGACAGGC
>ERZ791868.646-NODE-646-length-25541-cov-2.945107_pt1 | contig 25541 bp, 23 predicted proteins | sample MGYA00510281_ERZ791868 | MGnify/ENA primary metagenome ERZ791868 (study PRJEB30046, sample SAMN00792046) | human gut metagenome | study: EMG produced TPA metagenomics assembly of the A metagenome-wide association study of gut microbiota in type 2... | reverse complement strand
AAGTCCACGATGCTTCTGCAGCTGTGCGGCGCGATCTCCAACCAGCACAGTGTCCTTTATATCACGGGTGAAGAGTCGGTACGGCAGGTGAAGCTGCGGGCGGCCCGCCTGAAGGTGCCGCAGGACAACATCTTCCTTGCCGCAGAAAACGATGTGGACGAGATCTGCGGCCTGATCGAAAAAGAGAAGCCGGATCTTGTTGTCATCGACTCCATCCAGACCATGCGGTGCATGGATATCTCTTCCTCATCCGGTACGGTCAGTCAGGTCAAGGAGAGCGCGGCGCGTCTGCTGGCAGTGGCCAAAAAGCAGGAGATCCCGATGTTCATCGTAGGTCATGTGAACAAGGACGGCGCCATTGCAGGCCCCAAGGTCATGGAGCATATCGTAGATACCGTGCTTTACTTTGAGGGCGACAAGATGCTGCCGTACCGCATTCTGCGGGCAGCAAAAAACCGCTATGGTTCCACCAACGAGCTTGGCATGTTTGATATGACAGGGCAGGGCCTTGCAGAAATCGAAAATCCATCGCAGATGCTGCTGGAAGGCCGCCCACTGGGCGTTTCGGGCAACTGCGTGGCCTGTACCATCGAGGGCAGCCGCCCCATTCTGAGCGAAATTCAGGCATTGGCCACAAAAACAAATTTTCCTTCGCCGCGCCGCGCCTGCAGCGGCTATGACTATAACCGCATGAATCTTCTGATCGCTGTGCTGGAAAAGCGGGCAGGCTATTTCTTCGGCAATCTGGATGTCTATATCAATATCGTGGGCGGAATCGCGCTTCGGGATACAGCCTGCGATCTCTCGGTCTGCCTGAGTATGGTTTCGTCGCTTCTGGACCGTCCGGTCAGTGATAAGCTGATTGCCATCGGCGAAGTCGGCCTCGGCGGCGAAGTGCGCAGCGTACCGAATCTGGAACAACGTCTGCATGAAGCAGAACGGATCGGATTTGAACGTGCTGTGATCCCGAAACACAGCATGAATCACCTGAATCAGGCCGAATACCCGGGAATGCAGTTGATCGGAGCTGCTTATATCGGGGATGCCATCAATGCGCTGAAAGCCGACCGTTTATAATTATAAAGAGGAATTATGTCGATTTATCTGGATGAAAAAAATCCGGGCAAGCATAAGCCATTTGATGATGCTTCGCCGGATATTGTAGCCTATGTGCGCTATCTGGAAGTGATCGCAGGCAAAAGCGCGAACACCGCATTCAGCTATTACTGCGACCTGCGCGGGTTCAGCCGTTTTATGAAGCGCCGCCGCGGTCTTGTGCCGGAGGACTGTGAACTGAAGGATATTGACCCGAAAGGGCTGGATACTGCATTCTGGGCCGTCGTAAGCAAAGAAGATATCTACGAATATCTGTATTTTCTGAACCGGGAATGCGGCAACAAAAAGTCTTCGACTGCCCGGCGGCTGGCCAGCCTGCACGGCTTTTATGATTATCTCGTCAATCAGGTCAACAAGCTTGAGACCGACCCGACTGCGGCAATCCATCCGCCCAAGCAAGATAAAGTCCTGCCGAAATATCTGACGGCAGAGCAATCCATGGATCTTCTGGAAAGTACGCAGACCCAGAGCGATTTCCCGGAGCGGGACTATTGCATGGTCGTGCTGTTCCTGAACTGCGGGATGCGTCTTGCGGAACTGGTCGGCATGGATCTGGAAGATATTGACCTCGAAAACCGGCAGATCCGTCTGTTCGGCAAGGGCCACAAGGAACGCATGGTTTATTTAAATGATGCCTGTGTGGATGCACTGCAGCTTTATCTGAAAAAGCGGAACACGATCGAGGGGCTTCTTCCGCAGGAAAAAGCGGTGTTCATCACCCGGCGGCGCAAGGAGCGCATCTCAAACCGGCGTGTGGAGCAGCTTGTGACAGGGGCAATGAAGGCTGCAGGATTGAAGGGCTTTTCCACCCATAAGCTCCGCCATACGGCGGCAACGCTGATGTATCAGACCGGAAATGTAGACATTCTGACCCTCAAACAGCTTCTGGGACACAGCAATGTGTCGACGACACAAATCTATACACATCTGCAGGAATTTCAGGTGCGAACTGCAATTGAAGAAAACCCGCTCGGCAAAGTTGTCTTTAAAAAAGCAAACTTGGATACAACAGAGCGAAAAGCAGGGGAGAATGTCATCGAAAACGCAGCGGAAGCAGAAGAGCCAGACGAAGTATCACCAAAATCTTCTCCGATGGAGCCTTTGAAAGGCTCTACCGGCACTGGTTTTGGGTTACAGCTCGATCAGGACGAACTGCCGGTCCGTGAATCCACACCTGACGGGCAGCAAGATAAACAGAAATGAATACCAGGCTTCCTGAGAGCAATTGATGAGATCCAGCGCCTGACCGTGACCGCTGTAAAGCTAGCGAACGGTCAGGCGCTTTTTAAATTGCAATGAAGGATTGCGGAGCTTGCGAAAAAATAAAATAGACTGACTGCTTCAAAGATGTTCGAAGATGTCCGAAGCAATCTGCTTTGCGGATGTTTCTGAAAGCCGAAACGTTTGATTTGAAGAAATTATCAATCAAACAATTCAAAACCCGTGCAGCAAAGGCCGCATGGACCGAGGTGGTTAAAAAAGCCCGAAAAGACAGAAACCCGGGAAAACGGGCTTTTTCTCTTCCCTATATTTCATATAACGTGCATTATACGAAAAGTACATTATCAAAAAAATAAGGTCTCCTCCCTCGCGGATTGTGAGTTCAGAAACCTTATCTTTCCGATATTACAGCTGGATCGCATTTGATCCAAATTTGATCTTTCCTACTGTTTCTTCCCTTTTGCAGATGCTATGGAAATGCCAGACCGACACATTATTCATCCAGTGGCTGCGTTCCAAAATATTCACAGATTGCTTCGTAATAAACCCGCGCAGCTTTTTTGCAGCCTTCATCGCTGCCGAAATTTGCAACATCCGCCTCACTGGTCACAAAGCACTGCTCTGCCAGCACTGCCGGACAATCTGAATCTTCCAGAATCGTAAAGCTGCGTTCTTGGCGTACTTCCGTATGAGTACTTTCCACCAGCTGTTTCTGATCGTTTTCCAGATAATAAATGTAACGCACTCCTCCGCGTCCGCGAAGCTTAGCACCGGCCTCTTGCATTCTGCCGGCCAGCAGCTGCGCAAAGTAAAAACTCTCGTTGTGCCATGTCCGCCCCGGGACAGTCGGATAACATTCAAATCCGGAGGCTGTGGAGCCGTTAGCAGCAGAGTTGCCATGGATGGAAAGCAGCAGCTGCGGAGACTGCTCTCTGGCTTTTGCAGCGCGCTGTGCCGGTGTTGCAGTCTCATCGTAGCTTTCTCTTGTCCGGAGCGGAATGTAATGGGAATCTTTTTCAAGCAGCTCCAATAAAGCGGAAGCGGTGGCCGCAGTGAGGTCTTTTTCTTCCACGATTCCTCTTGCCCCCGGATCTGTTCCGCCATGTCCTGCATCGACCATCACCCGGTAAGGCGGATCTCCAACCTGCGGGCGGAATTCCTGCCCGGGAATGCTTTCTGCCGGCTGATATGTCTGCAGTCTGAGCGCTTCCTGCCAGAGCAGAAGTCCGAACCAGACAAGAACAGCACAGAATGCCAGAATCACAACATTCCGGAACATGCGGGTTATATCTTTTCCCTTTTTTCGCCTGTGTGATAATTTGCGGCAATGTTTTGCCATAGGCAGCACTTCCCTGTTTTATCGATAAACTTCTCTTTCGGAATATGATGGATCTTTTCTGTTTCCTGCAAAAGCAGAAAAAGCTGCCCGGACAGATCCAGACAGCTTTGGGTCAGTTTATTTCAGTTCGACCACCGTCACACCGCTTTCGCCTTCGCCGTAACGGCCCAGACGGAAACTCTTGACCATCCGGTTTCCGCGCAGATGCTTGTGGATCGCGGTGCGCAGTGCACCGGTACCATTGCCATGGATCAGATAGACGACCGTCTGTCCGTTCAGGATGGCACGATCGATAAAGGAATCGACCTCCGACAGTGCTTCGTCCACCGTCAGGCCAAGCAAGTTGCACTCCATTTTTGCAGAGCGCTGCACCCGCTCTACCCTGCCGTTTGGACGGTTTGCATCGCCGGTCAGGCGGGAATAACGCTGCTGTGCCTTCGTCTGAGGCTTCTTCTCCTTGACAAGCTTTTCCGGCTGCTTCAGCCCCTTGAGAGGGACCTTGGTCTTGATAATACCGGCCCGCACCAGAACATCGCCGTTTTTATCCGGCAGTGCCAGTACCGTTGCCAGCTGATCCAGCTCGGCGATACAGACCTCCTGCCCTACCCGGACTTCTTTCAGCGGCACAAATTCCTTGACCGGATTGTGCACGACTTCGGTGCCGATAAAGAGTTTCTCAGACTCCTTTTTTGCGATCTCGCGGGCGCGCTGTGCCTTTTGCTGCGTGCTCATGCGCTCATCCTTCTGCAGCTGACGCAGTTCATCAGTCAATGCATAGGCCTGGCTTTCCACCTGCTGCGCCAGTGCGCGGGCTTTGGCACGGGTTGCTTCCAGTTCGTTTTCGCCCTGCCGGATCAGTTCATCCCGCTTTTTCTGTGCAGCTTCCAGCTGGTGAGATGCCTCATTCTTCAGCTCTTCCACCTCGTTCTGGCTTTCTTTGAGCTGCAGCTTCAGATCGTCCAGCTGGCCGAGAACAGCGTCCAGACGCTTGTCTTCAGCCGAAAGATGCTGCTGAGCGGCTTCAATGACCCGTTCCGGAATGCCGAGTTTTTCACTGATGAGGAACGCATTGGACTTGCCAGGTACACCGACACTCAGCTTATAGGTCGGGCGCAGGGTTTCCAGATCAAATTCACAGCTCGCGTTGACCACGCCTTTGGTCTCCAGAGCAAACACCTTCAACTCTGCATAATGGGTGGTCGCCATCAGCAGCACGCCGCGGCGGCGCAGTTCTTCGATAATCGCTACCGCCAGCGCAGCGCCCTCGGCGGGGTCGGTGCCGGCGCCAAGCTCATCCAACAGGACAAGTGTGTGCGGCATGGCCAGCTCCAGAATGCCGGTGATCTTTTTCATGTGGCCGGAGAATGTGGACAGGCTCTGTTCAATGCTCTGTTCGTCGCCGATATCCACAAGAAACTCATCAAAGACGCAGATCTCGCTGCGCTCGTCAGCCGGGATCAGGAAACCGCACTGTGCCATGGCGCACAGAAGACCGGCAGTTTTCAGTGTGACTGTCTTGCCGCCGGTATTGGGACCGGTAATGATCAGCGAATCGTATTCTCTGCCCAGTGCAATGTCCACCGGGACGCACTTTTTCGGGTCGATGAGGGGGTGCCGCGCCCGGATGAGCGAGAAGGAATTGTCCGTGCGGACGGCAGGCTTGAACGCCTTGAGGTCCAATCCAAGCCGTGCCTTTGCCAGCAGGACATCGATCTCCAGCATGGCCTTATAGCTGTACTGGAACTGCGGCTCAATGGCAGCAACCTGTGCGGTAAAGGCCACAAGGATGCGTTCGATCTCCTGCGCTTCCTGTGCGCGGTACTGCAGGATGCGGGCATTTGCCTCCACCACAGCCTGCGGCTCCACAAATACCGTTGCGCCGGTGGACGAAACATCGTGGATGATGCCGCCCACTTCACCGCGGTATTCGCTCTTGACTGGCACAACATACCGGCCGTTGCGCATGGAAACGACACTTTCCTGCAGATATTTGGAAGTGTCCATATTGCGGACCATGCTTTCCAGCCGGTCGCGGATGCTGTTTTCGGTCGCACGGATCTTCTTGCGCAGATCGTTCAGCGTGTAAGAAGCCGTATCAGCCATGGCATCCGGCGCGAGGATCGCGCTGGAGATCTGTTGTTCCAGCCCCGGCTGCGGTGCCAATGCATAAAACAGGTCATCGGTCGGAAGCGCATCATGTTCCGATGCACCGTACCAGCTGGTCAGGTTCTGGAAATTGCGCAGAGCACCGGCCACCATCAGCAGTTCGCCCATGGACAGCACGCCGCCCTTGACGGCGCGGGTCACAAGCTGGCTGACGCCCTCCACTCCGCCGAACCGGGGTGAACCGTTCTTGATGAGTAAAGTATTGATGGCATCGGTCTGCTCCAGTGCATAGCGCACTTCGTCCGGATCGCTCTGCGGCTCAATCGCCAGCAGATTTTCGCGGGCTTCCTTACACACGCAGCCCTCTGCAGCACGGGCAATGATCTTGTCCAGTTCCAGCGTTTTTAAGTAACTTTGTTCCATAGATATCCTTTTGATTAGGGCAGCACGGATTTTAAAAAATCATAGCTTTTCAGCGGCTTATCCAGATGCACCAGTGCATACTGCTCTGCCGCAGCGGAAAGCTTTTCAAGGCTGCCCAATGAGATTTTGAATGAGAAGATTTTTTTGTCGTCCACAAGGCAGATATGCCGGAGTGCATACAGCGCGCCCTGATCCAGATTGCAGCGCTTGCCCGCCTTCGCAGCGCAGTCGGCGCAGAGCAAATGCCCTTCCTGCGCGTCCAGATAGAAGGCTTCCCCATCATAGGCGCTGCAGTCGCGGCAGCAGACGATCTGCGGCATAAAGCCGCATTCGCTCATGGTCCGCAGTTCGAACACCGCTTTGATGACCCGGAGATCGGCTTTGTTCTCACTGATCATGTATAGGCAGTTCAGCAAAAGCCGCAGCTCCCGCCCGGCTTCTTCCCCCGTAGGGGAAAGCGCTGCCGCCATCTCAGCCAGATACATAGCAAGGCTTGTGGCTTCGATGGAACGTGAAATGCCGTGAAAAACATTCTTTACAGACGCTTCCCGCACGGTGTACATGTTCCGGCCTGGGACAAGAACAAATTCGGAGTAGCAAAACAGCCCGCAGGCACTGAACAGCCTGCTTTTCAGCCTCAGGCTGCTCTGTGCGGAAGCAGAGATGACCCCAAGTTCCGGTGTCAGGATCGTCAGGATGCGATCCGACTCTTTATAGCGGGTCTCTTTCAGGACAAGCCCCGGCGTCACAAAGGTTTCCATTGTCTGTTTCTCCTGCTGAAGATTCCGGCTGCTGTGCCTGCTGTTTGTAGTCGATATAACGCAGAATATTCCCTGTTTCAGCAAACGCATTCCATGTTTCCTGCGGTTTCATCGAAGCAGCACCTCTTTTCGGCTTTAGTATCCGATGAGTGCCGCCGGATCATACAAGGAAACTCTGCCCTGCTTACTTGCCCGGGTTCTGTTTGAAACCGAAGTTATTCAGAAGGAATTCGTTGTCGCGCCAATCCGATTTCACCTTGACCCAGCACTGCAGGTTGACGCGGCAGCCCAGAAATTCCTCGCAGTCGGCACGGGCCGCGCTGGCGATTTTCTTGAGCATTGCACCGCCCTTGCCGATGACCATGCCCTTATGGCTTTCCCGCTCGCAGTAAATGTTTACGTCAATGTCGATCAGATCTGTGCCGGGGCGCTCCTTGAAGCGCTCCACCACAACGGCAATGCCGTGCGGGATCTCATCGCGCATAAAAAGCAAAGCCTTCTCACGGATGACTTCCGCTACCAGCTCTTTTTCCGGCATGTCCGTATAGGCATCGTCATCGAAGTAATGCGGGCCTTCCACAGCATAGCGGCTCAATGCGTCAAACAGCACATCGCAGCCGTTGTTGTCGCGGACGCTGATGGTGTAGATATCGTCAAAAACACCCAGTGCCTTCAGCTCTTCTTTCCGGGCTTCCAGATCGGCAGGCTCCTTGACAAGGTCGGTTTTATTGATGACTGCGATGGCCGGGCCGCCGCTGCTGCGGAGCATATCGACCAGCACCATTTCCGATTCGTTCAAAGCACCATACGGCTCGAACAGCATCATGGAAACGTCCACATCTGCAATGGAGTCGCTGGCAGTTTTGTCCATCCGTTTGCCCAGCTTATTGCGAGCCTTGTGCACACCGGGGGTGTCCAGCAGCACATACTGCAACGGGCCGCGGGTAATGACACCGGTAATGCGGGTACGGGTCGTCTGCGGTTTCGAAGTGACGATTGCCACTTTTTCGCCCACCAGCAGATTTGTCAGGCTGGATTTGCCCACATTGGGGCGGCCGATCACGGCAACAAAAACGGAAGAGGTATCATAGTGCCCCTGAATAGGCGTAGCGTTACTCAAATTGGACTCCTGTCTGTTCTGTGCAATTCTCATCTGCACAAGGTGATTTTATTCGGTATAACTGACTGTGCGGGGCAGACCGAGCTGCAGAAGAACAGCCTCTTCCTTTTCGCGCATACGCATGGCTTCCAGTCCGCCGTTCTCATGATCATAGCCCAGCAGATGCAGCATAGAGTGCACTGTCAGGAATGCCACCTCGCGCTGCAGCGGATGACCATAGAGATTGGCCTGCTCCAGTGCACGCTCCATGCTGATGACGATATCGCCCAGCATCATGCAGCCGTTGTTCTCGTCGATATCGTACTTGCCGTTTTCGCCCAGAGGAAAGCTCAGCACATCCGTGGGCATCGGCTTGTTGCGGTACTGGTTGTTCAGCTCGGCAATGGCAGCGTTATCCACGAAGGTGACGCTGATTTCTGCCGGAGCATCGAAGTGTTCATATTCCAGCACTGCATTGCAGGCGCGGCGGATCAGGATGCGAAGGCCGGAAGGCACCTTGACAGCCTTCTGTGAATTGGTGATCAGAACTTTATTGGACATATAGCAGTCCGCTCCTTTCTGTTCTATCATTCCGTTGTTTTTTATTTTTCAGGATGCGCCGCTTTTTCATACGCCTTGATGATTTCCTGTACAAGGCGGTGGCGCACAACATCTTTTTCGGTAAAATAGCACTGCGCAATGCCATTGACATCCTTCAGCACATGCAGCGCATCCACAAGGCCGCTCCGGGTACGCTCCGGCAGATCAATTTGGGTCACGTCGCCCGTAACGACCACCTTGGAGCCGACGCCCATGCGGGTCAGGAACATCTTCATCTGTTCCGGCGTGGTATTCTGGGCCTCATCCAGAATAATGAACGAATCGTCCAGAGTGCGGCCGCGCATATAAGCCAGCGGCGCCACTTCAATGATTTGTTTTTCAACAAGCCGCTCATAAGTTTCTGCACCCAGCATATCAAACAGGCCGTCGTACAAGGGCCGGAGGTACGGATCTACCTTCTGCTGCAGATCACCGGGCAAAAAGCCAAGCTTCTCGCCTGCTTCCACCGCCGGGCGTGTAAGCACGATGCGGGAAACATCTTTTGCTTTAAAAGCTTTCACCGCCATAGCCACAGCAAGGTAAGTCTTGCCGGTGCCCGCAGGGCCGACGCCAAAGGTAATGGCATTATTTCGGATTGCATTCAGGTATTCCTTCTGGCCAAGCGTTTTGGGGCGTATGGGGCGGCCCTTTACAGTAACGGTGACAAAATCCTCTGTCAGCTCTTTCACACGTTTTTCTGCTCCGTCGTGTGCCAGGCTGATGCAGTAGCGGACAGTCTGGTCTTCCAGAGGCGTGTGGTTTTCGATCAGAAGGAGCATGCCCTCCACTGCGCGGTTCGCCGCAGCAACATTCGCCGGTTCGCCCGAAAGACGGAGCTGCGTTCCCCGACAGACTGCCGTAACGGAAAACTCTTTTTCCAGCAGGCGGATATTCCGGTCGCAATTGCCAAAAACGGCAGCAGCGATCTCTACACTATCCAGTTCAATGTTCTTTTCTGCCATGGATACCCTCCCGAAAAGGCCTAGTTTGATGCTCCTATTGTACCACCAAAACATCAATTAGAAAACTATGAAAATTGCACAAAAATTTCCGAGCGCTTCCATCGGTTTTTCCATATGCCATTTTCACTGACGTGATGAAAACAAAAACAGCTTCCGGATCCCGGAAAGATGCCCTGCCGGGAGCCGGAAGCCATTGTGAAAGATTCATGGAAGTCGGATCACTTCAGAAGCTGCGTGCAGACGAGCTCGAGAACGCTGCCGGCAATGCAGCGTGCCTTATCAGAAATCAGAAAGCAGTTGGCCAGTTCCTCCTTGCGCGGGTCCACGTCAGCAACCTTAAAGCCGGGCGTTACCGGGTACCCGCTGCGCAGAAGTCCCCGCAGGATCCCGGTAATCTGTGTTGTGACCGGCACCGTTGCCTCATCAACGGTCCGGATCTGTGCAATGGTCTCCCCGGCTTCTACCGAATCGCCGATATTGCGCACATCCTCAAATACACCTTCGGCCTGTGCGTGGATAACGCGCTCTTTGCCGAACCCGGCGATCACGCCCGGAATCCCCGTATTGGGGATGGCAGTTCCCTCCCGGATGATCCGACCAAGACGGTGACCGCGCTTCGTCTCGATCACAGCGTCCACATCTTTCCCTGCCGTAAAGCCTGGGCCGAGCGCGATCGTCAGCGGAGCCATATCCCGGGTCGTGCCGAGGTTCTTTTTAGCCAGAATGGCATCTACGACGGCTGCCGGCTTTGCAGACCGGATGCTCCCGCCGGCCGGATCAACAAGAACCGGGACGGCATTCTCTGCCCAGACAGCAGCAGCCTGTTCCAGCGAATCGATGCAGACGGCGCGGAGGCCCTCTACAGTCGTTTCCCCCTCATAAACTGCTTCGCACAACGCAACTTGCCGCCGGATGGCTGCCGGATGTTGGGCCTCCAATACCAATACACGGAACCCGGCGGACCACAAACGATGGATCGTACCGGTCGCAAGGTCGCCGCCGCCGCGCACAATGATCAATGCATCCTGATTCATCCGATCACCTCCCCGGGAATAACTTTTTCCAGCAATAATTCCATGGAGCCACCGCAGGCCGCTATGGCGGCATCTGCGTTCTGACCGTCTGCAGAAAAATGAACGACTCTGCTGTGCTGCAGGGAGTTCTCTGCCAGCATTTCCTGCGCGGCCAGGATCGTACGATGCTCCATGATACCGCCGCCCACGCTTCCTGCCGTTTGGCCGTCCGGACTAATCAGCATTTTTGCCCCGACCTCGCGCGGGGTGGACCCGTGGCGGGCAATAATGGTGGCCAAAACCGCAGGCTGGTTTGCTTTGTCTGCTGCATGCATCGCTTCCAGCAGTATGGGCGGAAAGCCTTCGGTCCGGGTCCGCTGGTTCTTGATGGAAACGATCTGCGCCATGATCGACAGTGCAATTTCTTCCGCCGTCTGGGAGCCGATGGAAAGACCGATTGGCGCATACAGTGCTTCCACGCGCTGCGCATCCGCTCCCTGTTCCAGAAGCTGACGGCGCACCAGCTGCGCCCGTCCGCGGCTGCCCATCATACCGACATAGGCAGCGGGCTTTTGCAGGATCTGCCGCAGACATACCACATCAAATGCGTGCGCCCGGGTCACGACCACAAAATACGTTTCCTCTCCGCCGGGCACCTGCTGCAGTGCCTGCTCAAACGGCAGACAAATCACCGTATCCGCTCCGGCCCCGCGCAGCATCTGCGCATATTCTTCGCGGTCGTCCATTGCAAGAACAGCAAGTCCCAGCAGCTTTGCCAGCCGGACTACTGATACCGCCACATGCCCGCCGCCGCAGATGACAAGCTGCGGCGGCGCACCGAAACGCTCTGCAAAGATGCGGATGCCTTCGATTTCACAGATGCCCGTTGCTGCGATTTTCTGCAGGGCATCCAGATGCTGCTGCAGAAGATCGCATGGTCCGGTTTTCCATGCGGGCTGCCCGTTCCGCAGTAGTATCTGCCCTCCGGCAAAGTCTCCCTCCAGAATATAAGCCAGTGTAAAGTTGCCGTTTCCTTTTTCTGCCTGCAGCACCTGATAGAGCGGCATTTTGTTCATCTGATCTTCTCCTGCCTTTTATTGTTCCACGGCCGCAGCCTTGTCATACCCGGCTCGGTCCAGACGATGCTGCCAGAGTTCGAACTCTTCCGGCAGCATCCTCCATGCAAGACCGCAGCCGGCCGAGATCTCCCGCGGGAGCGGGATCAGCCGGCCGGGTACATTCTGTGTCATACACTGCTTTTCCCATTCCATCGCTTCCAGCGTAGTCCGGAATGAAAGAACGATATACGTTTTCCGCGCTCTCATTCAGGCCTCCTGCGCCAGTTCCTGTACAGCCTGTGCAGCCTGCAGAACTTCCTGCTCGGTATTGAAATGTGAAAAACTGAACCGAACTGCACCCTGTTCTGCGGTTCCAAGTGCTTTATGCATCAGCGGAGCGCAGTGAGCGCCGGCGCGTACACAAATGCTGTAGTCTTCCCACAGAAGGTCAGCAATACGGGCAGAGTCCTCATCACCGATATTCAGCGATACGATAGGCGCATGCTGCTTCGCAAGCGGATCGCCATAAATTTTCACGTTGGGAATTGTTCGGACATTTTCGTAAAACAGTTCGGTGAGAGCCGTTTCTTTTTTCTGCAGATTTTCAATTCCTTGTGCAAGGAGCCACTCCGCACCGGCGCACAGACCAGCCAGCCCGGGAACGTTCAATGTGCCAGCTTCCAGCGCAGTCGGCATCTGCGAAGGGTGGTGTTCCAGAAAACTCTGTACGCCGCTGCCTCCCACAACAAGCGGACGCACTGCCAGACCCGGACGCACATAGATGCCGCCAGTTCCCTGCGGGCCGAGAAGCGCCTTGTGCCCGGTAAAACACAACACGTCGATTTCCATTGCCTGCACATCGATGGGCTGCGCTCCCGCCGTCTGGGATGCATCCACGACCAGAAGCATTCCGTTCCGGTGCGCCGTTCGTGCCGCCTCGGCAAGATCCGGCTCGTTTCCGGTGACGTTAGATGCCATAGTCAGGACGAATGCGCGGGTGTCCGGCCGGAGATATTCATCCCATTGCGTATCGCAGAACCGGCCTTCCGCATCTGTTCCGATAAAATCAAGCCGTGTGCCCTGCTCCCGCAGACGATACAGCGGCCGCAGAACAGAGTTGTGTTCGCAGACCGTTGTGATGATGTGATCGCCCGGCCCGAACAAACCGCTGATAGCCAGATTGAGCGCCTGCGTGGCGTTAGAAGTAAAAGCAATGCAGGAAGGATCCGGCGCGTTCAGCAGCTTTGCCATTGCACAGCGTGCCTGAAAAACGATTCGTGATGCATGCAGAGTCGGCTCATGCGCACCGCGCCCCGGGTTGCCCGCTGTACGCAGTGCATCCACCATTGCCTGTTCCACCTCAGGAGGCTTGCGCAGGGTGGTCGCCGCATTATCAAGATAGATCATGGTTTCACCACGCTGCCGGCCTGCGTCAGCTTTTCTACGATGGTGTACATATTGGTCACGCTGCCGACGGCAAGTTTCTCGGTCAGGCCGTAGAAATTCAGACAGGTGCCACAGGTCATGATCTCCACACCCTGTGCTTCCAGTGCCTTCAGGTCTTCCAGCATGGGGGAACCTTCGCAGGTCAGGGATGCGCCGCTATTGTAGAAAAGAATGGTCTTGGGCAGCTGATCCTGCTGGGTCAGTGCAAAGACAAAGGCTTTGAGCAGGGTCTTGCCAAGCTCTTCTGCACCAATGCCCATTTTGTCCGAGCCGATGGCCACGACTGTATCCGTGCGGGTGTCCGGCACACAGGCGGGTGCTTCCTCTTGAGGCTCTTCAGCTGCTTCGCCAATGGTGAACAGCACACGGTATTCCTGCTCTGCCAGCTTTTCTGCACTGTACTGATAACCCTTCTGCTGAGCCATTTTGGTCAGATTCTGTACGGCAATCTCGTTGTCTACGAGCACCTCCACCTGTCCGGTGCCTTTCAACTCGGCAATAGCCTTTTTCGCTTTTACAACAGGAAGCGGGCATGCGTCTCCGCGGGCATCAACATTCACCATCATTTGGGTAGCTCCTTTCAGTATTTCACAAGAATTTCCTGTTCCGCCTTGGGCAGAATTTCGCCCACGATCCGTGCAGGAAGCCCTGCCGCCTGCAGTTCCGCTTCCAGCGCGGCGGCTGCTTCCGGCGCAACAGCCAGAAGCAGCCCGCCGGAAGTCTGCGGATCGAACAGAACCTCCTCCATGGAAAAGGAAACATTTTCAAACGTAACAAACGGACCGGTATGGTTGCGGTTGCGCTGTCCGGCGGCAGTGTACAGAAAATCATCTGCAGCCTTTTCCGCCCCCGACAGCACCGGTACTGCACGGGCATTGACGACGCAGGAAAGCTTCCCGCCCATCATCTCGTGCAGATGACCCAGAAAGCTGAAGCCCGTCACATCTGTGGCAGCATGAACCGGGTAGCGGCGGCTGATCCCAGCAGCAGCCTTGTTCAGCGTTGTCATGGAAGCAACGGCGGCATCCATATGCTCCGGCGCTGCTTCGCCCACGCGGTTTGCCGTGCAGATCAGCCCAACGCCCAGTGCCTTGGTCAGGATCAGCTTGTCACCGGGGAGGCCGGTATCGTTTGCGTAAAGACGTTTCGGGTCTACAAGCCCCGTCACAGACAGACCGTACTTTACGCCGCTGTCAGCGATGGAATGGCCGCCCGCCAGAACACCGCCGGCTTCTGCCACTTTTTCGGCTCCGCCGCGCAGGATCTCGCCCAGAATGTTCAGGTCCATGCTTTCCGGAAAACAGACGAGGTTCAGTGCAGTTTTCACCTCACCGCCCATGGCGTAGACATCGCTCAGCGCGTTTGCGGCTGCGATCTGCCCGAAGGTATAGGGATCATCCACCATCGGCGGAAAAAAGTCCACGGTCTGAACCAGAGCAACGTCATCCGTGATGCGGTAAACCGCTGCATCATCCCGGCTGTCATACCCCACCAGAAGGTTCGGGTCTTTCTCTCCCCGGGGCAGTTTTTCCAGAATACGGCTCAGTACACCGGCCCCAAGCTTCGCCGTACAGCCGCCTCCGGTGCAGAACACGATCTTTTCTTCTTTGCTCATGCGCGTTCTCCCTCTTCAAAATGTGTCAAAACGCCGGTTATCTGATAGCGTTCCTGCAGGATGCGGAGCGTCTGCTTCCCAAGCAGTTGACTGTCCGGCGTATCCGCCTGATTGAGCACAGCATAAAATGCTCTGCTACCCACCAGCTTGCGCCCGCCCTGTTCACTGGCCAGCAATTCCGCCAGCAATTCCGGCGTCAGCGCAGCATCCAGCGGAGCACCCAGAAGTCCGGCCGCCAGCTCTGCCCGGAAGCAGACTTTTTCCAGCGGACGTCCCAGTGCCGAAAGGCCGGCCACTGCCAGCACGGTGTCGCACTGCGGCAAAATTACCGGTTCGTGCACCGCCGGAGCTTTGCACGGCATCCGCTTTGCCCCGTCTGCTTCAATGAGCGTCAGGTCGGCAAGCTCCATCCACCGGGTCAGCAGCTGTGCAGGCGGAACGGTCAGCTTGCCTTCCGGGGCGGCTGACCCTGCAACGGCATAGCTGCCGTCAGCCCACAGTGCATCCCGGGCAGCATTGTTATCCGCCCAGACGCCGCCGGGCGGCTTCATGATATGCGTTGTTGTCGCAGCCAGAACTTTCCAGTCTTTGCGGGCGCAGCAGGATGCCATGGCATACATCAGAGTCGTTTTTCCGCCGCCGCCCACAAGCGAGACGATATGTCCCTTTTCTGTCAGAAACGGAAAGCAGCTTTCCAGATTCATTCTTCGCCCTTTTTCGCCGCCGCTGCCATGGCAATCTTTTCCGGCGTGATGGGCAGCTCATAGAACCGAGTGCCGATGGCGTTGTAAATCGCATCCGAAATGGCCGGAAGCGGGGTGTTGATGACCACTTCACCGATGGATTTGGCACCGAAGGGGCCGTTCGGCTCGTAGCTGCTCTCAAATTCTACCCGGATCCTGCCCACATCCGTGCGGGCCGGGATCTTGTACTGGAACAGCGAATTTTCCTCCGGATAGCCTTTTTTGTCGTAAGTGACGTTCTCGGTCAGGGTCATACCGATACCCTGCAGCAGGCCGCCCTCGGCCTGCACACGGGTCAGATTCGGGTTGATGGGCGTGCCGCAGTCCACACAGGCGTCAAACTCCAGCAGCTTCACTTCGCCGGTCTCGGTGTCCACTTCCACTTCTGCCGCGCCTGCCATGTACGGCGGGGGCGACAGCGGCGAAGAATGCGTCTCGGTGGCTTCCAGCGGCACTGCATGTCCGTTCTGCGCCGCTGCTGCAACTTCAGCCAGCGTCACCTGATGAGAAGGCTCTGTACTCTCGAACACCGCTTTGCCGTCAAACTCCACCGCATCCGCCGGGCAGTTCAAAAGCTCTGCGCCCAGCTTGCAGATCTGCTCCCGCAGCTTCATGGCGCACTTTTCCGTGGCCTTTCCGGTCACATAGATGGTGCTGGACGCATAGGAGCCGGAGTCGTAGGGCGAAGAGTCGGTATCTGCGCCAAACACAGAGATCTCCTCCAGCGTGCAATCCAGAACTTCGGCCGCGATCTGCGCCAGTGTGGTATCGCAGCCGGTGCCCATATCGGCGGCACCGATCATCAGGGTATACGAACCATCATCGTTCAGTTTCAGGGTGGCGCTGCCCACATCCATTCCGGAAATGCCGGAGCCCTGCATGGCCATGCCCATGCCGACGGCACGGACTTTGCCGTTTCCCATGTCCCGGACGGGGTATTTGTGCTCCCAGTCGATCATCTCACGCACCTTGACAAGGCAGCGGTCCAGCGCACAGCTGGTGTTCACGGCACCGTAGTAGGCGGGCATCACGTCACCTTCCTGCACGGTATTCTTGAGCCGCAGCGCAAAGGGATCCATGTTCAGCTTATGGGCCAGCTCGTTCACGGCCGATTCCACCGCAAACAGACCCTGTGTTGCGCCGTAGCCGCGGTAGGCACCGGCAGACATATGGTTGGTATACACCACATCGCTGACAAAACGGAATGCCTCGGCCTTGCCGTACAGCGGGATGGATTTATGTCCGGACAGGCCGACCGTTGTGGGGCCATGTTCGCCGTAAGCGCCCGTGTTGGATAGGGTGTACAGGTCGATGCCCTTCACGATGCCGTCTTTGGTGGCGCCTAACCGGACATGCATCTCCATCTCATGCCGGGGCGAGGAAGCGATCTGGCTTTCTACGCGGCTGAAGATGATCTTGGAGGGCTTTTTGGTTTTCCATGTCACGAACGCCGGGTACACTTCGCACACCGCCGTCTGCTTGGCGCCGAAACCTCCGCCGATACGGGGCTTGGATACCCGCACCATGGTCTTTGGAATATGCAGAGCGTTGGCAATGTTGCGCCGTGCATGGAACACGATCTGGGTCGAGCTGAGTACGTTCAGACGGCCGTAGGTGTCGATGGAGCAGTAAGTGCGGAAAGTCTCCATCATGGCCTGCTGGCAGGCTTTGGTGTGATACACATGGTCGATGACTACATCGCACCCGGCCAGAACGGCATCGATATCGCCGGAACTGCTTTCGTCGTGAGCGCACAGGTTCCGTTTGTTATCGGCTCCCACCGGGCACAGACTTTCCCAGTTATCCTCCGGATGGACGAGGACCGGGTTGTCCTTGGACGTGTGGTAATCCAGCACAGCTTCCAACACGTCATACTCGACCTTGATGAGCTTCAGCGCTTTGTCTACGCATTTTTCATCCTTACCGGCCACAATGGCCACCACATCGCCCACAAAGCGCACATGGCGGTCGATGACCAGCCGGTCGTAAGGGCTGGCTTCCGGGTAGGTCTGGCCGGCCTCGGTATAGCGGCGGCCATTCTGATCCACATCTTCCCAGGTATAGATTGCTTCGATGCCCGGCACCTTTTTTGCCACAGCAGTATTGATGGTCTTTACGATGGCATTGGCGTGGGGAGAACGCAGCAGTTTGACGATCAGGCAGTCCGCCGGAATCACGTCATCCATGTACACGGGCTGGCCTGTGACCAGCTGCATGGCGTCTTTTTTGCGGAACGGCTTGTTGACGGTATTCATTCAGCGGCCTCCTTCTGCTTTTTCCATGCAAGAAAATTCATGATGCCACGCAGCTGGCCCTCGTAGCCGGAGCAGCGGCAAAGGTTGCCGGACAGATATTCTTTAACCTCTTCCTCGCTGGGGTACGGATTTTCGCGGAACAGCGCCAGCGCATTCATGATAAAACCGGGATTGCAGAAGCCGCACTGCTCCGCGCCCTGATCCGCGATAAAGCCGCCGAACTCCGCTGCTTCTTCCTGCAGGCCTTCCAGTGTGGTAATGCTGTGGCCGCTGGCACGCGCTGCCAGTACCGAGCAGGACAGCACCGGTTTCTCGTCCAGAAACACCGTGCACAGACCGCAGTTGGAGGTCTCACAGCCGCGCTTGACGCTCTTGCAGCCGTGGGCACGTACAAAATCGATCAGCAGCATATCCGCAGCCACATCATCCGTGACCTTGATGCCGTTCAATGTAAGAGTGATCTGCATTTAATTTTCCTCCTGTGCCGTGCGTACTTCCAACTCCACAACAGCACGCTTTGTCAGAACGCCTGCCAGATGGCAGCGGTATTCCGCACTGCCGCGCATATTGGAGCCGGTAATGATATCGTTCTTTACTGCATCGGCGCATTTCAGCGCCAGCTCCTGTGCAGGCACGCCGTTTTCCGCCGGGAACTCATACAGCACTGCTTTGAGCGGGCGTGCGCCGATTGCAATGCGATAGCACCCATCTGCAAGACGGGCAGCGGCGCAAGTGAGCACCGGGATATCGGTCTGGCTGTTGCGAACAGACTGATAGAAAAATTCCGCTTTTTCCTTTTTGACGATCAGCCGCACAAGGATGTCCCGGTCATAGGGGCGCTCGGCATATTCCTGCAGGGGAACGATGCCGCCCTTGTAAAGCTCCACCGAACAGTCCATGGCAAGAAACAGCGTCAGCACATCAGAGAAACCGAAGCGGCTGTAGATACTGCCGCCCACGGTAGCCAGATTGCGCAGTTGCACGCCCACGATATGCCGCAGAGCTTCTTTTGCTGCGCCGTGGGTATAGGCGGCAAGGCCGGGGTGCTCCTCCAGCTGCCGCAGTGTGACCATGGCACCGATGGAAAAACTGTCCTCGGTCTCCTCTATGGTGTCCAGTCCCAGACCGGACAGGTCGATGGCTGTGCCGACATTGATGTTCTCCATTTTGAGCCAGATCATGCCGCCCAGCACACGGTTGGCCTTTTTCTGGTTCAGCTGCCACGCTTCTTCCAGAGTTTCGGCCCGCTTATATTCTCGGATCGTCATCATAGCTGCAGGTTCCTCTCTTTTTTCTCTGTTCTTTTATTTTAACACAGATTTCGATATAATACTATTGTGAATTCGTTTCAGAAGGAGTGGTACTATATGAAAGAACTTCTTCCGGTGGGCTGTGTCATCATGGCGTCCGGTCTGAGCCAGCGCTTCGGTTCCAACAAACTCCTCGCGCCGTTCTGCGGGGAACCGATGCTTTGCCGCGCATTTGCGGCGACCGATACCCCAAAGCTTTCGGCCCGCATCGTGGTGACACGTTCGGACGAAGTTGCACAGCTTTGCCGTTCCCGCAATGTTCCGGTGCTGCTGCACGATCTGCCCGGCCGAAACGATACGGTGCGGCTGGGACTTTCTGCGCTGCTGGAACAGGTGCCGGAGCTTTTTGGCTGCATGTTCCTGCCGGGAGACCAGCCGCTTTTGTGCCGCGAGACAGTGGAAGCCATGGCAGGCATCTCCGGATGGGATCACAGGACCCGGCTGGAACGGCAAAAAGAAACAGAACGGGAAATCTTCCGTCTGGGATTCCGGACCCGTAACGACCCATCTCCCCTTACCGGAAGCCCCGTTCTGTTTGAAAAAGGACTTTTTCAGGAACTGCTCACCTTGCCGCAGGGCATGGGCGGCAGTGTTCTGCTTCGGAAATATCCCGCTCATGTTCACACCGTCTACATTTCGGATCGGAATGAACTGGCCGACGCCGACACGCCCGAAGCACTGGCGCAATTGGAATCACTGGCCCGGCAGAAGCTTTGAGCTTTATTCTGCCTTGTCATCCTTCGGCAGCAGCACATTCAGCAGGATCGCCACGAATGCAGCCGGAACGATGCCGGATTCGCCGCAGATCAGCTGGAAAGCGTGCGGAGCCTGTGCCAGAATGCCGCTGTTGGCACCCATGCCGTAGCCAACACCCAGAGCCACCGAGACGATGGTAAGCTGACGAGGGGTCATCTTTTCCTTGGTGATGAGCTGAATGCCGCTGACCACGATGGAAGAGAACATCATAACGGCAGCACCGCCCAGAACGGCCTGCGGCATAATGGAGATCAGCGCGCCGAGCTTGGGGATCAGGCCGCACAGGATCAGGAAGATGGCACCGGAGGCCAGAGCCATGCGGTTGACCACCTTGGTCATGGCCACCAGACCCACGTTCTGGCTGAAGGAAGTGTTGGGCAGAACGCCGAACAGAGCCGCAAAGGTAGAGCCCAGACCGTCACAGATCACGCCGCCGGACAGTTCTTTATCGGTGGGCTCGCGATTCATGCCGCCCTCCATGACACCGGAGATATCACCCACGGTCTCAACAGCGGTAACAACGAACATGATCAACACCGGCATAATAGCGCGCATATCAAACACGATCTTGACCGGCATCAGCTTGGGGATCGCAAACCAGGAAGCCTGCGCAACTTTATCCCAGTTGAGGACCCACGCTTTGGTGAACTCCACGCCGTCGGCGGTAACGCCGGTGGCAGGCAGGACAAAACCCATCACAAACGCTGCCAGATAACCTGCCAGAATACCGATCAGGATGGCGGAAGAACTGAGGAAGCCGGTGGTCCAGTGCTTGAAGATCAGGATCACCACCAGTACGAACAGCGCCAGCAGCAGATTTTCCATCGAACCGAAATCCTTTGCGCTGTTGCCGCCGCCGAAGGAGTTGATGCCAACAGAGATCAGCGACAAACCGATGGACAGCACCACCGTGCCGGTGACCACAGGCGGAAAGAATTTGCGCAGGGGTTTGAGGAAGAAGCCGAGCACGCTTTCGAAAATGCCGCCGATGATCGACGCACCCATAATGGCGCCATAAGCCAGCACGCCGCCGCCCATGCTGCCGACGACACTGTTGAACACGCCGATAAAACCAGAGCTTGTACCCATAATGATAGGCACGGCACCGCCGACCGGTCCGATGGTGAACAGCTGCACCAGCGTGACCACACCGGCAACGAACATGGCGCTCTGCAGCAGCGTGACCTGCAGGTCAGCAAATTCACCGCCCGCAATGCCGCAGGCGCTGGTAATGATCAGCAGCGGGGTCAGGTTGCCCACAAACATAGCGCAGACATGCTGCAGACCCAGCGGAATAGCCTGCTTCAGGGACATTTTGGCGTCGAACTGATAAGCCGACTCCTCGAGTTTGACTTCCTTCAAACGATCCACTCTCCTCAGATTTTGACACAGTTTGTATTTTCGGATGCTTCGGAAAAAAGCGGATTCATTATAGCAAAACTGAGAATTATTGTAAATTAAGTATGACTTTTCCGTGAACGGTTGTTCTTCATATCCCGGCGGCATTTTTTGCTCTGAACTGAACAAAGCAGGACGTTCTACGCGCCTTTTCTTCCGCTTCCGGCGGATTTTCGCGCAGAACACCCTGCTTTTCCGGATTCATCTCTCTTCTTTTTGTGCGATACAGAAATTTTACAGTTCTGTCAATCCGTAATCCCTCAGACAGCGCCGGATGCCCTGCCGGGTCGTGTCAAAATGGATGCCGCAGTGTTCCAGTTTTGTCACGTCCATTACAAGGTTGCGGTGCCAGTCTGCTTCTTCGATCCGCACGGTGATGCCAAGTTCCTGCGCAAACTGCTGCGCGGTGCACACCATATCCGCATCGTTTCCGCTGCCGAAGTTATACACCCCGCCGGGGAGACTGAGTGCAGGTTCCAGATTGCAGATCACTTGCCGGACATAGGTCACCCCGCGGAAATCGTTCCGGGAGAACGTTGCCGTTTCCCCCTTCACCGCAGCACGCAGGAGGTTCATCGGCAGATTGCCCCGGATGGGCAGACCGTAACCGGGAAGGTCATACATCCATGCGGCGCGGAGATGAACCGAGTCCGGGCAGATCTGCAGCACACGCTGCTCTGCTTCCAGTTTATAGCGGCCATACACATTGGAAGGGGCCAGCTCCAGTGTTTCCGGCAGCGGTCCTGCTTCCGGAACACCTGCGTAGACCTGATCCGAACTGAACGCTGCTAACTTTGCATGGGTCTTTGCGGCTGCTTTCGCCAGCCAGACCGGCAGCTGCACGTTTGCACGATATGCCTCTTCCGGATACTGAGCGCAGTAACCGGTGTCCGAGATCGCCGCCGTATGCAGGATCACGTCCGGGCAGATCTTTTCGACCTGCTCCATGATTTGCGCTTCGCCGGCCGTCCGGAAAAAGCCTTTGGGCAGCGTGTACAGAGCATCGTTCCGGCTCCATTGCTGCAGGATACGGGAACCGACAAATCCGCCTGCACCGGTGACGAGGATCTTTTTCATTGCAGAGTTACTCCTTTTTCGTTTGGAAACAAAAAGCGCCCGGGAGCACCGCAGTTTCCGGGCAGCTTCTGCTACAGGGTCAGACAAAAAATTCCAGCACAAAAACCACCGCGCAGCAGGCCACCGAAACCTGAAACAGGCTTGCGCCGAACCATGCTGCAGCGATGCCCACCACCAGTGCCATGGCGCCGGCCACAGGGCTCTGGGTCGCGTTGACGATGGCCGGAAAGGTCATGACTGCCAGCGTAACATACGGTACATAGTATAAAAAAGACTGGACGAAGCGGTTCTTGATGGGCTTGCGGATCAGCGTAAGCGGAAGGATGCGGATCGCATAGGACACCAGTGCCATGACCGCAATGTAGATATAATTATTGTGCGTCATGCTCTGCCTCCTGTTCCTCCGTATTGACCGGGAAAAGCACCGCTGCTGCACTGGAAATGAGCACCGTGAGCAGGATGGTGCGGGTTCCCTCCGAAAGCGCGGAGATGCCCGGCAGATAGTTGCACACAAAACTCAGTGCAAAGCTGATGGCCACCAATGCTGCCACAACTTTGCTCTTGCGGGCCGGCGGGATGATGATGGCCAGAAACATGCCGTACAAAGCCACACTCAGCGCGCTGACTGCCCGCAGCGGCAGCAGATTGCCTGCGATGATACCCAGTGCCGTACCGCTCGCCCATGCGGGTGCGGCCAGCAGGATGGCACCGTAGGTATAATACGGGTTCAGACTGCCCGGCCGGGCAATGGTGATGCCGAACAATTCATCCGTCACATCATAGCCGATGACCAGCCGGTGCCAGAAGGGCGTGCCCGGCGCAAACCGCTGGGCAAGCGCGCAGCTCATAAGCAGATAGCGCGCATTGGCAATCAGGGTGATGACCGCCACCTCCAGACAACTTGCGTTTGCCATAATGATCGCAAACGCTGCATACTCGCCTGCCGAAGCGTTGTTCAGCAGGCTGACAAGGAACCCCTGAAACGGGGTGAATCCTGCCCGCCTGGCCGCAATGCCAAGCGAGAACGAGACTGCAAAATAACCCAGAGCAATGGGCACGCCGTCGCGCATCCCTTCGCAGAAGATCTTGCGGCTGAAAGCCCAGACCGGCTTTTTTTCACTGACAAGTTTCGGGTCAAGGAACTTTGATTCCGTCTCCATGTTGACTGATGCTCCTTTCCTATTCCAAACACCAGAGTCTATTATACTCCGCCCGGGCAGGATAGAAAAGAGCTTTTCGGGTTATTTCGCGCGCAAAAAGAGAACGCTGCCGTTTTGCGGCAGCGTTCTTCGGTCATTTTACACACTGGGCACCAAAAAGTGCTGTGCCTGCGGCAATGTCTGTGTGTCAGCGTCCAGCCCGTTGGCAGCCAGCATCTGTGCAGGAGAAACATGAAACCGCCGGGCGATGTCAAAGGGCTTTTCCCCTTCCTGCGCGTAATAGATGCGCAGGGCGATCTCCGGATCCGCTGCAGTCAAAGCCTCACCAAGAGAGACCTCGCCGATCACGGTGAACGCTTTCCGGCAGAGGACCGCCCCCTCTGCCCGGGCTGTCACAGTTACGTCCAGCGTCCCGCCTGCGCAGCTGCACTGGACATTTTCCGTGCTCAGCCAGCACTCCGGGAAAAGTTCTGTGCCCGGCGGTACTTCTGCCGGAAGCGGAAAACGCAGTTCCAGCGGCTTTTCATAGCTTTCCAGCTCGGCAAGGCTGTTCTCGGCAAAGGCTGTGGCAACCGCCCGAACCGTCAGCTCCGGCCTGCCGTCCCGCCAGTCGATCTGCACAGGACCATATGAAACGAAACAGGCACGCAGCTGTGCACCCGCATCCGGAAGCGGGCCTGCCGCTGAAGCAGAGGAAGTTTCATTCAGCAGACAGGCCAGATCATCCACAGCCAGTTCCTGCGGGGTGAGATTCGTCTCGTACCGGGTGGAAAATGCATCTGCCGCCGTCTGCAACTGAAACGGCCGCCAGGCATGCAGGTGCATCATCACGTTTGCCGTCAACTGGCTGCCGGCATCCTGCTCTCCCTCTGAAACGGAGAAGCCGACAGGCTCCAGAACACACAGGCATTTGCAGTCCTCCGCGATGCCGTCCAGATCTACGACCTGCTGGAACGGCAGCGCCGCTGCCTGACTCTGCAAAGAGGTCTCCCCTTCGGCACGCCACGCGCACGATGCCCGGATCTCGCCTTTGACCACGGCTTTTCCGGTCAGAAGCTTTACCTCCCGTACCGCAGCGGTTCCGGTGATGTCCAACACTGCGGCCGGTGGCTTTGCGAACACCAGTTCACCTTCGGCCGTGACCAGCTTTTCCAGAACCGCCACGCTGCGCACGCCGCTGACCGTATGCAGCCGCTGCTCAATGTTCCCGTCCGCCAGCGCGGTGATGACCTCGGAGTTGTTCTGCGTGTGAAGGGAGACGACCAGCCCGAACGCACCGCGCACTTCGATGCGGCGGGGCGTCACTGCCCGGCAGTTGAGGTATTCGGTCTGGCCCTCGACCATGGCTGCCCAGGATGTGGAATCAGCTTCCGGCGTTTCCAGCTGTTTTGTGAAAGGCAGCTTCTGCTCTGTCTGGCAAAGACCCGTCCCGTCTTCGCCCTGATAAAACACGACACAGCGCAGATAGCCCTCCAGCGTCAGCCGACCGGGCTGCAGCCGTTTTTGCAGAACGACCGGTTTTGCAAAGCATTTGACCAGCTTGAACACCGGCGGAAGATAGTCTGAGATAAGGATCTCGGTCTCAAGCGGGAGTTCGGCTTTCATCGTGCAGTCAGCCCCCGCCTGCGGCAATGTATCCCGAAAGATCTTCAGTTCCATGCAGTGTACCCCTTTCCCTGTCCGTCTCTATCAAAAGGTATGCACACTCTGGCTCGGATATGCAAAAGAGCACGGTGCCGCATGTGCACCGTGCTCTCAGGATCAGTTTAAATTTCGCGGAGGACCGAGATGGTTTTGATGCCATATCGTTTCATCAGTTCCACTGCCGCAGGCGAGACGCCCTCACCGCTGACCACAATGGGGATCGCCGGCGGGCAGGAAACTGTCGGCATCGCGCAGACGCGCCCCGCAGCCTGCTCTGCCGGGATCATCTCCTGCGGGGCGAATACCGCCTGCCGGATCGCGCAGTGGGCTGCAAGGCTCTGTTGCAGCGCCCGGAACCCGTCTGCCGTCTGTTCCGGAACCGGAATCGGGCCGGGAATCGTTTCCGCGATACTGCGGACGGCAGCCGTCAGACGCTCGA
>ERZ791868.621-NODE-621-length-26361-cov-3.472820_pt1 | contig 26361 bp, 19 predicted proteins | sample MGYA00510281_ERZ791868 | MGnify/ENA primary metagenome ERZ791868 (study PRJEB30046, sample SAMN00792046) | human gut metagenome | study: EMG produced TPA metagenomics assembly of the A metagenome-wide association study of gut microbiota in type 2... | reverse complement strand
GTCGGTGCCACGGCGTTGCTTGCCCTGGGGGCGGGCGTGCGCGGCGCGAAGGGATCAGGCGAGCTGATTCGTCCTCCGGGCAGTGTCGGCGAAGACGAATTCTTGGCGCGCTGCATTCGGTGCGACCGCTGCCGCAGCGTCTGTCATCTGAATGTGATTTCGGTGGCGGGATTTTCCGACGGGCTCATCCATGTCCGTACGCCCTTTCTTGATTTTCATCTCGGACACTGCGACTTTTGTCAGGACTGTGCTCGGGTGTGTCCGACGCATGCCATCGAAATGTTTGATCCCAAAACGGTCAAGGTGGGTGTGGCCGAACTCACCGAGCGTTGCATTGCGCTTCGAACCGGGGCTTGTCGGCTTTGTTACGACGAGTGTGAATACAAGGCCATTACGCTGGACGCCCGAAACCGTCCGGTGATTCATGCGGATAAGTGCAACGGTTGCGGTTTGTGTGTGAAGGTGTGTCCGGCTAATGTTCTGCAGTCGTTTAAGGACGGTTCACAACGGGGAGTTGTAATTCATCCGATTCACAAGGAGGCTCAAAAATGAAAAAGCCTCTGAAGTCGTCTTGGCTGCGTACGCTGATTCCCGTCGCTTTCATTTTGTTCACGGTTGTCGGAACGATCTGGCACACCGGATGGGGTACGTTGTCCTCCTTCGGTTGGAAGGAGATTGCGGCGATTTGCCCCTTGGGCGCTCTTGAAACAATGCTTGCCGAAAAGACGATTTTGCCCAGAGCGCTTGCTGCTTTGGCTGTCTTTTTCGTGCTGGTGGTGATTTTCGGGCGCTTTTTCTGCGGCTGGCTTTGTCCCGTTCCGTCCGTTTCCCGTTTGCTGCAATTTCTGAAAACGGGAGGGCGCAGACGAGAAAAGGAAGAAGATGTTGCGGAGGAAGATACGCAACGGCAGATTGTTCTGCTGGCACAGCCGACACAAGACAAGCACGCGGAAACGTGCGGCATTTCATCGTGTGCCGGCTGCTCAAGCTGCAGTGCGGGTGAAGCGGTAAAGAAAACGGCAGCACAAAAACGGCAGGCGGCAGACGCCGGTCCTTTGACTGTTCTTGCCGGCGCTCTGGCCTCAAGTGCCGTATTCGGCTTTCCTGTGTTCTGCTTGATCTGCCCCGTCGGTCTGACCTTTGCCGTGGTGATCGCACTTTCGCGGTTGTTCCAATTCAATGAATCGGGCTGGGAAGTTTTGATTTTTGCGGCATTTCTTGTCTTGGAACTGCTGGTGCTGCGACGTTGGTGCCGCAATTTCTGTCCGCTGGGAGCCCTAATCGGGCTGATGAGCCGATTGAATCGCCTTTTTGTGCCGCGCATCAATCCCAAAGCCTGCGTGCATGCGACGCATGGCGTGGACTGCCGCATTTGTGCGGACGCTTGTCCGGAGGGTATTGATCTCAGAAGGGGAAAATTGACGAGCGCTGACGTTTCAGTGTGCATCAAGTGCCGTGCCTGTGCCGAAGTTTGCCCTTCACGAGCAGTGAGTTTCCCGTTGCTGCCGTCGTCGCCTTTTGTCGAGACGGCTCCGATGCCGGCGCGTGGCCGAATCGAAATCGTGCCTGTCGCTGAACGTCTCGTCGGTTACGAAGAAGTCAGGCGGCCGCTCGATATTCGGGAGGCTGTCAGGCAGAGCTCGCGTTGCTTGCGATGCGGTCGATGCACCTCGGTCTGCCCTCAGGGTAACCGTGTGTCGCAGTGGATGGCTCTTTTGAGTCGGGGCGATGTGGATGGTGCGGCTCGATTGATGCTGCAGGAAGGCGCCTTGCCTGAAATCTGCGGAAGGGTTTGTCCGTCCGAACGGTTCTGCGAGCGTGTGTGCTCCATGCAGGAAGCCGAAGGCGCAGTGATGATTCCCGATATCGAACGCGCGGTGTCGCAGTATGCGCTTGACCACGGATTCAAACCCGGCATTCGTCGCGCGAGAGTGCCTGCCAAAGCAGCGGTTATCGGAGCAGGACCGGCGGGGCTGGCTTGCGCCGATTATCTGGCCAGACGCGGCGTGAATGTGACGGTTTACGACAAAGAAAGGGATATTGGCGGGCTTCTTTCCTACGGCATTCCGCCGTTTAAGCTTTCGCGAGACGTTGTTGCGCGGCGCAGAGCGCTCTTAAACGAACTGGGCGTGAAGCTGGTGATGGCAACGACATTGGGCAAGGAGCTGGACTTCGAGTCGATTCGTCGGCAAAACGATGCGGTGTTTGTGGCCACCGGCGCGGGTTGCGCCGTCGGTCTGTCACTGCCGGGAGAGGATTTGCCTGGGGTGTTGCCTGCCATGGTGCTGTTGGGAGCAGTCAGTCGTCGAGCGCTCGGTGAGTCGAACCAAATGCCGGATGTAAAAGGCAAACGCGTCGTGGTGCTCGGCGGCGGCGATACGGCGGTGGATTGCTTGCGCTGTGCGATTCGAGAAGGGGCGGCCTCGGCGACGGCTGTGGCAAGAAAGCCGAGAGAAGCACTGCGAGCTATGGTTGGCGAACTGCAACAGGCCCAAGAAGAGGGAGCAGAGATCCTTTGCGGGTTGCAGGTAGAGCGTCTCGTGTCTGCCGGCGGCATTGTGTCGGCAGTTTTGTGCAGGGATGGGGACGGAAAAGAACTCGAAGTGCCTGCGGATGTTGTCTTTGTTGCCTACGGATTTAGGCCGGAACCGATTCCCTGGTTGGCCGGCAGCGGCGTTGCATTTGATAACGCAGGCCGCATTTGCGTGGATGACAACAACGCGACGAACGTGGCCGGAATTTACGCCGGGGGTGATGCTGTGCGCGGAGTGGCTTTTGTGTCGACGGCGGTGGCCGACGGAAGACGCGCAGCGCGGGCGATTCTTCGGTATTGCTCAATTGCCTGACTGTCGGCGGGCACGGTCGAACGCAACAGTTGCGGCCATGTGCGCGAGCTTGCTGAAGTTTCGCATCTGAGTGCCGAGAGTGATCATGAACCATTCGGCAAACGCACGCAGTCTCGGGGAATTGCGCTCGTCTTCCAGACGAGTGATCAGGCACATTGTCCAGACTTCTCGCTCCCAACCTTCGAGAATGGGAACAACCGTTCTGTTTTGAAGTTCCTCGAGTACGTGGCCGGCATAGAGGTCCACGGTAATGCCTTGATGGTTGAGCAGCAATTGCTTCAAACTCATCTGGTCGTGCGTCATGAACGTGTTTTTCCAGTGAATCGGCGCGCAGTCGCCACTGACGTTGTACAGAACGTCCGTTGGGTCATGAGCCACGGTTTTAAGCAGCAGTCCGGTGTGCTCGGAAAGGTCTTCGGGGGATTTGGGGATGCCGTGTTTATTCAGGTATTCGGGTGTGGCGAACACCGGCGTGGAGGAGCTGTTGTATTGCCGAACGACGAGGCCGGAATCATCAAGCGGAAGGCGGTTAGCGACGATGGCATCAACCGTGTCTGCCCGGATCGCATCCGGATGAACTTCGGGCAGGATCGCAAATTCCACATCGGGGTGGTCGCTCGAGTAGTGCAGTAAGGCTTCGGAGAAAAATAATCTCGCAAGCTCAATGGGGGCGGCAAAGCGAATGGTGAGTTTGTCCGTCAGATGATTGCGGGTGAAGATTTCCAGATTGCGAAAACCGGTGACAAGAGGTTCGACGGACTTGACGAGTTCGGCACAGCGCGGCGTGGGTGAGATCGGACGGTGAGACTTGTCAAAGAGCGCGAAGCCGAGCTCTTCTTCAAGGTTGTGAAGAAGGCGCGAGACCTTGGGCAAATCAAGATCAAGGACAATAGCGGTGCGCGAGAGACTGCGCGTACGGGCGGCAACGACGAGCACCTCCCACGCTTCGAGGTTGTCGATGGTTTTCACGGTGGTTTCGAAATTGGGCTGATAACGAAGCTTGAAACGGTTGTTTTGGTAATGCGCCCGATTTTAGCCGAGCGAAACAGCGGTCAATTTTCAAAAAATTCAGTTTGATTGAGGGATTGTGAAATTGGTGCCGTTTCTCAGCGCTTCGACGAGCTCCGTGGCCCAACGAAGCTGCCGTTCCTTTTGCGCAGGGATCGCAATTCGAATGTGGCGCTGCGCCCAGGCGTTGGTGAGCTTTACCGCACGGGCGCGCGGGTGGGGCTGAGCTTCGAAAGCGACGCGGCTGGCAATGCCGATTCCAACACCTGCGGCGGCCATCTGAAAGAGGATTGGTTGATTGGAGACGCGAACCTTGGAAACGAGCTTGTGGCCGAGTTCTCTAGCTCTTTCGTCGACGAAACGCTGCATTTCGACGTGTTCGCTCAGGGAGACGAAGTCCTCGTTCAGACATTCGGCGAAATCCAATGCTTCACGGTGCGCCAACGGGGAATCGATGCTTACGATCACCACAAGATCGTCGCGGGCGTAGTCTATGAAAGTAACGCCCGGATAATCGCCAACGAAGGCGCTCAGGCCGATGTCGGCTCTGTCTTCGGCGACGGCTTCGACCACGTCGCGTGAAGAACAGCGATGGTGAGAGATCGAAACGTCAGGATGAGCCTTCAAAAAACGCGCCAGCCCATCGGCCAGAAAGTTCATGGCAGCGCCGTAGTTAGAGACGATCCGAAGCGTTCCGGCCTCGCGACTCACAAAAGGCTCGAGATCGCGAAGCATGCCATCAATGTCGCGCTCAATGCGAAGAGCTCCCTGCCGCACGATTTCGCCGGCAGGCGTTACCGCCATACCCTGTGCCGATCGCGTGAAAAGAGGCACCCCCAAACTTGACTCGAGTCCTTTGATGCGGGCGCAGACGGTCGAGGGACTCAAATGCACTCGTGCAGCTCCTCGCGTGAGATTGCCTTCGTCGGCCACGGCGTGAAATGTTTTGAGATCAATTAAGGAAAAGTGCTGCATTGCGAAAGCAAAAAAGGTGCGATTCATTCGGAAATTCCGAACGTAACCTTTGAAAAAGACTGATGGATGAATTCTTTTCCTAAGCTTAACATGCCCGTAAGAAGTCCGAAATTATTAGCTCCCCAACTGATTTTGGACTTTGCCGAAAAAATTCGAGTTTCTGAGAGGGATTCGGATTTGCTAAACAATAAAGCAAGGAGAGAAAGATGAAATTCCAACGACTGACCATTTTGGCGAGTGCGGTTATTCTCGGCCTCGGTTTGTCGTCCGGCGCCTATGCATTTTCAGCCGAAATGACGAAATCCTATTCGCAGGGAGACAAAGCCTCGTTCTTGGCGGGCGCCCATAACCAGAAGGGAATCTCTTGTCAGATGTGTCACACCACGGACAAGGTCAGTGATTCGGAAACGGAAATTAATAAGCAATGCGTGATGTGCCACGAGCCCAACGCATTGGTCAAGAAAACGGAAAAGCCGCATCAGCCCAATCCGCACAAGAGTCACTTGGGTGACGTTCAGTGCACGGCCTGCCATTCCGGTCATACGCCTTCCGTTGCGTACTGCACCAACTGTCATGATTTCCCGTCCATGAAGGATATGAAGTTCGGCAAGGGTGCCAAGCCGGCTTCTCAATATGAAGATCTGACGAAGTACGACAACGCCAAGCCCGAACGGACGGAAACCACCGATATTCTGGTGGTCGGATCCGGTGCGGCAGGCTTTGTGGCAGCCTTTACGGCACAGGAAGCCGGTGTGAAGAACATCATCATGGTCGAAAAGATGGCGGTGCCGGGCGGCAACAGCCAGCTTGCAGCTGGCGGCATGAATGCGGCAGGCACTCCTTATCAGAAGGAAAAAGGCATAGAGGACAATGCCAAGCTGATGTTCGAAGATACGATGAAGGGCGGCAAGAACGTGAGCAACCCCGAGCTTGCCAAGATTCTGGCCGAACGTTCAGCTGATTCGATCAAGTGGCTTGCCGATCGCGGTGCTGTGCTCTCGCATGTCGGCCGCGGCGGCGGTGCCTCGGCAGCTCGTATGCACGGACCTGCGGGCGGCGTTTTCGTGGGACCGTATCTTTCCAAGTTCTTCCGCGATCACGCCAAGGAAACCAATCTTGACCTGCGCTTGAACTCCAAGATGGTCAAGCTTTATACCGACGACAAGGGCAATGTGACCGGTGCGCTCATCAAAGGCAAGCATTCGGGCCTGTATCGCATCAATGCCAAGGCTGTGGTTTTGGCTACGGGCGGCATCGGCGCCAATGCTAAGCTCGTTCAGTCGCTGCGTCCGGACATCAGCGCGGATGTGAAGACGTCCAATCAGCCGGGCAGCCAGGGCGACGGCATGGTGCTCGCACAGAAGGTTGGCGCGGCTGTGGTCGATGCCAAGGAAATTCAGCTCAATCCGACATTGTTGGTCGGCAGCCCCGTGATTGTTTCCGAAACGGTGCGCGGAGCAGGTGCGGTGTTTGTGAACCGCGAAGGCAAGCGCTTTATCAGCGAACTCACCACGCGCGACGTGACGAGTGCTGCTGTGTCGAAGCAAACCGGTGGCACGGCTTTTGAAATCTTTGACGATAAGGTTCGTCAGAGTGTCAAGCAAACCGGTGCGGCTTTCGAACTGGGGCTTGCCAAGGAAGGCAAGACGCTGGCGGAACTTGCCAAGAACGCGGGCATCGATCCCAAGAACCTTGAAGCGACAATTGCTCAGTACAACAAGTACGCCGAAGCCGGCAAGGATCCCGACTTCAACCGTCCAGGTCTGAATGCCAAGCTCAAGGTCGACAAGGCTCCGTTCTACGCCATCGAAATCACGCCGGCTATCCACTACTACATGGGAGGCCTGAAGTTCAACGGCAAGACGCAGGTGATCAACACCTCCGGCAAGCCCATCGGCGGCTTGTATGCGGCCGGTGAAGTCACGGGTGGCGTGCACGGCAAGAACCGCCTTGGCGGCAACTCGATCAGTGAAACCATCACGTTCGGTCGCCTGGCCGGTGAAAACGCTGCTGCTCAGGTCCTTGGCAAATAATTTGTCTCCTCAGGCGGTTTTCCGGGAAGGCAACTTCTTCGGAAAACCGCAATCTCCTTGACGGGCAAGGTGTTGTGCTTTGCCCGTATTTTCGTGGTCCGGGACGAAGGTACAATGGTCCGAACGGTGTCTTCTACGTTTGTGGACCACTCAAATGACTTTGTCAGTCGAAGACTTTCTGCTTTCGATTCAGAAGCTGATACTTGGCAACGATCTCAACACCACCTACAAGTTGGCATTGGTGCTGGCCGTCACGAACAAGGCAGGAGAAATTCCTTTTGAGAATCATCCTGATGCGGAAGTTTTTGAGATCAGCTATCGCGAGCTGGCGCTTGAGTTTTTGCGCATCTATTGGCCACAAGCCAAAGCCTATCCGCGAGCCGACAAGAGTGCTGTCAAGACGCTGTGTTGCGACAAAGCTTCGGCGGCAGCAACGCGCTTGTCATTTCGCTGATTCAGGCTTTTCAGGAACGGTTGTGTCCGGCAGACGCGCAATGGCTGACATTTTTGCAGGCGCAGCGTTTTGAGAAGGATTTCGATCGGTTGGTCAAGGACTGTCAGACGCGAGTTCTGAAGAAAAATCCGCTGCAGTACATGCAAGGCTACGAATTCCTGTTTGATAAGGACGATCGTACCAATCGGATTTATGTACGTCGAGAAGTCGCAGTTTCGCTGCATCGGTTGCGGGTATGAAAACAATGCCGACATTGTCGGCGCAATAAACGTGAGGAGGAAGGGCCGGACAGGTCCGAGCGCACACGATCAAAAGCGCATCGCTCGTGAAGTGAGCGCAGGAGCCGTCGTGCCTTTTGCACGAAACTCCGGCGCCAACAGCGAGAACCAACCTCTTGGAGTTGCGTAAGCAACTCCGAAGGAATCCTCTGATTTCAATCAGGGGAGGACGTCAATGCGGTCGCAAGTTGGATTCCAGTTGCGACGTTGACCACTTTTTGCCGTACTCGCGATTCGCGCATACAAGGACATTTAACTTTGTACTGGCTTGTCCGAAGTGCAATCGCAGCAAGTCGAACCGTCTTGCTGCGCCCGAGCATTTATTCCATTGGATGGATCGCAACGAAACGTATGCCGAGGCAATCATCGAGTGCAGTCGCGAGAGACTCGAAGCCGGGGCTGTGCTGGTTTCTGAAATGGCCGCACAACAATACGATCGTGCTGTAAACCGCGAGCGTTTTTGGTTACGTGCGGTTGCCGACGAGGCCCCCGAGACGCAACTGCTACAGGGTGCGGAGATTGAGACGGTCCTCAATCGTTTGCATGACCATGCCCGTGTGATGAGCCGGTTTGAATGTCCGTGAGCAGATGCAAAACGAGGCGCATTCGTGAAGAAAGCGCCTCGTACTGCCTGCGGCAAAACTCTCGTTAACTGTGAGAGATGTTTTGTTGTGTCTTCTCGTATTTGGCCAACTTGGCTTCAAAGTCATCAAGGCAGTTGCCGACAACCTTGTGCAGAGCAATCAATGCAATCAAGTTGGGAATGACCATCAGGCCGTTGAAGAGGTCGGCCAGTGCCCACACCAGATCAACCTTGAGCGTGGCGCCGACAATGATGAAGGCGCAGACAATCACGCGATAGGGAAGGAGCGCTTTTTCAGAGAAGAGGAAGCGCACGTTCTGTTCGGCAAAGAAGTACCAGCCGATGATCGTTGAATAGGCAAAGAAGAAGAGGCAGATAGCAACAAAACTTACGCCGAACGAACCCAGCCCCACGTTGTAAGCCTTCTGAGTGAGCGCAATGCCGGTGCTCTGGAAGTCGAGTACGCCGGTCACGAGAATCACGATGCCCGTGAAGGTAACAACGATCAGGGTGGCGAAAACGCCGAAGATGGCGACGAGCCCCTGTTCGGCCGGGTGCTCTACTTTGGCAACGGCGTGAGCGTGCGGTGTGGAACCCATACCGGCTTCGTTGGAGAACAAGCCGCGGGCAACGCCGAACTGCATGGCTTTGGCAACCGTCAGACCGAGTGCGCCGCCCATAACAGCCTGAGGATCAAATGCAGCCACAAAGATCAGACGGAACGCATTGCCAAGTTCTCCGGCGTGACAAGCAATGACGTAGGAGCCGCCGATGATGTAAATGGCGGCCATGAAGGGAACGATTTTCTCAGTCACAGACGCCAAACGGGCGACACCGCCGAAGAAAACCGCACCGGCGAGAATGGCTGTCACAATACCGGTGATGACCAGCGGAACGCCGAAAGCCGTGTGCATGGCGTTGGAAATCGAATTGGATTGCACCATGTTGCCGATGCAACCCAGAGCAATGATGATGGCGATAGAGAAGAAGACGGCCATCGGACGCCATTTTTCACCCATACCCTTGGTGATGTAGTACGCAGGACCGCCGACCACGTGGCCGTTGGCGTCTTTGCCTTTGAAGGTCTGAGCCAGCACCGCTTCGGCAAAGATGGTGGCCATACCGAAGAAGGCGGCAACCCACAGCCAGAACAAGGCGCCGGGGCCGCCCGAGACGATAGCAGTGGCCGTACCCGCAACGTTACCGGTACCCACTTGAGCAGCGATGGCGGTAGCCAAAGCTTGGAATGAGCTCATGCCCGTTTTATCGGCACGCTTACCAAAAAGCGTGGCGCCGCCGAACAGTAAACGCGTGGCGAGGCCGAACTTGCGTACCTGCACAAAACGAAGCTTGATGCTGTAGAAGATGCCCGTGCCGCACAGCAAGGGAATCAGGCAGAAAACGCCCCAAAGGACACTGTTGATCTCACTGACGAGATGATTAAGAAAGTCCATGACGACTTTGGCTCCGAGAGTTTGATTTTGTAGCGCTCAAACGACAATAAAGCGGTGACGGCTACTTATGCGCTCTGTCCTTGTTGTTTTTTTAGGCAGGAAAGAGACGGCCTAGAGTTTAGGTGCTTCATCTGCAGAGCAAATGAAAACTTGATGAAAGTTCGATGGAAAGCAAACTTTCTAGTGATCTGTTTTTAGGGAAAATGTTGTGGAACGTTGCGCGAAATCAGAACGTCGGTCCGGATTGCGACGAAACACTTTGCCGACAGCGTCACAAAGTTTCTTGTACTTGGCAGACAAAAATGACGGGAATAATCACCCCTCCCGTCACAAGCAGGAAAACCCGCATTCTACCTCCTTCTACTGCTGAACTTCTATTTCTCGGTAGAAAAAGAACGCTTTACGTGGCTTTCATTACGCGAAAAGACGCAGACTGTCATTTTTGGCAGTCGAAAAAGGCAAAAAGTGTGTTTTGCTGTTTTGAGAGCGGGGACAATTTTTGCCGCTGTATCAACGGGTTGGCGCCGAGTCATCGGCAAAGACAACAGCATATTGTGTGATTGCGATCGAACATGTCGCCATATAGTATTTTTCGGACATCTAAATCAGAGGCGCCGCGCATCAGCGGTTAGCTCTTTTTTCTTGCCGGGTAATCAGTTATGTCCGTTCAGATCGATTTATCGCGCGATGCGCTTTTTGACGAGTTGGGGCTGCAACGCTTGCGCGAAAGCTATATGCGAGAAGGGGAAACATCTCCGCAGGAGCGCTACGCCTTTGTGGCGGAAAGCTTTGCGAGCAATCCCGAACATGCGCAACGTATTTATGACTATGCGAGTCGCCACTGGCTGAGTTTTTCGACGCCTGTTTTGAGCTTCGGGCGTAACAAGCGCGGTCTGCCGGTCTCGTGCTTTCTGAGCTACATGCCCGATACGGCCGAAGGGCTGGTCAATACGCTTTCCGAAGTCAACTGGCTTTCGATGCTCGGCGGTGGCGTCGGTATTCACGTGGGCATTCGCAATGCTGACGACAAAAGCGTGGGTGTTATGCCTCATCTCAAGGTCTACGATGCGGCCTGTCTTGCGTATCGTCAAGGTTCGACGCGGCGCGGGTCCTACGCGGCCTTCCTGTCGATTGATCATCCTGACATCGTTCAGTTCATTGAGATGCGCAAACCCACGGGCGACCCCAATATGCGCGCACTCAATCTGCATCATGGCATCAATATTTCCGACGCCTTCATGGAGAAGATCGAAGCGAGTATGCGTGATGCCGACTATGACGATTCGTGGGAGCTCAAACACCCGGCCACCGGTAAAGTGGTTGAAACGGTGAGTGCCCGTGATCTCTGGCAGCGTATTTTGGAAATGCGCATGCACACCGGCGAACCGTACCTGGTCTTTACCGATACGGCCAACCGCGTGTTGCCCAAGTGGCTTGCCGATCAGGGGCTCAAGATCAACGGATCGAACCTTTGCACCGAAATATTCTTGCCCACGAACGAGGAGCGTACGGCCGTCTGCTGTCTTTCGTCCGTGAATCTGGAGTATTTCGATCAATGGAAGCACGTGCCTCAGTTCATCGAGGACGTGATGGAATTTCTCGACAACGTGCTTCAATACTTCATCGATCACGCTCCGGACACGATTGCGCGTGCGAGATTGAGCGCCATGCGCGAGCGTAGTGTGGGGCTCGGTGCCATGGGCTTCCATGCCTATCTGCAGAAAAACGGCATTGCCTTTGAGAGCGTTGTCGCAAAAGTGACCAACATGGCGATGTTTCGCCACATCCGAAACGAATGCGAGCGTGCCGACAAGGTTCTGTGTGAAAAGCGCGGAGCATGTCCCGATGCGGCCGCTGCCGGCGTCAGCCGTCGTTTCAGCCACTGGATGGCCGTGGCTCCTAACGCCTCGTCGTCGTTGATCACGGGCGGCACGAGCCCGTCAATCGAACCGATTCGAGCCAACGTTTTCCGGCAGGACACGATTTCCGGCGCGCATATCGTCAAGAATCGCTTCCTCAAACGCGTTTTGGCTGAACTCGGTCTCGATACAGACGAAGTCTGGAGTGATCTGATTGCCCACGACGGCAGCGTGCAACACCGCACGGATTTGCCGCAGCAGGTCAGAGACGTATTTAAGACGGCTCAGGAAATCGATCAGCGCTGGATCATTGAACTGGCAGCTGATCGCCAGCCCTATATTGACCAGGGCCAGAGCGTCAATCTCTTCTTTGCGCCCGACGTGCCGATCGGTTATCTGCACGCCTGCCACTTTATGGCTTGGAAGAAGGGGCTGAAGTCTCTTTACTACTGCCGCAGCGACAAGCTGAGAAAAGCCGACAAGGTCGGCCAGGTTGCCGTCCGTCGGCGTCTTGAGGACGAAATTGATATGCGGGCTGTGGCCGACGACACCGGCTGCCTTGCTTGTGAAGGATAAGAAATGCAGAAAAGCGCACTGAAACTCGCGGGCAACCGCAATTACTTCAAGCCCTTTGCCTACCCGTGGGCCTACGATGCGTTCGTTCAAAGCGAACAAATGCACTGGCTTTGGACGGAAGTGCCGATGATGGAAGACGTCAAGGACTTCCAGCTCAGGCTCACGGATTCCGAACGCGATTTTTTGACGAAGATCCTGCGGTTTTTCACGCAGGGTGACATCGACGTGTCGGGAGCCTACGTCACGACTTATCTGCCCCAGTTTCCTCAACCGGAAATCCGCATGATGCTCTCGAGCTTTGCCGGCCGAGAAGCGGTGCATATCGCGGCATACTCGCATTTGATCGAGACGCTGGGCCTGCCCGAGACCGTCTACAACGAGTTTCTGCAGTACGAGGCGATGGCCAAAAAGCACGAGTTTTTTAACGAGTGCCTGTCGGAAAACGAGCTTGCCGCCCAGATTGCCGCTTTTTCGGCCTTCACCGAAGGGATGCAGCTGTTTTCGAGCTTCGTGATGTTGCTCAACTTCCCGCGCAACGGACTACTCAAGGGCATGGGGCAGATCATTGCCTGGTCGATTGCCGACGAGACGCTGCACACCGAATCCATGACGATGCTCTTTCGTGAGTACATCAAGCAGAATCCGCAGCTCTGGAACGATGAACTCAAGGCACGCATCTACTCGATCGCCGAAACGATGGTTGACCTGGAAGATCGTTTCATTGAACTCGCCTTCGGCGTAAGCGACATGAAGCGCCTTACCAAGCAGGAAGTCAAGGATTACATCCGCTACATTGCCGATCGTCGCCTGATGGGACTCGGCTTGAAGCCGATCTTTAAGTCGGAGAAAAATCCTCTCAACTGGGTCGACGCGATGCTAGGCGTGACGCACACCAACTTCTTTGAAAACCGCGTGGTTGACTACGCCAAAGGGGCGCTCACCGGCTCCTGGGGCGATGTATGGGGTGCCGCAGGGGCGAAGGAATAAAAGCTTTTTGACTGGGAAGAAACAAGGAACTGATTACTTCTGACGGCAGATGTGTTGGTTTTCTCAACGTCTGCCGTTTTCCTTTCTTTCCGTTTGGTGAACTAACGGAAAGAAAGAAATGAGAGCAACAAGGCAAAACCGGTTCTCCTCTGTAGGTGAAGCTGAGCCAGTGAGCAACTACCGAGTCTTCTGTCGTTAGCCTGTCAATTGCCGGTCAAATTGACTGTTTTGGCAAGCTCTGCTTTGAGATATTTAGCAAGGTTCTTGTCACAGCAGTAGACGCGAGCCCCATGAACACCGCGAGAAAGGAGCACTCGGTAACAACGGCAGATGTACTTGAGAAGATTCTTGGAGCGTTCGGCCTTGTTTTTGCCGAGACCATTTTTGCCGCCTTTGTCGTGGTAGTTATCAATGTCGGCAAACAGCATCTTCTTATCGGGGTCGTAACGCAGATCTTTTCCGATGAAAACGCCAACCCAGTCAAATTCCAAACCTTGACTGGTGTGTACGCACCCGACTTCGTTTCTTAGCATTGTGGCCGGGTCTATAGCCCATTTGTAACTGGATTTCCGATTGTTCCACGGCAATTTGACGGACCCCAAATCCACGTCGGGTACTTCACCGAGATTGTTGCCTTCTTTTGTCCAGGGCCAAGCATACCCAGCCAGAAGACGAGCTCCCAAGATAATGCTGCGGCCGGGCACAGGATTGTGCACCCCTGCAGAACGGTTTTTTTCGTTAACGAAATCAATGACTTCTTCCGGCGTATCAACGATGTCAAAATCGAATGCAGTTTTGTCCCAACCATGGGCATTTCCAGTGCTTTGAGCGTCTGCAAGACCGAGTACAACCGCAAGCCAATTAAGGAAACCCTCGGAACCCTGGCAGCGGAATTGGGCGGCAAGGTCTACCTGTTCGACCGGAACGTTGTACTTGTCTGCTGCCTGCCGAATTGAGTCTACGGAACCGATGTCGTACGGACGCAGAGCCTGGTTATCATCAACGAAGAAAACCGAGACGCCGGCGGCTTTGACGATGTCCTCAATTTGGTTTTTGCCTCGGTACATGTTCTGATGAGAATGCAAACGATGCGCTTCGTCGCAGATCAGACAGTGGTATGGACTTTCATTGGCGAAATCGCTGTTAAATTCAGGCATATAAAAGCCCATGCTTCCGCAAAAGAGGTGTTGGGCCAGGTCTTTGCGTCGTTTCCGTTCCTGTTTGTCCTGATGGCTTCCTGCCAGCATGGAGATCATGGCTTGGCGAAATGATGAAGTTGGCGAAACGAAGCGTACATTACGGCGCTTGTCGTTTTCCCGGAACTTTCGAAGGATGTCGACCAGCAAGGTCATGGCGACAACGCTTTTACCTGTTCCCGGACCGCCTGTGATGATGACACACCGTTTCCGGTTTAACGGTGTCTCACGAACGGCACGCATAGCGGTTTCATAGGCATTCTTTTGTTCGTCAATGAGTGTGAAAGCCTGTTTTTTGTTCTCATCAAACATGATGCCGACGGCATCTACGAGACGTTTGCTGGGAACCACTTGACCGCTTGCAAGCAGTTCCATGATCAGGTCGCCGTCGCCACGGCCAACGTGCTGAGAAATAAAGCTTCCGAGCTTGTCGCGATCGTCTCGACCAAATAGCGGAGCGCTTTCGACGAGCTCTCGATTGGGCTCGGCAGCGAGCGGATCATTGTCTGGTCCCTTGTATTTGTAGTTGTGCAAATACGCGCATGCGAAGGCATGCAGGTGATTTTCTGATACGGTATCAAGCATGTTTTCGAGAAAAACTTTGTATGACCATGCTTGATAACAGGGATGGTTGGTCTCTTCAATGCGATGCCCGGCCACGTTGGCCATCACGATTCCTGATTTTCCGGAAACGGCCTCGGCCGTGGACCACTGCTTTAGCTCGATGATGACGAAGTTCGCTGAGCCATGAACATCGTGTCCTGTGATGATGAAGTCCACACGTCTGCTGGTGGATGGCAGACGGTATTCGATTAGAACGCCGCAGTCTCGAGGGAGGTTGGCCATCATCAGCATGCTTTGCATGAATTGCAGGGAATTGGCCCAGGCTCGATATTGAGCGCTGTTTCGGGGTGCATCAGAGCTGTCTAGTCCCATGAGAAGATCCGGGATCGCTGGACTGTTCTGGTAAAAGTGGTCCAGGCTGTTCCGATAGACGATGGTCATGACGAACGGGCGATTTGCTTGAGTTTGTTGTATTTGGCGGAATTTCCGTAACTTTCTTGGACTGGGTACTTAGCGGCGTTGACTTGAATCTTTTCTCTTACCGCAGTATCAATGTCCACTCCCAAGCGATCGGCCAGGAGTAATGCATAGATGACTACGTCGCTCAATTCTTCTTTCATGGCGGCAGTTTTGCCTGCTACTTCCGTATCTTTTCCGGACCACTGAAAACACTCAAGCAGTTCGGCGGCCTCTAGGCTGAGAGAGATTGCCAAATCCTTTGGGTTGTGAAACTGCTTCCAGTTTCTCTCGTCGCGAAACTCAAGGATGCGCTGAAGTGTATCGGCACTGATGACCGGCTTGGGGGAAAGTTGTTCAGTCATGAATACGTCTCTTGCGATACGGTTTGTGATAAGGGAATCCTGCACCATAATGGTTTTTTTGACCGAAACTCAATTGTATTGCTCGCTGATGCAATCGCTGAAGTCTGTGCACGATAGGCCAATTTGAGTGACAGTTTGAAGATTTTTGCCTGGCGAGGAACAAAGGGGACTAAATTGTCTCGAGGAGTGTTTCACCCGATGAGCCTGTTATGAAGAAATTAATTGTCTTTGCTTCTTTGATAGCCGTTGCTGGCTGGGCTTGTGCGTTTACCGGTACCGTCAATGTCGGAGGTCATGTCCTCACGGCGGAGTGGTCTAAATCCCGAGCAGACGGAAAGCTGCTTGAAGGATACAGATCAACCGGTGTGTGGATGGGGAAAGATCAAACTTGGCTCTGCCTAAATTGCGTGGATTTTTCCAAGGTCTACCCGGCTGATCCGGTCGAGAGCGGAAAAGCTGTCGGGGAGGACCAAGTGTAAGTTCCCCATCGCTCAACCACAGGACGTAAAAAAAGCGGCCGGAGCCGCTTTTGAGGTCTAGGTCAAGGATCTTGCCTTGTAATTCCAAGGCAACCACGGCTCCATGTCGAAGCCTTCTTCCGAGCCCTCGTTAAACGCCATCAGCTTGCTGTCCAACGAGCGGCCGTTCACGTTTACCTCGTGCGTCAGCGTGTTGCCGGCGCGATGCAGGTAGTACGCCTTCGAGTACTCCGTCAGCCACTCAATCACGTTGTCAATGCCGTTGGCCTTGCCCGTTTCCGTCAGGCTCATCAGGGTGCACAAGCAATCGGTGTACTCCACCGATTGCTTGTGGTCGCACGCCTTGCGCAATACCGCCACCGCACGGATGCTCGATTCCACGGCATTCGTGTCCAGCGGTATTTTCCCGTCGTCAAGAAACAGCCGGAAATTCTCCCGGTGATTCATGTAGTACGTCACGGCCTTGCTCAATTGATCATTGCGAGATCCCTTGACATATTTGCCGCCTTGCACTTTGGCGTACTTTTCTGAGAGCGTCTGCATTACCGAATCGATGTTCTGCATCAGCGCCTGCGCATGCTGTCTTCGGTTTTGCAGCACAGCTTCGAAATACTCATCTTCGCTTTGGTAGTCCGTCCGCTTAATCATCCGCTCGTATCCGTAGATCTTTGAGATGCCTTTGATCACGCAGCAGATGTGGTAGATCGATTCGTCGTTGTTGATTTCCTTCGTGACTCGTTCAATCGCCTGTTCCAGCGTTTGGCATTTCAGCGATTTAACCAGACTGTTGATGTTGACGGCGTCAAGCAGCTCCCGCTTCAGGTGTACCAGACAGCACTGATGCTTGATCCGAGTCTTCTCACAGTAGCTGTCGTAAGCGGTGTATGCGTCCGTCACCAACACCTCGGGCCGATACGCCTGCAGATTAGTGTGGATGGCGTCGTTTCCGCGGCCGCCGAGATGGCTGAAGACAACACAGCGCTTGCTTTCGTAGCTTGCCGAGCATACAGCGGCCACGTAGTCCGTCTGGCGCGTATGTTCTGCGGGCTCGCAAGAGCCCTTGCCTTGGCTTTGCAAAACTTTGATGGTTGTTTCGTCTGCCAGAAGCACATGCTGATTGTTCATCGTTTCAACAAGCGCATCCTGCATCGGCTTGAATGTGTCTTGGCAAAGATGATGGATGTTGCGTCCCAGAGTCTCATTGCCCAGCTTGGCATCTTTACCAAAGAGGATCTTCTGCACCTTGTTGAGCGGAATCCCGTTGGCATTCATCACGGCTGCCGCAATGGCGCTCGATTGCCCCATGGTGGAAGTAGGCGTTACCGGCACGTCGCCGTCAAGGTACACAAGATGCACTCGGCCGCAGTGTCGGCAGCGCGCTTGTTGATAACGGGATCCGACGGTGTCTACCGCTTTATGCAGAAGCTCTTGTGCCGTGCGCAATGCCGATTGCGAAACTGCACCAAAGACAAAATCGGCATGTCCGCAGCCGCACTGCAGTTTCGGTTCTGCCGTTTCATCTTCAATGGCTTCAAAAGGCAAAGATTGTCGTCCTGCCGATTCCTTTGAGGCAGATTGCTCGAGCACCGGATCCGGATAGTTGATCAAAGCGGCGGCGCTTTGCAAAGCAATGTCGTCGGAGTGCTCCGCGGCTTTGCATACAGCCTGTCCGGCAACAGCCAGCGTGCTGCCCAGCTGCTCGGCGCGTTTTTCCACGTTGCGCTGCCGCGGCTTGATCGTGTTGACGCGATCGATCCCGATTTCAAGCGAGTCCGCCATTTTGGGATACTTCAACCGCTCGGATCCCTTCTTGAACAAGCGCTTGAAGAACTTCTCCTTGCTCAAGTCCAATGCAGCCTTGTCAGTGTCGGCAGTGATTTTCTCCCAGAGTTCCTTTTGGAACTGAGCGTCCATCGGGTACTTGCCCTGCAGAATCACCAGGCTCTCAACAATAACGTTGAGAAAAGACTGCGCGGTCTTCTGCATGGTGAGAACTTGCGATTGCAGCGCTGAAACTTTTGCCTGTGCCTTTTTCAATTCCCGCTCATGGCTAAGTTGCATTTGCAGGAGCTTGGCCTCAAGCTCTTGGATTTTCTTTTGTTCGGGAGTCATGGAAAAGGCAATTCGGGGTGTTGTTTTACTGCTTGAATTATATCGGGAATGCCTGATGTTTTCTTTTAAAATCAACGAACTAGAATCGATTCTACAGGGGTAAATTCGCACGTTGTTTAAAGCGAATTTAAGGGATACGACCCGCCTCGTCAAACGAAAAAAGAGGCCTCTAAAGCCTCTTAAAACGCGTCGGCGAGCAGGAATTTCGGGGTTGCTCGGAGAGGAAATTTTCTTCAAAATCAACGATTTGAATGTTGTTTGATCTGGGGCGAACCCCTTGAAAATAATCCGTTCTGACGCTCTGGATTGAGCCGCCGTTAAGGTACTTCAGCAGCAATTCGCCCGTCAGCTTCATCTCTTCGCCGGCGTCTATACGAGCCAGGATCTGCTGAAAGCGTCCTTGGTCAAGTTTGCGGGTCAGTACAAAACTGCCCTTGTCGTTGGCCCAGATCATCTTGGCGATGGTTCTGTTTTTGGAGACGAAAACCACGCAGTCTCTGCGTCGGCTGATGTCGATGCCGACACAGTGCAGAGCCAGAGCACTGAGCGTCGGAAAGCCGTAACGCATATCGGCAGGCGAAAAGACCAGGCTGAAGCGGTAGCCTTTGAAATTGAGACACACCTCGACTACTCCATGCAGCACAAGACCTTAAGAGCAAAGAGTTCAGCGTTTTTGGATTCGAACTCGACGGTACGCCCGTCGGGCAGATGCATGACAACGCGGCGCAGGCGTTTTGTACTTGTGGGTTTGGCTGCAAATTCGCCAACCATGGCTTGGATTTTCTGCTCGTCCAAACGAAAGACGCGAACCGGTTCGGTCAGATCAACCTCGACAGGTTTGCGTTCGATTGACGGATCCGGCTGAGCGGGCGGAACGTAATTTGCACCGCGCCGATCACGTATGCTGCGGAACCGAGTACGGACGGTGTCTTCGCTAGGCATTCCGCTTTCGCGGATGAACGGCTTGAATTGTTCGCTGTATTGGAACTTGCGCCGCGCCAGCCCGGATCGTTTCCATGCGTCGTACGCGCCTTCCCACTCAATGTCATATGAAGTCATCGGAGCTCTTTTCCCTTTGGTTAGTGAGCTCTCATTTGACCATGGCTTATTTGGCGTTACTGAGCGATAGGGAACTTACTTTTGTTCGATTGGTGTTCGTAGTGTTGTAATTTATCCTAGGGTTAACCCCCCCCCAAGACCACTTTCTTTCATGATTTTCTTGTAAGCCGAAAAGAGCGAGTGCGATGATCGTCCCGTCCTGCAAGGACTCCGCCGGATTGAGTCGTGTCTTTGCAAGGGTCTTCGACTCATGTTCCGTCCGGCGGTTTTTGCAAAAACACAAACTCTTGCGAGTCTTTAAAAGACTAGGAGATAAATCATGAAAAAGACTTTGGCTGCTGTCGCCGTTCTCGGCGCTTTTGCCGGTTCTACTCTTGCTGCTGACGTTCAGTTGTACGGTATCGTGGATACGGGTCTGCAGTATCTGCATTCCGATTCCGATGGTATCGGTGTTGATGCCACTGATAAGTTCTCGATGGAATCCGGTATGCAGTCCGGTTCCCGCTTCGGTTTTAAGGGTGTTGAAGAACTCGGCAACGGTCTGAAGGTTGGCTTCATTCTCGAAGACGGCATCAAGTCCGATACCGGCGTTGACGACGACGTTCTCTTCAACCGTGAAGCAAGCCTCTTTATTGAAGGCGGTTTCGGTAAGCTTGCTATGGGTCGTATTGGCTCCTTTAACGGTGGTGTTTCCTCGTGGGGCAAGTATGGCGTGATTTCCGCCTTCGGCACATCCTGGGGGGACTACTCTGCTCAGGCTGGTACGTGGGCCATGGGCGCTGGCATGTGGAACAACATGATTGCCTACGAAACCCCGAGCTTCGCTGGCTTCAAGGTGTTTGCTCAGTATGGTATGGGCAACCAGGTTGACGACGGTAATGACGGCCTGACAGGCGTTGAAAATGAGTCCTCGAGCGACCGCTACTACGCTATCGGTGCTTCCTATGGCAATGGCCCTCTGAATCTCTATTTCGCTGTTGATTCCATCAACTATGCTACGTCTGGTTCTCAAATCACCCATCCCGAACGTATTGACGACAGTCTGACGGTGACTCTGGGCGGTAACTTTGACTTCGAAGTTGTCAAGATTTTTGCTGGTGCCCAGTATTTCGACGAAATTAAGCTCAGCAAGATGAAAGGTGCCATCAACCAGGGTGGCATCAAGTTCAACAATGGCACGGGTACTGGTGTTGGTTCCCCCATTGCTGACAAGTTTAAGGGCTGGAGCCTTGGCTTGTCCGCTAGCATCCCTGTTGCAGGTGGTCAGGCTCTCGTTGGCGCCGCATACCTTGATGCTGAAGCAGCCGATAGCGTCCATACCACGAATGGTTCCTTGCTCGAAGGTGACGAATTCACCCGTTGGATTGTTTCTGCTGGCTACGATTATCCGCTCTCCAAGCGCACCAATGTCTACGGCGTTGTGACCTACAACCAGGATAGCATCGAGTTTGGCAAAGCTTCTCGTCCCGATCAGGATCCGACGGTTTTCGGCGTGATGCTTGGTTTGCGCCACAAGTTCTAATCTGATCTCTTCTTGAGATTCTGATTCAGAAATTAGCCCGTTTCAGCTTCTACTGAACCGGGCTTTTAAATGAGCAAACGTCAGGGACGATCAGTCTCCTTTGACAGCTTCTTATTTCAAGTCCGAAAGGAAAATTCCAATGAACCGTACATTCAAGGTTGTTTTCAATAAGGCCCGAGGCAGCGTGATGGTCGCCAACGAGGCGACGCGCAGCGTGCAGAAAAAAGGCACGAAGCTTCTCGTTGCAACAGCTGTTGCATCCGTCTTGTCTTGCAGCTCAGCTTTTGCGGTCGACTATTCGTCTAATAGCGGCGATGTCGGCTATGACAAGGCTACTGCCGGTGAAGCTCGGGTGTTCGAAGGCGAGACGCTCAACATTAAGGCTACGGGTGAAAACACGCAGACCTACGGATTGCTTGCAACTGGGGACAAGAGTTCCTTCACCAACAAGGGCGAAATCAACCTTAATTTGGCTCAGGAAAATGCCGCCAAGTTCTGGAAGACCAAGGGCATGATGGCCGACAACAACGGTACGGTTGTCAATGACGGCACGATCAATGTGACGAATGCCTACGGCATGACGGTTGGTTCTTCCGGTGAGACCAACACAATTACCAACAACAAGACGATCAATGTTGACGGGCAGGGCGCCGCTATGGAGGTGGCTCCTACTGGCGTTTCCGGAACGACCGGAACGGCAAAAGGTGTTGCCAACAACAACGGCACGATCAACGTCAACTCCAAGGATGCCTACGGCATCATTGTGGCCGGTAAGGACGGCGTCATTAACCAGAACGGAACGCTTAACGCAGCCGACGGGGCTGCTGCCATTCTGGTTCAGGAAGAATCCGGTAAGACAACTTCCGGCAACACGATTGTTTTCGGTGAATCTTCAAAGACCTACGGTTTGATCAACATTCAGTCCGGAACAAGCGAGACCGATAAGGAGCCCGTTACCGGAACGACGTTGGAATTTAAGCAAGGCTCTGTTTTTGACGGCCGAATCCTTGCTAGTGGGGCTAATACAACGATCAAAGGTGTGTTGGGTATTTCCGGTCAGCGGAACGCATCCAATGAAGCCGGTGCGGCTATTTTCATTGGCAACACGACCAGCAGCTTGACTCTCCAAGATAGCGTTTTTGCAGATAACTCAATCACCGGAACGGACGTATACGGCGGGGCGATCTATTCATACGGTCAGACGGAGCTGAAAAATGTGACCTTTGAGGGCAATTCCATTGTTTCGACTGACGTGAATCCGGATAAGGTGAACAATGGTGGCATTGCCCAGGGTGCCGCTGGCGGAGCCGTAATGCTCAAGGGCAATAAGGACACGGTCTTTGAAGATGTTGTTTTCACAAACAACTCCGCTACAGCCAATAAAAATGAGACGACCGGCGGCTATGCCTATGGTGGCGCGTTGATGGTCGACTATTCCACCGGTGCTGTGACCGGTGATCCTCGTCCTTCCGATGTCACGTTCAAAGTCTCAAAAGATTTGGTGTATTCGGGAAATACGGTTTCTTCCGATAGTACCAGCGAAGATTTCAACACTTACGGCTATCACCTTCCGCATGCTCAGGCCGGCGGCTTCCTCTTCTTGGATCGCGGCTCCAAGGCTACCTTTAAGGTTGCAGAAAACGCAACGCTCACGATCGGAAATCAAGTAACTAACGATGATACCGACGGCATTGCTTCGTCGATTCCCGACACGTTCACAGCTTCAGAAACAGCCCCGAATAAGAAGCCTGTTAATGAGGGCAAGCATGCCGAGATCGTGAAATCCGGCAACGGCGAATTGATCGTCAACGGTTCGCTCAACAAGTACTACGGTACAGTGGATGTACAAACCGGAACGATGACCGTCAACTCTCACTGGGACATCAAGAATGCCGTGACTGTTCAGAGTGGCGCAACGTTGGCTCTGAATGACTTCGCGTTTGTTGGCGCAAACGACGAGGGCAATCCGAACCAAGACAAGGACGGTAATGAGATAGGTGGCTCGCTGACGGTGAATGGTACGCTGCAGACCATTTCCTCCATGGCTTTCGCAGATGTGAGCGGTGAAACGCTCGAGCTTTCCTCCGCGATGAACCAAGTAACGTTCGCAGGAGATAGTGCCGCTGTTGCTTTGGCTGACGAAACCTATACGCTGGACTACGCCCAGAAAGCTGGTACTGCGTTTGAAGGTAAGAACGTTGAAGTTGTGATGCTCGGCACTCTTGAAGGCGTTGACGGCTCCGTGACGCTGGAAGACGTATCGAATATTTCTGGTCAGACGGTCTTGAACGCCGTCACGATTGCTGCTGAAAACAAGAACGTTCAGATCGGTGGAGAGAATCCAGGAGAAGAAGTTGCCTGGCGAGCTGAAGACCTGTCGGTCGGTGCAATCGATCTCGGTTCGGCCAATCAGTTGATGGTTACTGGAAATGCAACCCTGAAGCTTTCGGGGGTTGACGGTAATCTGGTTACTTCCACTTCCGAAAACGGTGTCGCAGTAAACGTTGATGCGACGGCAACGCTCGTTCTGGGTGGGGCAGCCGCTCAGGGTGGTACGCTTGATGCAACGGTTACTGTTGCTGGTGATGCTCAGATGAACGTCACCGGCAATGCCGACTATGTGGTGTCAGCTGTTTCCGGTGCCGGTACTGTCAATGTGGGTGAAGCATCAAGCGCCGGCCGTCTAACGGTTAATTCAACCGAGGGCTTTACGGGTACGTTCTTTGCCGATCCTGCCTGGAAGACCGAAGGCGGAAACACGGTTGAGGAAGCTTCTCAGCTTGCCATTACGGATGTGTCCGGGGAGATCGGATACAAGGTTGCGGCCGGTCGCAACTCGGTTGTGTCGTTGGGTGCCGAATCTTCCGAAGCCAAAGCGGCTTTCAATGCGATTGCCGGTGGTAACGGTTTGAGTCTGGGAGATCAGGAAGGTCAGATCAGCGCTGTTCTCTACGTCGGTAAAAAGATCAATCTGGGAACCAACGGCGGCATTTTGGTTGACGGGTCGAAGACAGAAGTTCCGACGATTGAAACTGGGCTGACAGTGGCCGCAAATGGCATGCTGATTGCCAATCAGTCGGCCGTGAGCGGTGAAGAAGCGCTTGTGACGGGAACTGTGGGATTTGACTCCAACAGCTACCTTGGTCTGTCCAATGCTGTAGAGGGTGAGTTCAAGCTCGCAGACACCGTTACTGGTGCTGGAAATACTCAGGTTGTGACCGATAACCCGTTTATCTCCGGTTCGCTCGGTGAAGACGGTACGGTTGCCACCAAGACCGATGTCGACAGTGGTTTGAAGTCCATCGAATCGCTCGGTCTGCAGGCGATGACCCGCCGTGCCGACGGCGTGTTGGCGAGCACGATTGCCGATCGCACTTCGTTCGGTCAGCAGTTGAAGCCGGGCCTCAATCTTTGGGTTGACGTTGCCGGTGAAAACTATCAGGCGGACGACTTTGATAAGGGCGGTGAATTCGAAGCAGATATGGGCTACGGTACGTTCGGCGCCGATGTTGCCGTTGGAAACTTCACACTTGGCGGTGCTCTGCAGTACGGCACCGGTACGCTTCGCAGTTCCGTGAACGGCATTAAGAACAGCATCGACAACTACGGCGTCTCCTTGTACGGTACCTATAGTGTTACCGACAACTTCAAGCTTGGCGCTGAACTTGCCTACGTTTGGGGAGAAAACGACATCACGGCTGATCAGACGGCACTCAACCAGAGCGTTGATACCGAGATGTACTCCGCAGGCGTGCGCGCCATGTACGAAATGAAGGCGGGCAACTTCCGCTTCGTTCCGAGCATCGGTCTGCGCGTTTCGCAGCTTTCGACCGATGAAATGAAGGTCGGTGCGGTTAAGATCGAAGATCAAGACCAGACGTTTGTGCAGCTGCCGATTGCAATGCGCATCACGGCGGCTGATTATTCGACCGCAAGCGGTTGGACGCTGTCTCCGAGCTTCAAGATTGCCTATGTGCCGACCTTCGGCGACAAGGATATTGAGGTGCTCAATACGGCTGAAGACGTGATTGATATCTCGCCCGTGCAAGCTGACTTCGGTTTGCTGGCCGGCAAGGACAACATGCTCTTTAACGTCAACTTCATGCTTGGCGCGGGTGAGTATGGTTCGTCTGCCGTCGGCGGTAAGGTGGGCTTCAAATACGCCTTCTAATCGGTGTATTTGCGGCGATTTCGCAGTCGGTTGATCTTATTGGTCGGCTGTTGATTGCCCCTTGCAAAATAAGCGTTCCTTGGTGTTTCTAAGCCTCGGAACGCTTTTTTACTCTGTGAATGAAGTGAGCAAGGTTGATCGGCTCAAATCGTAGCGTTGCAAATTGGTTTCGAATCGGGACCGCAAAATAAAGATCTTGATGTCGATCCCGAATGCGGCGGAAACGGGTGCGAACAGTATCTTCGCTCGGTATTCCGCCGTCGCCAATGAAGCTCTTGAACTGTTCGCTGTACTGAATCTTTCTCCGCGGTAGCCCGGATTGCTTCCAGGCGTCGTACACGCCTTCCCAACTGATGTTGTATGCGGTCATTCGGAATACCTTTCATTTTTGATGAATGGTGCCGATTTGACCACAGATTACTTTGCGCTACTGAGCGATGGGGAACTTACGACCAAGTTGCCTACTTTTTTGTTCAATTGGATAAGCGCAATGCGGCTGTAATTTGGAGCTACATGGTTGCCCCAAAGGGTAAGTGGCTGATGAAATTGCCGAAGAAAGAAGAATCTGTGGCATCTCGTATGGAAGCCATTGAAGTTGACTGCCAGTCACGACGAATTCGGACTGTTGAGTCCTCTCTGTACAACGACTACCTTGATCGTCGACGGACAGTGCTCACGTCTAAAGATTTGGGTGAGTGGCGAAAGGTTGCACCCAGGACCTTGGGCGATAATTTCGTTGAGCTTCGTTGCAACAATCCTTCTTAAAGTGAAGGTCCATCTCTTTAACGGGCACGAGGTTGTGCGCTGGGTGAACAATTTTTAGACGCATGTAAATGTCAAGGGACGGTGAGTATTAAGCATTCGGAAACCTGCTGTGAGGTAAAACTGACACAAATGGTTGATGCTCGAGTTCTGGGGCCACGTCGTGGTGACACGGAGGTAGAAGGGGGCGTCAATCGGGAAGCTTCCTGTTGATCCGAGTACTGTAACCACATCACTCTCGGCTTCTGGGGTGCTTTCTACGTGTTCAGGCATAATCGATCACGAGAGGATCAGATGCGTTTCCATCGATAACTCCCGCAAAAATGACGAAGCTCAGTGTTGGCGCACTGGGCTTTTGTCGTTGTTGAACCTTCATTCTGCTCAAAAGAGCTTCACTCAGGAACCAGGATTTCGGTTTTTGCTGAAAATTTTTTTCTAAGCCAAGAACAACCCAATTTGCTTGCAGGGATTTGCAAGAGACCTTCGCTACCCTCCCTATAATTTTTGCGGCAGAAAGTAAAAAACCTCCAGCAGCATCCTGCTGGAGGTTGAGATTTGGTGCCCCAAGACTGACTCGAACAGACGACCTACCGCTTACAAGGCGGTTGCTCTACCAACTGAG
>ERZ791868.593-NODE-593-length-27435-cov-3.018298_pt1 | contig 27435 bp, 25 predicted proteins | sample MGYA00510281_ERZ791868 | MGnify/ENA primary metagenome ERZ791868 (study PRJEB30046, sample SAMN00792046) | human gut metagenome | study: EMG produced TPA metagenomics assembly of the A metagenome-wide association study of gut microbiota in type 2... | reverse complement strand
ATAAAGGGATTTGTTTCAAAATGACCTAAAAAACCGCCTCTGAAACCATCAATTAGGTAGTAAAGAGGATTAAAAGCAGTTAAATCCTGCCATGGGTTTGGCAGTGCTTTGCAAGAATAAAAAACACCCGATAAAAAAGTGAGGGGCATGATGAAAAAGGTTTGGATCACCCCCATTTGTTCATACCGATCTGCCCAAATGGCAGTGATTAAGCCCAAGGCGGCCATAATGAAAGCCCCCAATAGTGCAAAGCTAAAAATCCAACCGACAGAGTAAAGCGTGGGTGTAATCCAAATAGCAGTGCCCGCCCAAACACAAAGCCCGACAATCAGTCCTCTTAATGTGGCTGAAAGAATGTAGGCAGCAGCGATCATGGTGCTTCCCATCGGCGTGACAAGTAAAAAAGTGAGTGTCCCCGATATCTTTGATTGCACAAAGGATGAAGAACTGTTAGCAAAGGCGTTTTGCATAACAGCCATCATGACAAGCCCGGGCACAAGGAAGTCTAAATAAGGGGTCTGAGTGTCGGTCGGTACTCGACCCTGCAGAGCTACCCCGAAAACAATCAGGTAAAGCAACGAAGAAAGTACGGGGGCCGCAATTGTGTGAAAGGCTACTTTTTTGAATCGAATAATTTCCTTTTTCAATAAAGTGAAAAAGGCATCACGGGCACAAAAAGTTTGAGAGCGGACAGTCATTTTTAAAAGGATTGAGTGACTTTAATAAACAGATCTTCCAAAGTAGCACGAGAAGTTTGAAGATTTTCAATGCAGCAGTCTTCTTCCTGAAGGGCCGCAAGAATAGTGCCAAGATCCTTGGCATCCGAAAATCCCATCACAAAGGTTTGTGCTTCAGAGTGCAAAATACGGGGACGAAGTGTTTCGGGCACAGTGCCTTTTACCAAGCGAAACCGAACGGTATTTTGTTCTACAGAATTGAGCAGTTGGTCAGTTGCTCCGCTTGTGACGATTTCCCCGTGATTGATAATGGCAATCTCCGAGCACAGATTTTGGGCTTCTTCCAAATAATGGGTAGTCAGCACAATGGTATGGCCTTTTTTGTGCAGTTTTTCGATGAATTGCCAAAGCTGATTTCGAAGCTGAACATCCACGCCGGCTGTCGGCTCATCGAGCACAATGACGGGCGGTTTGTGCACAAGAGCCTGTGCGACCATAACGCGTCTTTTCATGCCGCCGGAGAGCAAGCGGCACGGGGTCTGCATCTTTTCACTCAGTCCAAGACTGTCAATAATTTCTTCAATCCAGGCGTCATTATTTTTGAGTCCATAGTAGCCGCTTTGGAAGGCGAGCATTTCATAGACGGTTAAAAACGGATCGCAGAGAATCTCCTGAGCAACCACACCGATGTTCATCAGAGCATCGGCAGAATCTTGAGCGATGTCAAAACCCGCAATTCGGATATGCCCCGAGGTAGGTCTGACCAGTCCGACCATAGAATTTATTAATGTGGACTTACCGGCGCCGTTCGGACCTAAAAGACCGAAAAAAGCACCTTCTTGGATTTGAAGAGAAATGCCTTTGAGTGCTTCAAATCCGTTTGCGTATGTCTTGTGCAATTTTTCAATATCAATGATGTTTGAACTCATACCGATCAATCAATTTCATATCGAACCGGAATTTCTAAAGTAGCCGCACGGCGTACCTGGGTTTTTAAACCTTTCAAATGTTGGGCAGCCGACAGAGTTGCTCGTCTAAAGAGTGCGTTTCCTCCATCCTTAAGACGATAATCGGTCACCAGTCCTGAGGCATCAATGGTGACGATCAAAAGTGTTTCACCTTCAAGACCGATATCGCGGGCACGTTTGGGATAACGCTTGTGCTGCTCAATGACTTGTACGATTTGCAGGAGTACATTGGACATTTCATTGTTTGTTTGTCCTGCTCCGCTTGTACTCGGCGCCTGCTTGGCACTGCCGACACTTTTTTTCACCGCTTTCCGCGGTGCAGTTACCGGCTTTTTTTCAACCTTTGGTTTTTCTTTGGGCTTGACTTCAACGGGTTTCGGTTCTTCTTTTACTTTTTCAATGACAGGCTCGGGCTTTTCCAAATGAATTTTCCAAGCACTCGAGGGGACAGTCATGATCATCCAGCGAGGTTCTTTTTTCAACGGTGTTGCAACATTTTCAATGGGCTTAACGGGATTCTGTTCAACACTGGCTTTTTGAGGCATGGCCAGAGGATCAGAAAACTGCAGAAAAGCCAGAGTCAGCAAACTCATTGAAATAACACTTGTCAGCAGTCTGGCCGTAAAGGTCGCCTGCCGATCGTCCGGCCCCGGTTTGAGCGTGTTATAAGCGATATGTTTTATCGGTTTCATTGCTTGGCTTGGGTGCTGATCACAAAGCGTCCCTCATTTTTTTCTTTTGCTAAATCCACAAGTGGAACAAAAGAGTCAAAGGAGGCTTTCCCGTCCATATGAATATTCAAAATAGTATTCGGGGTGGCAATAAGAGCCCCTTCGATTTCAGCCAGAGTTGCCGGTCGGTTGTTCATCCAGTAGGAGCCGTCTGCACGCACGTTGACACTGACCTGGCGATCGGCACGTTTGACTTCAGCTGTTTCACTTTCTGGCAGCATGATTTCCAAAACAGGTTTGGAAAAGCTCATTGTGACGACAAAGAAAATGATGAGCATGAAAAGACAGTCAATGAGAGGCGTCAGATCAATTTGCGGATCGTCATCAATAGGCGAAAGACCGGGCGGCACAAAAATACTCATTTACATTTCCTCGTCGTCATTGATCGCATGGGAGTGATTTTTGCCACGGATGCGATTCATAATCTCAAGGGCACGGTAGCTGTGTTCCACCGCTTCAATATGAAAACCTCGGAATTTCAGCATTAAGCCGTAGTACACCATCAACACAGGAATCGCGATACAAAGTCCCATTACGGTTGTGATCAAGGCTTGCCAGATACCGGCGGCTAAAAGTTCAGTGGAAGGCACTTCTGTAAAGGACAGGGTTTTGAAAACTTCCACCATTCCGAATACGGTTCCAAGCAGACCGAGCAGAGGCGAAATGACGCTGATGAGCTTGAGCCACACCAAGCCGTTGCTCACCCGTTTGAAATTTCGATGAAAGAGGTAAGCAACCTCTGCTCGAATGTCATCGGAGTGGGAGCCGTGCGTGGCGACGATGTCGTAGATGATGCGAATGAGCGGATTAGCGGTGTCCGGATCAATATTTCTCAAACAGCGGTCTTTACCGTTTTCAAGATCCAGAAAGTCGCGTCGGAAGTTTTTCCAGACACGATTTAAATAAGCAACAAGCCACACGGAGACGTACAAAGCGTATAAAGCCACAAAAATCAGAGCAACACCAGCCGGACCAACTAATGTGTAAAGAGACTGTAAATTTTCCATGACAAGTGACCTCATGCCAAAAATTCGCGGAATGTTTCCGCAGCGGCTCGATAGTCCTCTTCATTGGGATGCTTAGCCGCTTCTTCTCTGCGGGCAACCGATTCCGGCGTTTCTTTATAGCCGGGCATTTTTTGCATTTGTTCAATCAAAACAGGATTAATTTTTCCCTGACACAAGAAAGTCACTTCCAATCGATTGTCACGATCCTCTCCGACAATCGTTTTGCACTGGCGGCTAAACCAGTCCTTTGCCCGTTCGCTTTGCGGGTTGCCGCCCATTGTGGCGTAGATAGCCAGGGATTTTCCTCGGATATAAGGAACAAGTTGGGCCAAATCCGGAGGAAGGCCGCCTTTGTCACACCAAAAACCAACAATGATGCGGTTGTATTTATCCAAGAGTTCAGTGCACTTCAAAACGTCGGTTGTTCGTTTGAGTGAGCACTGGGGATAAGCTTCAGTGAGAGCTTGGCCTACTTTCCAGGTGTTTCCGGTGATTGAGCTGACAATGATGAGCGCAGACATTCGTATATTCCTTCTCGGTTAGCAAAATTGGGCCTTAGCTTTTAAGAAGCCTTCTTTGACCGATTCGATGAGCTGATGATTTTCTCTGCCGACGTAGATACAGAAATGCAGCTTTTGATCTTTTCCGAAAAACGCAACGTAGTGGGATTCGCGTCCCATAAAAGGCATTGAAATGAAAGCCGCGGTTTCTAAGGAATCCGGATTGATATGACCGCCGATGACAGCATCCTTGGCCAAAATGTTGTAATAACCCATGGCGCGTTTTCCGGCAGAAAGTTTGGATTGAATTTCAAAGACATGGCCTTCATGGATAATGAAAAGCGTAACTTTTTCCCACTCACTCATTGCTGACCAGAGATCATCAAACATTGAGATGTCTTTAATAAACGCATAATTTTCAGCGGGCAGAGCGCGAGCGGCTTCTACATCTGTGCAACCTAATTCACGAGCTATCAGACCTAATGTCACAGGTTTTTTAGCATTCATCAGTTCCGTGATCTTTTCTTGTTTATCCATTGAGATTCTCCGTATTAAATAAATCTTTTCTTTTTAATGTGTCCATTCGCAGAGCTTGGTCAGCGCACAAGGCCAAAAGCTCTAAGTCGTGGGTAATCAGTAAGACGGCTTTGCCCCGATTGGCTTGCTCTTTGAGAGTATCGGCCACGCGCTTCATGTTTGCGCCGTCCAAGCCGCTTGTGGGCTCATCCAAAATTAAAATATCGGGATTTTTAGCCAAGGCACAGGCAATCACCAATCGCTGTTTTTGGCCGCCGGACAACGACTGAGGATGACGATCGGCAAGTTCCTCAAGTGAGAATGTTTTTAATAAAGCATCAATTGTTTCTTCTGTCGATTGTGATTGACCGGCAGCAAAAAGGCATGCCTTAATTTCTTCCTGAACGCTTCGCATCTGCAGCTGATGGTCTGCATTTTGAAGAACCAGCCCTGTGTGTTTGAGTAATTGGTCAGCAGTGGTTTTCTCACCTCTGAGGTAAAGAGCGCCCGTTCCGACATTGAGCCCCGTAATCAACCTGGCAAGTGTTGTTTTACCGCTGCCGTTTTCGCCAATAAGAGCAGTAATGCCGGGGCCGATATCAAAATGAATGTTTTTGAGCAGGATATCGGTTGTGTTTTTTGTGCTGCCTTTAAACAGCTTTTTGAAATTTGCCAGTTTTGAATGGTGGTTGGCCTTTTCGTAATCAAAGGTCAAATCCGCAGTCTGCAAAATGGGAGACTGCACGTGCTTTTCGGGCAAAGTATTGCGGACATCTTCTACGCGCGCTTCGCGCAAACCGTAACGCTTGCGCATCTTGGCATTTTCTAGAATCGCAAAAGGACCGCGTTCTTTAATTTCGCCGTGCTGCATGACGATGACTTCGTCGGCAACATGGTTTAGCCAATGCAGACGGTGATCCACAACAAGGATTGCAAAGCCTGCCTGTTTCAGACGAAGCAGTTCCTGGGCGAGCCGATCGGTTGCTTCCGGATCCAAGTTGGCCGACGGCTCGTCCAGGATTAAAGCCTGCGGTTCGGAGACTAAGATTTCCCCTAGTGCCACCCGTTGTTTTTGTCCTTCTGAAAGAGCGGAAATCGAACGGGATAAAAGATTCTCGATTGATAATCTTTGCGCAACCTGTACTACACGTTCGTTGACGATGGTTGGGGTCATACCTGCAACCTTTAAAGCAAACCCCATCTCATCTTTTACGTTTAGGGCAAAAAATTGATCTTCTGGATCCTGAAACAGCGTGCCGATCTTGTCTGAAATAGCTGAAACGGAACTCTTTTGCGTATCTTCTCCACAAATAGTTACTTGTCCGGATATTTCACCTGCGTAGTAATGCGGACAAAGCCCATTAGCCAAGCGCATTAAGGTTGTTTTCCCACAACCGGAAACGCCGGTGACCAAAACAACCTGGCCGGGAAGAACTTCTAAATTGAGATTCTTGACAGCCCATTTGTCTTGAAACGGATAGCGGTAAGATACTTTTTCGAATCGGATCATCCCAATCGCTCCTGCGGTCAAGGCAATCTTGGGCTATTGGGGGCAATACCCCAATCGCCTAAATAAATTTCAGCCAGCAAGGCAACGATCACGGTGCCGATGCACAATATAAAGGCAAGCCAATCCTTTTGAGTGAAGCTTTGATCAGAAGAGAAAGCTTTCGCGGCGTGTTGACCAAGTCCTCGATCAAGCCCTTTTAATTCAGCAGCAACGCCTAGAGCTTCACTGCTTTTCAATGCTCTAAATAGGATTGGGGTAAAAATTAGTCTTGCGCACAACAGAGGGTGAAAACACAGCATCTTGAAATTTAATTGCCAGCCTCTGATTTTTAGTGTTTCCCAGACTTGAGAGACATCGTGTGCAAATGTCGGAATAAAGCGAATCATTACAGTTGAGGGCAACGTGATGACAAAAGGTAGCCGTAACTGTGAAAGAGCTGCCATGATATTTTCAATTTTTGTTGAAAGCGCAAGCCCCATGACAAGATTCATCATGGTGAGGCCGCGCAAAAAGGGAATAAGTAAATTTTGTGTGGTCATCTCCCCAAGAGCGGGAATAAAAAGCGTAATGATGGCCGTGCATCCGATAGCTAAACCCATCATGAAAGCCATCAGAATGTACAAAATAAGAATGAGTGTGGCCCTTTTGATTAGTAGAGTCATAACAAGGCTCATGGCAAAGAGCACTAATTGGGCGGCTAGACTCGAGAAGGCTACCGTTGTGATGGCACCAAGCAGAGTTAAAAGCAGTTTTGTGCGGGCATCAATTTGCGTCAGGATGGATGTACTCATAATTTAACTCCTGACCATTCCGGCATGACGCAACTCTTGAAGTGTTCGGTAACCTGTGAAAAGTCCGAGTAAGCAACCTGTATAGCCGATGAAAATAATCGGTAAAACGGAGAGCACCAGTGCCGGAGTTTCACGCATCATGATGTAAGAGACGGCTACTGAAAAAATTTTGGTTCCTAAGTCGTAAACGGCAACGCCGATGTATGTTGTCCAAGAGTGTTTGAAACCGCCGGTTAACAAAATAGCTAATTCTGCAACGGTTGCTCCGACGAGTGAGGCGGGCAATAGTGTGATGCTTCCTCCCATTAAAAGAACGCTGACGATCATTGAAACGGCAGTAAATAACAATAATGTTCCGCTTTTTTTAACCTTAGCTAGAAGGACAATTAAGAGTGTGGTGAATACAAGGTTTTTTAGCATGAGCGTGACCGGGTTCATGCCACCGCCAGCTAAAGCTATCAGGAGAGAAGATAGCTTGATAGCGGCGGCAAAAACACCGATCATGACGAGTTCTTGCGATTTCCAATAGGCCGGTTTAACGGTCATTTTTATCACTCGTCAAAAGTGTTAGAACGAGGCATTAAGCTTCATGGCAAAGTATCTGCCAGGTTCATAAATTGCATCACTAGTTTGATACAACTTATTGGTGATGTTATAGAGACCAACGTCAACACTGTAGGCTTGCTTGGGACCAAACGACACGCCACCGGTTAAGTTGAAAGTCGTAAACCCACTAAATGAACCATCTTCGTTGAGTTTATCTTCCGTAAAGTTCCACTGTTCGGTTTTACTTTGACTAACAGCGTATGCATCAAATCTGAAGAGCGCGCTGTCATATTCGTTTTGATAGCGAACGCCATAGCGGGCCATTACTTTAGGAGTGCCGGATTTTGTTGATTTAATGCCATTTTCTTTGTATTCCCGACGCATTAGAGTCAGAACCGTATAGGGCTCAAAATCGCCAAGCTTCACGGAGGTATCTAATTCAAGTCCTAAAGTTTCAGCTTCCCCCATGTTCGTGTATTTGTTAATGCCGTCACTAATAGCGATGGTCGTGATGTAGTCATCAGCTTTGCTGTAGAAAATAGAACCATCAACGGTCAATATGCCGTTTGTATATCGGGCGCCTATTTCGAAATTGTCAGATGTTTCAGGTTTAAGATCGGGATTGGCATAGGTAAGTTCGCCGCCCATAGACGTATCTATGAATAATTCTTGTAAAAGTGGAGTACGATAGCCTTGTGACCAGTTTGCCCTTAAGGAAAGATTCTCAAAACCTTTATATGTCAGACCTAAATTGAATATGGCCTTCCCGTCATGATTGTCATAATGTGTTTTTCCTTTTGGTAAATCACTGCTTTTAATAGTAGTGATATCCATATCATTATTTACCCAGGTATATCTGACTCCATAATTCAATACTAAATTTTCAAAGATTGAACTTTCCAACGAGGCAAAAACAGAATTTTTCATCTGAGAGCCGGAAAAAACTTGATCTTTCGTTTGTCGAGTACCTCCCATTATTGGGGGAAATGTCATGTACGTATCACTATCTGCTTTTAAATCGTCATAAGAGAATTCGTAACCGGTAACCAAATAATGATTTTCTCCAATTACCCAATCAGCCTGGGTGTTGAAACCCGTTGTGTCTAATGTGTTATCTGCATAACTTTCAACACCAGCAGGCATCGGAGCCTGTTGAACATGGTTATGCATAATCTTCTTATTACGTTCTTGTGTTAAATCAAAACGTAGACGGGCAAGGTTTTCATTTAAGTTTTTGAATTCTCCGAAAATAGCCCCGCGGGTTCTTTTCCATTCGGGTACATCTACATAAAAGTCTTCAGGTGCATAAGAAACAGCACCGGACATGAAATCAAGGTCGAAATGGCTAAGAGATATGCCAATCGTTTTGTTGGGATCAATGTCGTAGGACAAGAAAGCATTGGCAGCTTTGGAATTAAATTCTGTATGAGGCATTTTCCCCGCTGGGGTATCAATGTCGTCAGCATCACGGATAGCTCCGCCAAAACGATATTTCCAACCGTTAGCAGAACCGAAGATGGATCCAGATAATTCTTTCCCGTTTGATGATGTGTCTAAACCTGCAGATACTGTTGCTCCAAAAGAGTCTTCTCCACCTTTTTTAGTGATGATGTTGATAGCCCCTCCGATTGCATCTGAACCATAAAGAACAGAGGCAGGGCCACGAATGACTTCAATCCGTTCAACTTGAGAAGGATCAATTAATAACGGAACACCCGACATAGATTTTTGTTCGGAAATGCGCTGTCCATCGATCATGACAAGAGTTCTGAAAGCATCTTCACCACGAATCTTGATACGGTCAATACCTTGACCGCCGTCATTCTTAACTTGAATGCCAGGAACTTTGCTTTCGAGCAGATCTGCAATAGTCTTAGCTCCAGACATTTCTGCGATGTCATCACTTGTTATTACAGAGACGCTCATGTTGACATCCGCTAATTGCTGTTCAACACGTGAAGCGGTCACGATCACATCTTGAGCTTTGTAGCTTTCAGTAGCTTGTACACTGATAACAGGAAGAGAAAGGGCCACAGCTAACGCGAGGCTTGTTTTTTTGAAAGAGAGACTTTTTGTCATCTTAGTCAGTAGAGAAACAGTTATTAGCTTTTCTCTTAGGGTTAAAAAATCTTTACTTATTTTGTGCGAGGCGCTTGCCTAAGACATTGACCAGTAATTGAGCCATTGTGGTGTGCCAGAATTGGCCCGCAACGGTCTGCACCATCCAGTCACCAACCGGGGTGATAAGACCGGCTTTCGTCCATTGATCAAAAACATCTTGGCTAAGCGTACTAAGCGGCAGTGAATAAGCCTCGCTTAGACGGCGCATATTGATGCGTCCGAGTTCCATTTCAGAAGAGACAGTGCGAAGAGCATGCCAATGTGCGTTGGGGGCGCTTGCAAAAGCGATCGGTTTGATGCCGGCTTCAACTTTTTTGGCCCATTCGTCATACTTTCGCTCAATCATGAAGCTGTAACCATTGAGTTTGCCGCCGGCACCGCTTCCGAAGGCTAAGCAGTCCGCTGCGCTTTTACCGAAGCGGTTATAGATATTGCGTTCTCGGAAAGTCTGACACCAATGGTTATTGGATAAGCGGCGCCATTGAGCTTGGGTTAAAAGTTCGACAGAACGGGCAAACATTTCGGCTCGTTCTTCTTTATCGGCCCCGGCGGGCAGCTTTCCGTTGGCGATAAATTTTCCAAGAGGAGACTTTTCAAAGACGTTGAGTTGATAGCAATCCACGCCGTCTAAAGGCAGTGAGATTGCTGTTTTGACGTCATCTTCCCAGACCGCCATATCCTGATACGGAAAGCCGTAGATTAAGTCGCAGACAATGCTGGCTTGGTTAAAGGAGGCAAGCTTTTCGATAGAACGAATCATGCTGTCTCGATCATCCACGCGTCTCATGGTTTGGCGCACTTGAGTATTAAATGTTTGTACCCCCAGTGAGACGCGATTAACTCCGGCTTTGAAGGCGGCTTCCATTTTTTCTTCCGGGAAATGGTGGATGCGCCCCTCAAGCGTGATTTCACAGTCGTTGGCCAGAGGCAGATAAGTTCTGACGGCCTTAATGAGCTGATAGAGGTCCTGAGGTTCGAGAGCCGTCGGGGTACCTCCTCCGAAATAAACCGCATGGATGGGTTCATTTTTTTGGGCGGCAAGGTCGCTCCAAAGCTGCAGTTCTTTAATTAAAAGGTCTGTGTAGTGGCGGCTTGATTCAGGGCGAAGGGGATTTTGGTAGAAAAGACAGTAGAGACAGCGTGTTTCACAAAACGGAACATGAATATAGGCTAAACTCGTACCGTTTCTTTTATTTTCGTATTGATTCTTAATTACAGAAACTGCTTCCTCGCCCATGAAGCTTTGACCGGGAATATGGGTATGGACGGTCGCTTTGCCTCGGAAAGCGTTCTTTAAAGGGTTGTCAGTGATTTCTGCTTCAAAATTAACCATATCCTCAAGAGCAGAAACGTGACTTCCCATCATAGAGCGTTGGGAAGACTCAAAGGATTTATGAACGCTTTTGGGCTGCATCGGCCGTCCTTTATTAAAAATTTAAGGTCGAAAATCAGTATTGCAAATGATAATCGTTATCAATAGAGGACGAATGATACGGATCTAACTGATAATTTTCAATAAAATCTAATTGATAAATAGAATAAAACTATCGAAAACGCCTTTTCGATAGTTTTTATAAATGATAAATGTTCTTATTTAGAGCTTTCAGAAAGAGCTCTTTTATTTTCCAGTTCTTCCCAACGTTGATAACCCTGATTAATTTGCGTTTCTAAAGTTTGGAGCTTTTCGGTTTGCTCCTTAATCTCTTGAGCACTGTGCTTTGTATAGTAATCCGCTGAATTCATAGACGAAATTAAATCGTCACGTTCAGTTTCAAGCTGCATCAGGAGTTCGGGCAATGTTTCCAGCTCCTTATTTTCCTTGTAGCTCAGTTTGATTTTGGTCGGTTTTGATCGTTTGGCTGCGGCTTTTTCTACGGGTTCGGCCTTTTTAGTGACAACAGGTTCACTCTTGGGTCTATAGTGCTGCCAATCCGAATAACCGCCAACGTATTCTCTCCAAAGACCATTGCCTTCCGGGGCTAATACTTCAGTGACGACATTATCCAAAAAACGGCGGTCGTGGCTGACAAGAATTAAGGTTCCGGGATAGGTTTGAAGCGTTTGCTCGAGTAACTCCAACGAGTCAATATCAAGATCGTTGGTGGGTTCATCGAGCACTAAAAGGTTTGCGGGCAGTGCGAACAACCGTGCAAGAAGCAATCGGTTGCGCTCTCCTCCGGAGAGATTGGAAACAGGGACATTGGCTCGTCTGGGAGGAAAGAGAAAGTCTCCAAGATACGCCATGATGTGCTTTTTGCTGCCGCCGATTTCAATCCATTCGCTGCCCGGGGAAATGGTTTCAGCGACGGTCTTATTCGGGTCTAACTGAGCACGCAGTTGGTCAAAATAGGCGATCTGCAGGTTAGTGCCTAATTTAACAGTTCCGCTGTCGGGCTGCCGCTTCCCCAATATGAGCGAAATGAGGGTGCTCTTGCCGACTCCGTTATGACCCACGAGACCTAAGCGATCACCTCTCAGCAATTTAAAGTCCAAGTCCTTTACGATGACTTTGTCAGCGAATGCAAGACTGACCTTTTCCAATTCGGCCACAATCTTGCCGCTTTTCATCCCGGCATCGATATTAAGGTTGATTTGTCCCAAGCGGTCCCGTCTGGCGGCGCGTTCTTCACGCAAGCGCTCCAGCCGTCTAACTCGGCCTTCATTTCGAGTTCGTCGGGCCTCAATGCCTTTTCGTATCCAAACTTCTTCCTGAGCCCAAAATTTGTCAAATTTGCGCCGTGCAGTATCTTCGGCTGCAAGTTCCTGCTCTTTTCGGTTTTCATAGGCTTCAAAATTGCCGGGATAGCTTCTGAGTACCCCACGGTCTAATTCAATGATGCGGGTGCTGACAGAATCCAGGAAAGCTCGGTCATGAGTGATGACCATCAGGGATTTTGATCCCCGGTATTCGCTTTTAATGAGCTCTTCAAGAATTAAGATGGCATCAATGTCGAGGTGGTTAGTCGGCTCATCCAAAAGCAAAAGATCTTTATTCAAAGTAAAAGCAAGAGCCAAAGCAGCGCGCTTTTTTTCGCCTCCGGAAGCTCCATGTAAAGGTCTTTCCCCATCAAGTTCAAAGCGATGAAGATATTCATCAAGGCGTGCGATTTGACGCCACTTCACTTGCTCGTCGTTTTCTTCATTAAGTTTGCCGCGCAAGATCAGTGAATCACGCAGCGTTTCAGCTTCGGGCAGAAACGGTTCCTGCTCGACATAGGCAATGCCCAAGCCGTCCATGACTGTTTTTGAACCGTCGTCGAGCTTATCAACACCGGCAATGACACGCAGCAGAGAACTTTTGCCCGTTCCGTTGCGTCCGATGACGCCGATTCGTTCACCGTCCATAACGGTTAAATCGGCATGGTCCAAAAGAGGCTGGTCGCCGAAAGCCAATTCGGCGGCCTGAAGGGTTAGCAAAGTTGTCATAAATGAATTACGGACGTTGTAAAGGTTGGGTCAGTTGCTCTTCTGTAACGGTTTCTATTTTTCCATTGGAAATGAATGCAGGCTGAGCAATTCGCTGCACATTCGCGGTTTGACCTAGCGTAAAAGACAAGGTACCGGTAGTGCCGTCCATATGGATGGTCGGCTGCCATTTCATCCACACACACGCCAGACGGTAGGCATCCACACCAAAAGCGAAAAGTCTGCGCTCCAGCAGCGACGCCGGAGGATTAACGCCGAAGCTGGCTTTGAAATCGGCATCGTTGTAACGAACAATCAAAGGAGAATCCACAAAACCTGCGTTTTGCAGATCATAAGCTAAAGAAGCTGTGGCGCTTTGCTCGGAGTTGCCGGGGTTAATCATACTGGTACCCCACACACGGGTTGTGCGAGGCAGACGGGGTTTCACAAGCGCGGCGGTTCTCGAGTCCATGACCAGAAAAGCGGCTTGATAAGGAGGATCTTCGAATTCTACTTTTGCCCGGTATTGAGACATCAGGCGTTCATTACGAAGCTTGACCCGCTGATAACCATAAGGGTCTTCCGTTGCATCAGGCAGCTCTTCCAACTGCGGCTTCGGGATAGAACTATTTTCGATACTGTAGAACTTGGGCTGCGCCATGAGCTCTTCGGTGAGTGTTTGCCGAGTGTATGGAATGAGGGCTCTCTGCAGTTCCCGGGCAAAGGTATCGGCAATACGGTGCTCAAGGGGAGCGTCTGACTCAAAAATGGCGACATTAGGCACTTTGCCGTCCGTTCCAATGGGAAGCGCTTTAATGGCAACGGCAGCAATTTGTTTGGCCTCTTCTTCCTGCGACAGAGAGTAATTCATCATAAGTTCAGGGGAGGTCATTCCGTTTTGAGGCAAATTCAACGAAACGACAGGAAGCGGCAGGAAGGGTAACTGCGAGATTTCATTGACATCATCTCTGCCCACCGGGCCGATAGCAACAACTGCTCCCATTAAAGTTGCATCTTGAAGATGAGACAGGGCGCTTTGTCCTGCTTTTCTCGGCAGCAAAATAATCTCATAGGGAGATGATTGCTGAGAATTTTCAGCTTGAATGCCGTTCACAATGGAGTTAGCAAAAACAGTCAGTGGATTATCCGCTTGCGGCATTAAAACGGCAATTTTTGTCTTCGTTCCGACACTGGGCGGTGTAAAACCGGTATCCGAAACCGCAAAAGAAACCGCTTGTTGTGCAGAGCTCAACGAGCTAAAGCTCGCTACAATAGCCAGACAAAGAAAACGAATAATCGAACGAGTGTTCACGATGCAATCCAAATCAAATCAATGGTCAGAACAATTGCTAATGCAAATGGCCGGTCTCGAGTCGCAAACTTTTCCGAATTCCGCACTGTATATCGTAGGACTGCCGATCGGAAACACCGCAGACATCACGCTTCGTGCACTGTGGGTGCTGGCCGGTGCGGATGTTATCGCTGCGGAAGATACGCGAGAGACTAAAAAACTTTTGGAGCGCTTTTCAATTGCGGTGCCGACTGTAAGTGTTCGGGAACACAATGAAATTGCTCAGTCCCATATGATAATTGAACGACTGCAAAAGGGCGAAAAAGTTGCAATGGTTACCGATGCCGGAACCCCCGCTGTTTCCGATCCCGGTGCAAGACTTGTTCGAGAAGTCCTTCGTCATGGCTTCAGAGTCATTCCGATTCCGGGTGCCAGTGCCGTCATCACAGCGTTGTCTGCGGCCGGACTTGAGCCTGCCGGATTTCATTTTGTGGGATTTTTGCCCCCGCAAGCCAAGGCACGGCGTGAGGCTTTGAGTGCACTTGTCGGACAAAAAGACAGTTTTGTGCTCTATGAGGCTCCTCACCGCATCATTGATGTACTGAAAGACTTAGGAGAGCTTGCTCAGCTCGATAGACGCGTCGTAGTGGCTCGGGAGCTTACGAAAAAATTCGAGACTTTTGCTGTGCTCACTGCCAAAGAGTTGCCTCAATGGTTAAAAACGCATGAACCGCGGGGTGAATATGTCATTTTGATAGATGTTGCCCCGGAGAGCGAAAACTTAGATTTAAGTGAAAAAGATAAAAAATGGATTCGTGCGCTTGCGCAGGCAATGCCCGCCTCAAAAGCCGCAGCGGCAGCCGCAAAAATTATCGGCTGCAGCCGCGATGAAGTGTATCAGTGGCTTTTGTCGCAAAAGAACAATTAGCAATCCTCATTGTCTTTATCTCTCAAGGCATCAGGGATCAATGCCTTGAAGTCGTAAATGGATTTATCCATTAAATGAGAAGGGGCAACGCGTGTCATGCTCATCAAAATGTTGTAGACACGGCTGTCATACTTTTGATCCCATTCACGCATTAAGGCCTTGATCTCCGCACGTTTGCGGTTTTCAATTTTCCGGCAAATATCTTTTGAAATAATCGGATACTGACGGTATTTCACCCAGCGTTCGATTTCGTATTCACGTACATAGGCCAGAGGTCTGATAATGACATTTTGACCATCGTCGCTTCTTAGTATCGGAGGCATGCCTTTAAGTCTTCCGCCGTAAAACATGTTTAAAAGCAGCGTGCTCACAATGTCGTCCATGTGATGACCCAGTGCGATTTTGGTGATGCCAAGCTCTTTGGCAACACGATAAATAATGCCTCGGCGCAGGCGCGAGCACACAGAGCAGACATTGCGCCCCTCCGGTATAACCCTTTTAACGATAGACCAAGTATCCTGATCTTCTATGTGATAAGGCACACCGATTTTTTCCAGGTAATTAGGAATGACATCCTTAGGGAAATTGGGCAAATGCTGATCGACGTTAACAGCAATCAATTCGAAGGGTACCGGTGCTCTTTTTTGCAGTTTCATCAGAACGTCGAGCAAAACATAGCTGTCTTTGCCGCCGGACATGCAGACCATCACTTTGTCGCCGCCCTCAATCATTCCGAATTCAGCGATAGCTTTTCCGGCTAGGCGCATAATCCGTTTTTCATTTTTTTTCTCAGCCACGGATTTTTTGGGCTTTTTTTCTTCGGTCTGCTCGTTGTTTTCAGCTGTAACAGGTGAAAAGGCAGTATCGGCAACAATAGGAATAACTTTATCGATCATGGCGAACCTTAAAAATCTCTACTCCGGCACTTTTGACTTGTTCATAAGCGTTTGTTTTTTCACTTCGCACCAGGACTGCTTGCACTAAAGGATTTTCAAGTAACTGCTGCGCAATGGACTCCACAAGCGTTTCCTGCAATTGAATATGGCCACCGCCCAGTACAGTATCAATGGCTTTTATGACTTCGTCATAGTTATAAGCGTTTTCAAGGCAGTCTTCTTCCCGGCTCGTTTGAACAAATAGTTCAACGTTGATGACAACCGGTTGAGGAGCGAGTTTTTCATGCTCATAGGCTCCGATCATCATATTTTTTTGAATGTCTTTAAGGATGATGTGCCGGCAATTTTTCAGCGTGGAATCAGTGTACCAAGGCATTTTGCGAGATTTCCTCAATAGCGGTCAGGCGAGCCTGACGGATGGCATTTCCAATGAATGACTTATCAGCGCAGGAAGCGGCGATTTTAGCGCAATCAATGGCACTGATACGGTTCAAAGCCTCTTTCCACGGATGCGTGTCAACATTGAAAATAACTTCAGCCAGATGAAGCATTTTCTCTAAACGCTCCGGACGTCGGACCGCATCACAGGTCTCAATGAGTTTTAGCACGTGTTGAGGGTCTGTGTTTTGGAATTCTCCCTTAACCTTAGCCCATAAGTACACGGTATCCGTTATTTCAGCATTGGGTTTAAAAGTGTTGAGAAATGCTTTCAACTGATCGGTACGGTTTTCGTCATGCGTCAAAAGGGCAAACTTTTCAGCTTCGTTCAGTTCACGAGCTTGGTCGAGCAACTGAAGCGTTTCTCGATTAACCGGGAAATTATGAAAAAACCTTGACCATAAACCGCATGCGTTTAAAACCTCGACAAATCGGGAAGGCTTATTTTCCCGTAGAACTTTTTTCATTTCCAAAAAGACTCTTTCGGCTACAAGACTGTCAGCTTCGCCGTTATCGACCATCTCTTTGAGCATTAAAAGTGTGTCGGATGCAACCGAAAATTGAGGCAGTTTTGCATTAAAACGGGCGATTCGAAGAATTCGCACAGGATCTTCTTTGAATGACTCGGAGACATGCCTTAATTGCTTGGCGCGGATATCATCAAGACCGCCGTATGGATCAATGAGGGTTTCGCCGTCTAGGGCCATAGCGTTAATAGTGAGATCTCTTCGCTTAAGGTCATCCTCAAGGCTCACTTCGGACGAGGTGTTGAAAACAAAGCCGTGGTAGCCGGGCGCAACCTTTCGTTCGGTTCGCGCCAAAGCATATTCTTCGTGTGTTTTAGGGTGCAGAAAAACAGGGAAATCTTTTCCGACCTGTTTAAAACCCATTTGAAGCATTTGCTGCGGAGTTGCACCGACAACGACCCAGTCCCGATCTCCGTTTCCTTTCGGATAACCGAGTTCTCGGGTGAGATAAAGGTCACGGACATAACCTCCGACAAGATAGATGCGCATAACTAGATATTCTCTTCAACGGTCTTTTGATCTTCAGGATTAATGACGCCAAGCCACTGTCTGAAAGAGGCAATATCCTCATCTTGTTCATGGGCGTATTCAACAGTGTTGGCCAGTACATTTTGCACGTAATTGCGAGTCTCCGTAAAGGGAAAAGTTTCAATAAAAATCGCACCTTCAGTCGTTCCTGTTAGTGACTGCTGCCAACGGCTTGCGCGGTTGGGTCCCGCGTTATAACCTGCGGTCGCCAAAATGATGTTGTTGCCCAGACGGTCTAAAAGAGAACGCAAATAAGCGGTTCCGAAGTAGATATTCGTTTCAATTTCATAAATCGTTTCTGGCTTGAAGTTGTCGATTTCTAATTCTTTTGCAATCCATTTTGCCGTCGCAGGCATGATTTGCATCAAACCGTTTGCGCCGACACTCGAGCGGGCGGCTGCAATGAAACGGGACTCCTGGCGCATCAGGCCGTAAACCCAATTAATGTCGATTTTAGCCATCTCTGCATAGTCTTCGATTTCATCCTCAAAGGGTCTTGGATAGAGCAAATCGTGTTCCAGCGGGTAGTGTTCGGCCACCTTAATGGCGGTATTGATGGAACGGTGAAGCAGATCGTGTTTTTGAGCCCACTGTGCGGCAGCTAAAAGTTCTGCGGTATTCAGTGTCCGGATTCCCCATTGCCACTCCCGATTGCCTTCGGCAATCAGGCCAAGGTCATAGAAAGCTTTAGCGCGCTCCAAACTGGGATTGGAACCCGCAGCTTTAATGCCCTCTGAAGTTGCCTCCACAGTTTCGTTACCGGAGTAATAAAAAGGTTTGCCCAACGCCTCAGCAGCCAGTTTCCCGTAAAAGGTTCTGACTGAACGGATCCGCTGCCAGTATTTTCTAGCGGCCTCTTTTTGACCGATTTCAGACAGTGATCGCCCTCTCCAATAATTCCAAGCATCCTTGTTTGCGACCCCTGCCGGCATGGCTGCAATAAAGTGGTTTAATTTTTTCCAGTCCTGTGCCCGCAAAGCAGCGCGAGCTCGCCATTCCAGGCAGTCATTGCCCAATGCACTATAGGGACCGGAGCAAACAGCCTGTCCGCCTTTTGCGTACCACGATAAAGCTTTTGGATTATGTGCAATAGCTCCGACGTAACCAAGCCGCCCCCATAATGCACTTTTTTCAGCTTTATTGAGTTTATTTTTCAGAGAATCTGCAACGTGCACAGCCCATTCTGTATTGACGGAAGTTAACCTATACGCTGCGATAATTCGAACATGTTTATTTTGCCGGGACAGTTTATTGCGATAACTGCGGTACCATCTGGAAGGATTGTTAAAAGCCAGTCTTGAAGCCTTGGCAGGAAGGCGATTTTTTTTGATTAAAACATTCAGTACGCTTCTGGCTTCCGACAGTCGTCCTTGTTGAATAAGAATGACTAAACGGGTAAAAGCCGTTGACGGTACTTTTTCAATGAGCTCGTCAGAGACTTTTTTACAGACAGCGTTGCCTTTATAGCGGGGGGCATTAATGATTTCCAGTGCTTCATTGGCTAAAGCTTTTGAAATATTTTTTTTGTTTTCAATCCGATGGAAAAGATCCCAACAGACCAGACTGGGATCGAACCGATTCCATTGAAGCTCAGAGCGCAAAGACCTGAATTTTTGCCATTGGTTTTGTTTATGCCAAAGGGGGGTCATGATTAAGAGCCAGTCTGTTTTGACGCGCTCTGCAATGTAATCGGCTTTGTGTGTTTGAATGAAATTTTGAATGTCTGCCTGATGCTTTTTGTCAGAGGGGTCCTTTTTTGCTTCAGTCAGTAATGTCCAGGCAGTAACGTAGTCCTTAAGCGGAAAGTCTGCACTTAAATATTTTGCGGGCTCATTAAAAAGCCCGAGTTTTTGTTCTTCGAAAGCCTCTCGGAAAAAGAGGAATTTTTCAGAATTATCGGCTTCTTTTAAAAAGGAGATCACTTTCGGATCATTTTGAGGGTGATCACTTTTAAATATTTGAGTATCTAAGGCTGTGGAGGCGGCCGCAGTGACAGAAGCCGCAGTTAAGCCGGCTCCCAATAAAAGCATTGACAGCTTAAAAAATGAACAAAAACATCTTACTATTGATTCGTACTGCATAGTTCGTACTTTAACCAAAATTACGAGACTCGACAGATGTTGGAAAAATCTTTTTTCAGAAAAAAGTGTTTAAGGCTAAGACGGGACTTGGATACTGAAGTAATTTCTCATCGTATCAGTCTGCAGATTCTCTCATTTTTTAAGTCATATCCCGTTGATTCCATTGGATTTTATTATCCGATCCAAAGAGAGCCCGATCTGCGAGAGGCGCTTTTAAAACTTCAAAGGCAAAAAATTATCCGCAATCTGGCCTTACCTCGTATTTGCGGCACTAGGATGAGTTTTTTGCTGTGGGATGAACATAGTGGCCTTGTAAAAGACGATGCAGGGATTCCGGCTCCTGTGGGCAAAGAAATTATTCACCCCCAATGTCTTTTAATTCCCTGTGTGGCGATTGATTGGCAAGGGTATCGGTTGGGATATGGCGGCGGATGGTATGACAGGCTGTTAAAGGAAGGCGCCTACGAAATGACAGTGGGCGTTGTGGCAAAGCCGTTTGTTTTAAAGGAACTTCCTCATGAGGCGCATGATGTGTCTTTGGATGGTTTTGTAAATGAAGACGGCTTCACGTGGGTGAAGCCGCTTCAAAAAAGTTAAAAATCCTAATAGGTTTAAGGATTAGTAGCGATAAGCATCGCTCTTATAGGGACCTTCCTTGGGAACGCCGATATAGGCAGCCTGCTCATCGGTCAGTTCAGACAATTGAGCGTTAAAGTTTTTCAACTGTAAGCGGGCAACCTTTTCATCCAAAATCTTCGGCAGCACATAAACACCGACGGGGTATTTATCGGTGTTGGTAAATAACTCAATTTGAGCCAAAGTCTGGTTAGCAAAAGAGCTCGACATCACATAGCTCGGGTGACCGGTCGCGCAGCCTAAATTGACCAAGCGGCCTTCAGCCAACAAAATAATCTTATTGCCGGAGGGCAGAACAATGTGGTCAACCTGCGGTTTGATGTTTTCCCATTTATATTGGCGCATACTGGCGACATCAATTTCGCTGTCAAAGTGACCGATGTTGCAGACAATAGCTTCGTTTTTCATACGAATCATGTGATCGTGTGTGATCACATTGATATTGCCCGTTGCCGTTACAAAAATATCAGCCTTGTCTGCGGCCCAGTCCATGGTCACGACTCGATAGCCTTCCATAGCAGCCTGAAGGGCACAAATGGGATCAACTTCAACGACCCATACTTGTGCAGCCAAGGCGCGAAGGGCTTGTGCACAGCCCTTGCCCACATCACCGTAGCCGACCACGACTGCGACTTTGCCAGCAATCATGACATCGGTAGCACGCTTAATGCCGTCAACAAGCGATTCTCGGCAGCCGTAAAGATTATCGAATTTAGACTTTGTCACCGAATCATTCACATTCATAGCCGGGAAGCGCAAAGTACCCTTGGCAGCCATTTGGTAGAGACGGTGAACACCGGTTGTGGTTTCTTCACTGACACCCTTAATGTGCACAATGCGTTTTGAATACCACTGAGGATCCTCTTTAAGATGACGGTCAATGGCGGCAAAAAGAGCCTTTTCTTCATCGCTTTTCGGATGCTCGATAACGGAGTGATTTTCTTCGGCTTGTGCACCGAGGTGTAAGAGCAGCGTTGCGTCTCCGCCATCGTCCAAAATCATGTTGGAGTAGCCGCCGTCATCCCACTCCATGATCTTGTGGGTGTATTCCCAATAGTCATTGACCGTTTCACCCTTGACGGCAAAAACAGGAATGCCTTCCGCAGCTATGGCCGCAGCAGCGTGATCTTGAGTTGAGAAAATATTGCAGCTTGCCCAGCGGACTTCAGCCCCCAAAGTAACGAGCGTTTCAATTAAAACAGCCGTTTGAATGGTCATATGCAAAGAACCGGAAATTCGAGCGCCTTTTAAGGGCTGGGCTGCTGCATATTCCTCACGAATAGCCATCAAGCCCGGCATTTCGGTTTCTGCAATTTGGATTTCTTTTCTGCCCCAATCAGCTAAGCCGATATCGGCAATAATGTAAGGCGTACTCATCAAAAAGTCTCCAATGGATTAAGAAGTTAAGTGTGGTGAGCGCCGTTAAGATTTATCTCAAGCCTGGGAGCTTTCAATAAAGGAGAAAGTCTCGCAGCGCTCCTTGAGAAAAACAGGAGAAAACGCCTTTTTCAGAGGCGTTTTCTCATTAGATTCTATTGTGCGTTCTTTTTACGCTTTTCTTCCTCGGCGGTGCGGATAGCACATAACGCACTTTGGATTTCCTCTCGAGTGACTCCCGGGCACAACTGAACACATTTAACGGTGATTGTTTCACCATCTTTGATAACGGCAATCACAGAAGATTCATCACACAGCCCTGAACATTTCAGTGACGAGACGATTTGACCGCAGTCTTTGCCGCTGTCAAACGGAACACTTTGCAGGAGTTCCTTACCCGAAGCGCTGGTTAATTTGAAATAGAACTTTCCGTCCTTTTCCCGATATTGTTTGAAAACGGGCAATGAAGTTTTTTTCTTTTCAACGGTTTTGCGCTGCAATTCTCCGAAATGAGCAAAATTACGCAACCCTACTGCCTGACGGACTCTCTGCATGAAGGGCACAGCGATTTCGCGCGCCTTACGAGCGCCTTCCTGCAAAATAGCTTCAATTTGATCGGGATGCTTCATTAACTCTTCATATTTGACGCGCATGGGGCCGATTTCAGATTCAATTTTCTCAAAGAGTTCTTCTTTAGCTTCGCCCCAGCCGAGTCCCTGTTCGAGACGATGACAGAATTCTGTGAATTCCTCGGGAGTTGAGAAGGCTTCGTAGATGGCTGTTAAAGAAGTCGACTTTGGATCTTTGGGCTCACCCGGCAGCTTTGAGTCGGTTTTAATGCCGGCAATGGCCTCTTTCAAAGCTTTGCTGCCCCCTTCAAAAAGAGGAATCACATTGTTGTAGCTTTTACTCATCTTGCGACCGTCCAGTCCGGGCAGAACTTCGTGCGTTTCGTCTACGACAGCCTCAGGCATTACAAAGAACGGTTTGTCTTCTGAAGCGTAAAGATAATTAAAGCGCGTTGCGACATCACGAGCCATTTCAAGATGCTGAATTTGATCCTTTCCGACCGGAACTTTGTGCGCATTAAACATCAAAATGTCGGCAGCCATCAAAATCGGATAACTGTACAAGCCCATGGAGATACCGGTATCGGGATCTTCGGCATTTTCGACATTGGCTTCGAGCGCAGCCTTATAGGCGTGCGCACGGTTCATTTGTCCTTTGGAAGTGACGCACGTGAGCATCCAGCTTAAAAGAGGAATTTCGGGAATATCGCTTTGGCGATAAAAAATGACATGATCCGGATCTAAACCGGCAGCCAGCCATGTTGCAGCGATTTGAAGGCGCGAACGTTCAATTCGATCAGGATCTTGGCACTTAATCAGTGCATGAAGATCAGCCATAAAGAAAAAGCTTTGAACGTCCTTATTATGGCTGGCTTGAATGGCAGGGCGAATGGCACCGACATAATTGCCGATGTGCAGTGTGCCGGTTGTGTTAATACCTGTTAAAACTCGAGTGGTCATGTTTTATCCCAAACAAAGAAAATTCCAAATTTTAAGATTGTATGGCGCGAATATATAAAGGTCAAAGGATAAGTGATAGAGCCCACTGTGTAGTTTTTTAGAAATGTTACTTACTTGAAGATTAAAAGAACTCGATTTTTTGCAAAAGTGTCTAAAAGAAACGTTTTCAGGAAATTAAATGAGCTTAAACTGAATGAGAAGTACAAAGAGGAGATTTCTTATGAGTGAAAACAAAATGCTTCAAATTGCCCAAAGCCGCTATACAACAAAGCATTACAGCGGTCAGACGATTCCTAGAGAGCAATTCAATGAGCTTTTGGAAATTTTGCGTTTAGCTCCGTCATCAGTGAATGCTCAGTCTTGGAAATTTATTGTGATCAGTACTCAAGAAGCTAAAGAAAAAATCCTCGAAGGCTTCTTAGACTTCAATCGTGAGCGTGTGGCTAAGGCAAGCGACATCATCGTTTTTGCGGTTCCTGAGAAGATCACAGAAGCGCATTTGCAAAAAGTTTTAAATAAAGAAATAGCTGACGGCAGATATCCGAATACTTCTGTTATCGAGGGTTTGGATGCAGGACGCCGTCATTTTGTCGGTTTGCACAGCCATACCGTCGCTGAAACCTTGTCTTGGGAGACAGCTCAAGCCTACATTGCGCTTGGAATCGTTCTTTTCGCTTCTGCCGGGATGGGAATTGACTCCACGGCTTTAGAAGGTGTTGATTACGACAAACTTGATGAAATTTTGGGTTTGCGTGAGCGAGGACTGAGGAGCGTCGTGGCAGTGAGCTTAGGTTACCGGGCTGACGATGACAGTAACGCCAAACGGCCTAAATCCCGTTTGGCCAAAGAAGATATTTTTGAAGAGTTCCGATAGAGAAAGAAATAGCCTCGATTTGCGATAAACCGAGGCTATTCATTCACGAACAATTTTCTAGTTGTTAGAAAGCGTCAGCCTTCAACAATTCAGCCTTATCCGTGCGTTCCCACGTGAATTCCGGTTCTTCACGGCCAAAGTGTCCGTAAGCTGCGGTCTTGGAATAGATCGGACGCAGCAGGTCGAGCATTTGAATAATGCCGCGCGGACGCAAGTCAAAGTGACGGCGAACCAATTCAGAGATCTTTTCATCGGCAATCTTACCGGTGCCGAAAGTACGCACTGTGACGTTGATCGGTTGAGCAACGCCGATAGCGTAAGAGACCTGAACCTGGCAGCGGGAAGCTAAACCGGCGGCAACAATATTCTTGGCTACATAACGGCAGGCGTAAGCTGCAGAGCGGTCAACCTTGGAAGGATCTTTGCCGGAGAAAGCGCCGCCGCCATGCGGGCAGGCACCGCCGTAGGTATCCACAATAATCTTTCTACCCGTTAAGCCGCAGTCGCCTTGCGGTCCGCCAACTACGAAACGGCCGGTCGGGTTAATCAGGAAGCGCGTATTTTTGAGCCATTCGGGCGGCAAGACCGGCTTGATGATGCATTCAATGACAGCTTCGATGAATTCAGGCTTCATCTTGTTGCCGTCGCTCATGCGCGGATGGTGCTGCGTTGATAAAACAACCGTGTCAATCGCTACGGGCTTGCCGTTTTCATAGCGCAAAGTCACCTGACTCTTGGCATCAGGACGCAAAAAGTCCAACGTGCCGTTGCGTCTGACGATAGATTGTTGTTGAACCAAGCGATGAGCGTAGTAAATGGCTGCAGGCATCAAAGTCGGCGTTTCATCGCAGGCATAACCGAACATTAAGCCTTGGTCTCCGGCGCCTTGTTCAAGGTAATCGTCGCTTGCACGATCAACACCTTGAGCAATGTCGTTGGATTGTTTGTCGTAACCGACTAAAACTGAGCAACCCTTGTGATCAATGCCGTATTCCGAGTTGTCATAGCCAATGCGTTTTAATGTTTCACGAGCAATGTCGATATAGTCCACATTAGCTTGAGTGGTAATTTCACCGGCCAAAACGACTAAGCCGGTGTTGCAAAGCGTCTCAGCTGCTACACGGCTATAAGGGTCTTGAGCCAAAATGGCATCAAGAATGGCATCGGAAATTTGGTCTGCAACCTTATCCGGATGGCCTTCAGAGACCGATTCGGAAGTAAATAAATAAGAATCCATGGTGCTACATTCCTTTTGAAGTGAGATCCTGTGGAACGAGCGTCCACCGCGGAAAGATCCGGAATGCGGCTGACGCTTTAGCGGTATTTGTGACACGCCCCGCAAGTTGTCCTTAACTCGGCGTGATCCGATATGCTACTCTCGCTGATGGAAAAATCAAGTCTGTTTCCCGAAAAGTTTGGCAAAATCCTTCTCATGGAATTCTTAATTTATTTAATCTCACGTTTGCCCCTTAACTTTTTACGTTCTGTCGGGCGGTTGGTCGGTACGCTTATTTATCGGTTTGATAGCGCTTACCGAGAGGAAATTCGCCGTAATCTGTCAAGAGCCGGGATTTATTCTCCCGAAATGGCTCGAGTTGTGGCACGTGAACAGGGCGCTCAGGCTGTAGAAGCGCCTTGGGTGTGGGGGAGAAGCCGTCAAGAGGTCCTTGCTAAATGCACAATAGATGATGAATCTATTCCACTTTTAGAGGAAGCACTGGGAAGCGGGCGTCCTATTGTCTTTTTGACTCCTCATATTGGTTGCTACGAAGTAGGACCCATGATGATTGCCGAGCGCTGGCTTAAAGGCACAGATCGTCAGTTCGCAATTCTTTATCGAGTTCCTAGGAAAAGCTACTTGCGCAATATTGTTGGACAGGGGCGCGTCTCGGAAAATATTGTCCCCGCTAGCGCAGATCTCAAGGGTGTTCGTCAAATTCTTAGAATCATGAAATCTGGGGGAATTGCCGGTGTATTGCCCGACCAGGTGCCTTCTCACGGCGAAGGCGTCTGGGTTCCATTATTTGGTGAAAAGGCTTATACCATGACTTTTCCTTTGAAGTTGGCAAAACAGTTCAAAGCACAAGTGATCATGGCGAGGATGCAAAGAGAGAGCGAAGGTTGGAGTATGCACGTTGAAAATTGGGATTATTCTCTCACCGGAGATGAAAAGCAGGATGCTACAGCGATGAATTGTTTGATTGAAAAGACGATATTGTCTTGTCCAGAACAGTATTTATGGTCATATAAGCGTTATAAATGTCCCCGTGGAGTCCAACGTGAACAATAAGAGAGAAGAATGCAGCCGATTTTGAATTTTTTCACTCACATTTGGTTAGCCGTCGTTGATATGATGGCCAATTGGTCACCTTCTTCCAGAGCAAAGGCAGCAAGGGTTGTGGCTTGGCTTTTTTGGCATGTTGTGCCTAAGCGACGAAAGGTGGCATTGACTAATCTGAAATTGTGTTTTCCGGATTGGAGTGAAAGCAAAAGGGAACAGGTCGCTAAGCAATGTTTTTTCAGATTGGCCAGAGCGGCTTTGGATCATAGCGTTTTATGGAAGGGAAGTGCCGAGCAGGTTCGGCAATTTGTCCGCTTTGATGATGGTGTCATTGAAAGAATCACGAATACAGAAAATCGGCCTTTAATCGTAATTGCCCCGCATTTTGCTGGACTTGATGCGAGCGGGATTGCTCTCAATCTTTACGTTAGAGGTGTTTCCTTATATCAGCGTCAGACTAATCCGGTTTGGGATAAGGCGGCTTTTGACGGTAGAAAACGTTTCAGTGATCCTATTTTGATTGCCAAGGGAACTCATCACGATTTGCGTCCGATTATTCGCGCGATGCGAGATGGTTTCCCGTTTTACTACTTGCCGGATATGGATCACGGCAAGCGAAATAGCATTTTTGTTCCTTTTTTCGGTATTCCTGCAGCTACGCTTCCGATGGCTTCAAGATTGGCCAAGCTCACTAAGGCTAAGGTCATTATGCTTGTGGCTGAAATGACAGAAACTGGCTATCAGGTACATTCAACAGATCTTTGGGAAAACTTTCCGACGGACGATTATGAAGCCGATACGTTGAGAGTGACGCAAGTACTGGAAGAATGGATTAGAAAATATCCGGATCAGTATATGTGGACTCATAGGCGCTTTAAAACTCGCCCGGAGGGAGAGGCTTCTTTATATCAATAACGAGATTGAAATGACGGATTTAATTTTAAAAAAGGGAAAGGAACGTTCGCTTTTGCGCCGCCATCCGTGGGTTTACGATACTGCGGTTCAAAAGTTGACGGGAAAAGCGGTTAGTGGAGACACGGTTCGAGTCTGTTCTTATGATGGGCGTTTTTTAGCCTGGGCCGCGTATTCTAAGGATTCCACTCTAAGGGCTCGTTGCTGGTCATTTGACGAAAGCGAGCAGATTGATGATTTGTGGATAGAGACGAAAATAAAAAAAGCGTTAGCCGCAAGACAATCCCTCTTTGCAAGAACAAGCGCGGTGCGGGTGATATTTGGAGAGGCAGATCAGTTGCCGGGATTGGTCGTTGACCGTTACG
>ERZ791868.583-NODE-583-length-27916-cov-2.926815_pt1 | contig 27916 bp, 19 predicted proteins | sample MGYA00510281_ERZ791868 | MGnify/ENA primary metagenome ERZ791868 (study PRJEB30046, sample SAMN00792046) | human gut metagenome | study: EMG produced TPA metagenomics assembly of the A metagenome-wide association study of gut microbiota in type 2... | reverse complement strand
AGAACTTCAATAGGTTCATACTATGATGAAAAAAGCTTAACTAAATGTTATTGACCCCGTCCCCATTGGTCTATTTCATCCAGACAAAATCATACCCCTTTAAAACCGGATCTTTCACTTCTATAATCTCACCATTCACCAGATTTCTGAAAATTCCTTCTTCCTGCATCCACGCTGTCTGCTCTCTCTCACTGAAATTAAACAGTGCTATGAAACGCTCGCCCTTATATTCTCTAAGTATTCCTAAAATGCTGTCATTGTGAACATCATAAGTATACACTTCCGCTTCCTGAGAAAAGATTTTTTCTTGTCTTCTAATCTGTTCCAGGAGGTTCAACATCTGGAATAATTGTCCCTGTACGGTAGAAAGATCTTTCCTCTTGTCCGCAAGTTTCCACTGAAAAGCACCTCTGTGGAGATACCGTGAATCAGATACTTTTTCAGGATTTTCTTTATAACTATAATCATTTACCTGTCCTAACTCATCTCCACTATAAAGCATCGGAATTCCCGACTGTGTCAACATATAAGCATGCAACATCAAATCTTCCTGTATCGCTATCTGCATTTTCTCTTTGTTGCCTTCAAATCCCGCTGCTTCAATTCCACACATAGACGCTGTCGTTCCGCAAAATCTTGCATCTTGTGTTACAGGATCGTCATTATATAATTCTCCGCGGCTGACACTTCCTTCTATCTTTCCTGTGAAATAATCATTCAGATAACGTTTATGGGAAGGTTCTTCCATTCCCCATTGCTTCATGGTATCAAAATCAAGTCCCCAACCAATATCATCATGGCAACGAAGATAATTTAAAAATGTATATTGCTTCGGCAAACGACTTACAATATCCATCTGCTTCTTCAAAAGCCGGATATCTCTTGTTGCAATACTATTCCACGTTGTTGCCATTGTTGTAACATTATATAGCATATGACATTCCGGTTTTTCAACTGTACCAAAATACGGTACCACTTTTTCCGGCTCCATGACAACTTCACCGAGCAGTATCACACTCGGGCAGACGATTTCCGCGATCATGCGCATCATTCTTACAATTGTATGTACTTCTTTCAGATTTCGGCAGCTCGTTCCAAGTTCTTTCCAGATATAAGGAACTGCATCAATTCGGATGATATCCATTCCCTGATTTGCAAGGAAAAGGAAATTATACATCATCTCGTTAAATACTCTTGGGTTGCGGTAATTTAAATCCCACTGATACGGATAAAATGTCGTAAGCACATAATGCCCTATTTCCGGAAGCCATGTAAAGTTTCCAGGTGCTGTTGTCGGGAACACCTGTGGAACAGTTTCTTCATATCTTGACGGAATTTCTCCGTTATCATAGAAGAAATAACGGCTCATATATTCTCCTTCGCCTGCTCTGGCACGTTTTGCCCACTCATGTTCCTCAGAAGTATGATTCATCACGAAATCCATGCACACATTCATATCATTTTCATGACATTTTTCTGTCAATCTTGCCAGATCTTTCATCGTTCCCAGGTCCGGCCTCACCTTCCTGAAATCTGCCACTGCATATCCGCCATCTGATTTTCCTTTCGGAGTATCCAAAAATGGCATAAGATGAATACAATTTACATTGCACTCTTTTAAATATGCTAACTTTTTCTCCACACCTTTCAGATTGCCGGCAAAGTTATCAATGTATAACATCATGCCAAGCATTTCTTTTTCTTTAAACCAGTCCGGATTCTTCTCTTTCTTAGCATCTCTCTTTTTTAATTCTGTGCCACGCTTTGAATAATAATCATACATCTGCTCACAAAGTTCTGCATACATTGCATCATTTCCATACAACTCCATGTAAAGCCAGCGCAGTTCATCCTGATGCTTTTCCATACGCTGCGTAAATATTTTTTCTATATTATTCACATTTCTCATCACTTTCTATTTCATTATCAACAATTCGTTCAAGATTCCCTCACAAAACAATACTGATATGCCTGATATTCTCCCAATTCCACAGGCAATGGCATACCTCCATACATAAGTGCTGATCCGGTATACCTTTTTCCACTCTTCTCTTCCCGATACACGGCTGTTTCTTCAAGGCCTTGAAGCTTAACATAATTTACTGTCATATTTCCGTGGATTGCCTGCATTACTATATTTAGAAGTACTTTGCTCTGCTCTTTTTCATCAGTATAAACAAACTCCCATGCACAGATTTCTTCCTCCGTCGGATTAGATAAACGATAATATAATCCGTTCTGAATGATTGGCGCATAGTTTTTATATTCTGCAATCTGCTCTCTGATCTCCTGTTTCTCTTCTTTTGAAAGGTTCATAAGATTCAGCTCATATCCAAATGTTCCGGACATCGCCACAACTCCTCTTGTGTGAAGCGGAGTTTTTCTTCCCGTCTGATGGTTCGGAACAGCTGATACATGAGAGCCAACTACCGACACCGGATAGCCGAAAGATGTTCCATACTGGATTTGTAGTCTGTCAATCGCATCTGTATTATCACTGCACCAGATTTGAGGAGTATAATACATCATCCCTGCATCAAATCTTCCCCCTCCGCCACTGCAGCCTTCAATCAAAAGATTCGGATATCTCTGTACAAGACGCTCCAGAAAATCATAAAGTCCCAGCACATAATCATGTAACACTCTTCCCTGGTCTTTCGTAGTCGCTGAATAGATGTCCATCAAGCTTCGGTTCATATCCCATTTTACATATTCAATATTTCCCTGATCTAATACCTTGCAAATCTGACTATAAATTTCATCTACAACTTCTTTTCTTGAAAAATCAAGTACGAGCTGATTTCTGCTTCTGACCGGCCTTCTTCCCGGAATCGTCAATGCCCAATCCGGATGTTTTCGATAGAGCTCACTGTCTTCTGAAACCATCTCCGGCTCGATCCAGATACCAAACTTCACACCAAGAGCATTGATTCTCTCTATCAGATTTCCAAGTGTACCGCCAAGTTTCTTTTCATTCACAAACCAGTCACCCAGTCCGCTGTTGTCATCATCACGTTTTCCAAACCAGCCATCATCCATAACAAGCATATCAATGTTTACTTCTTTTGCTGCTTTTGCAAGCTCATAGATTGTATCTCCCGTAAAATCAAAGTAAGACGCTTCCCAGCTATTGATCAATACCGGACGAACCTGCTCTTTATATTTTCCTCTGCAAATGTGCTGTCTGATACACTGATGCAGATTCTGAGATAATTGGTTCATTCCTCGTGAAGAATAGGATAAGATTACTTCCGGTGCCTTAAACATCTCATTTTTCTCTAGCGGATAACGAAAAGCTTCTTCCTGAAGTCCAAGCATCATTCTCGTCTGATTTAATTGATCCTTTAACACTTCCCCTTGGAAGCATCCACTGTATACAAAGGACATCGCATAACAGTTTCCTTTATCTTCTGTCGTTTTTCTCTCAGCAAGGATCATCATCGGATTATACTGATGGCTGGAAGTCCCCCTGACACTTCCGATTTTCTGTGTTCCATGCACTACCGGAACTCTCTGGACATTTCGCTCCATCGCATGTCTACCATAAAATGTTAGAAGTTCATAATCTCCATAAAGGAAATCTAAACTTGCAGACTCTATTTTGTTCAGATAGATTTTCCCATTACTTTCATTTTTTATGCACACACTTCTTGTAATAATATCCAACTCTGAAAGAACACCATAAAGCAGAATCACCATAACTCCTGTCACCGGATCTTCCATCAAAATTTCCAGTGTCTGTGCTTCTTCATCACTTGCATAAACTGCCGGAAGTCCTTTCAGATTATATTTTCCCTTAAGGATTGTATGACTCTTGTATCGAAGATCACAGCTCATGCTTCCGTCTGCATTTTCAACTACAAATGCGGTGCTTCTGAAATCGCCATTTCCATAGCAAGGAAACTCCTGCGGAAGTACGTCCATAGAATAAGTACGATCTTCTCCTGCATCATACGGATTTCCCGAAAATCCTCTGTCATAATGTGTCAGAAGATAATCCATACATCCTTCTGTCTTTTTTCCATAATACAGATGAAGCAAAAATCCATATTGGTCCACCTGCATCTGATATGTCGTATTTTTTGTCTGTAATGTAAATGTCCTATCTTTCTCGCAATATATAATTCCCATACCTAAAATACTCCTTTTTTCTATTATAGCGAAGCAAGGGTTTCATTACTTTTTTGCTCCTGCTTCGCTATTTTTACTGTTCACACTATGTGCGACCAAAAACTTATTTCTAATTTTTATTATTTCACCGCTCCGTTTACAACTCCATTGAGGATATGCTTCTGACAAATCAGATAGAATACCAGAATCGGAAGCAATGCCAACAGATAAGATGCAAATGCCAGATTATAGTTTGTTCCAAACTGTGTCTGGAAGTTCAACTGTGCCAATGGCAGTGTATTTCCGCTTCCTGAGCCTGACATAATTACAAGTGGTGTCATTACATCGTTCCATGTGCCGAGTGCTGTCAGAACTGCAACTGTCGCATGCATTGGTTTCATAATTGGAAATACAATTTTCCAATAAGTTTTCCATGTGCTTGCACCATCCACGCAGGCTGCCTCTTCCAATGCCAACGGGATATTCGTCAGATATCCGGAATAAAGCAACACATTCATCGGCATATAGAATACAACATACAGAATAATAACTCCTGCTCTATTCGCCAGCCCCATCTGTGCTGTCTGCTTTACAACAGGCATCATCAAAATTGCAAATGGAACAAACATTCCGCTGACAACATAGAAATAGATCAATTTATAAAATTTACTCTTTTTATTTCTTCCGATTGCATATCCGAGAAGAGAATGAATCAGAATGGAAAGTACAACTGTTACAAGCGTGATAAGCACACTGTTTCCAAGCGAATGCCAGAAATCTGTCACCCGCATTGCCTCTGCAAAATTTTCCAGACTAAAATGACTTGGCAACGAAAGGATTCCGCTGATGCTATTTGTCATCTCAGAAGGTTTCTTCAATGCAATTACAATTGTCATATACAATGGAAATGCAACTGTGAGCAACCCAAGTAAAAGTAAAATTGTTACCGGCCAATTTACCCGTTCTTTTATTTTCATTTTTTCCATTACAGCTGCTCCTCCTTTTTCCCTGTGATCGTCATCTGTAATACAGAAATTACAACAATAACAATAAAGAATATCACTGCGTTTGCACTCTGGAATCCAAACTGACCGCCGCTCATACCATTGTTATAAATCAGATAAGAAATGGATTCTGTACTCTGCGCCGGACCGCCCTTTGTCAATGCCATAATCTGATCAAATACCATCAGAAAGTTTTTCACGCAAAGCACCATGTTAATGCTGAAGAATGGAATAATAAGCGGGAATGTCAGATGCTTGAACTTATTCCATCCTGTTGCACCATCAATTGCTCCTGCTTCGTAAACATCTTCCGGAACTGTCTGAAGTCCTGAAATGTAAATGATTGTATTCATCGCAATTGCCTGCCATGCACATACAATTACAACTGCGATCCATGCCAGTTTTGTACTGGACAGCATGCTGGAAGAAAGTGTCTCACTTCCAATCATTTCCCCGAAAGCCGGAAGAATGTATGTGAAGAAGTAATTAAAAATATATCCTACAACCAATGCTCCGAGAACATTTGGAATGAAATATGCTCCACGAAATGCACTCTTAAATTTAATTTTGCTGTTCAGTCCAAGTGCCAGGATCAGACTGATTACATTTGTTACAATTGTAGCTACGATTGCTAATTTAAATGTAAACAGATAAGATCCTCCGACTCTGCTGTCTGTAAACAAATCCTGATAATTTCTAAGACCTACCCAGTCAAAACTTCCATAGCCTTTAAAATTTGTAAAACTATAAATCACACCTTTGATCAATGGCAATGTATTAAAACAGAAAAACAGTGCCACGATTGGAATCGTAATCAGAAGAAATGTCTTTTTTCTTCCACTCATTGATTTCTTTCCCATGCTTGAATACCCCTTCCTTAATCTTCGTTTGCATGTTCTTTCTCATAGTCTTCAACTTTACGGATGATATCACGGTTATATCTCTTCCAGTCTTTATCAAACTTTGTTAAGAATGCATCTACATCCCCCTTCATAAGGAATGTCTGAATCTGTGCATCTACTGACATCTCTGAAGGATAATAGTGATCCTGATAATCTGCCATTCGTCCTTCTTCTATAAAAGATTTCACTCCATCAAGTGTTGAAGCAAGTTCAAAATCTCCTTCTTTACAAGGAACTGCTTTCTGTTCATCCAGATAACTCTGTACATTTTCGTCTTTCAAAAGAAAATCAAGTACTTCATATGCTGCTTCTTTATTCTTACAGTCTTTCATGACACTGAACTGGAGATCCACACCGGAATTCAATTTATTCTCCGACGCATCATCATTGGCAGGCATTACAAAGGAATCGATATCCATGTCCGGATTTACTGTCTGAATCTGTGGGATTGCATAACTTCCGATTGTATACATTGCAGATTCTCCATTTGCAAATGCTGTACAAGCTCCATTGTAATCATAAGCGAAAGGATCTTTTGGTCCATATTCAAGCAGTGCTTTTATCTTTTCCGCCACTTCTACGTATTCTTCTGAAAATGTTGTCTCCCCTTTAGTCCCCTGGCTGCAGACATCTGCCGGTGCAAGATCCACCGCAATCGCATTCCAAGGTGCAAGACATGTCCACGTATCTTTGAATCCAAAATACAATGGCTGGATTCCTTCACTCTGAATCTGATCACAGAGAGCAACAAATTCATCCCACGTTTCCGGAATTTCCCATCCATGTTCCTTAAACATTTCTCGGTTATACAAAACTCCTGCTGCATTTGCCACATATGGCACAGCATATACACCATCCTCCGGCACAAATTCAAGTGCCTTGTCGATGTCCAAATATGCCTGTTTGATAGAATCCAGCCCTTCATAATCTGAAATGTCCATCAGCATATCAGAATCAATAAAGTTAGAAAAATTGACGTCTCCTCCGATTCCAATAATATCCGGTGCGTCCTCTCGGATAAAACGTGTCTTAAGTACTGTCATCGCATCATTCGGAGATTCAATTGTTAAATGAATATCATCATGAGTTGCATTGAATTCTTCTTCAATTTTTTCAAATGTTTTCACCGCTTCCGGTTTATACTGCACAAGCTCGATTTCTATTTTTCCACTGCTATCGCTCTTCTGTCCACAGCCTCCAAGTATCATTGCCGAAGTCATGCAAAACATCAGTCCTATGCAGATGATTCGATTACTCTTCTTATACATTTCCTTACTCCTTCCTTTTACCATACACCTTTCATTTTGACACATTCCGGAATATTTTTTGGTCTCTTTGTTCGGGTTTTCTATTTGATAAATAAATTCTAACATATCTTTATGCGACTATAAATATCCGTATTTTTTATGTTTTATAGTAAAATGCTATTTTTTCTATCATATATTGAAGTTATCTAGCATTTTGATATATAATGATACCAGAGGTGATTTAAATGAGCGATTTACTTTTTTCCGTATTCCCAAATGAAAATTTTGTTGATCTTGGATTATATCAATATGGATGGGAACAATGTGCACCGGCACATTCTTTTGGTCCTGCCGCAAGAAATCATTACATTTTCCATTATGTAATTTCCGGAACAGGAACATTACACGCAGATGACGAAAACGGAAACACCCTCACTTGGCAGGTAAAAAGCGGACAAGGCTTCATGCTTTTCCCCGGACAGGTTACGACTTATATTGCTGATTCCACGCTTCCGTGGGAATACACCTGGGTAGAATTCGATGGTCTTCGTGCCCGTGCGATTGTTACAACCGCAGGTCTGAGCCTGAATCATCCGGTTTATCATGCCAGTTCAAAAGAACTTCGCAATCAGATGATGGAAGAAATGCTTTATCTAAGTCGGCATCCTGAAGAATCCCCATTTCATTTGATCGGACACCTATATCTGTTTTTAGATTATTTTATGCGTTCTGCTGCAACAGTTCACGTAAAGCAAAACGGAAGTATTCGGGACTTTTATGTCAAAGAAGCTCTTTCTTATATCGAGCAGAATTTTCAAAATGATATTTCTGTAGAAGATATTTCCGCTTCCTGCGGATTGAATCGAAGCTATTTCGGAAAGATCTTTCATGATACAATTGGACGTTCCCCTCAAGAATTTCTGATTAGATATCGCATGACCAAAGCTGCCGAGCTTTTAAAACTCACTTCACTCTCAATCGCAGATATTGGAAATGCAGTAGGATATCCGAATCAGCTACATTTTTCACGTGCATTTAAAAATGTTTATGGGGTATCACCAAAAAACTGGAGAAATGAAAATAAATTAGAGCCAGATAGGGACGGAGTTTAGTGGACCAGGGAGCCAAATGGGGACGGAGTTTAGTGGCTTTTTTGCTCTCAAAAAAGCCACTAAACTCCGTCCCCTTTTGGCTCCCCCTTACCGCTTGAAGAGCGTCAAAATGTTTTGACCATCTTTGTACTCATAAGAAATTTCATCCATTATTTTTTTCACCATGAAGATTCCAAGACCGCCGATTTCACGTTCTTCCAGCGGTAAACTAATATCCGGATCTGCTTTTTCTCTAGGATCATATGGACGTCCATTATCCGTAAACTGCAAAATCACCTGATTATTTATCGAAGCACATCCGGCCTTAACGCTGGTTGCACCACTATAATAAATAATATTAGATAAAATTTCATCCACAACTACATTGATCTGCAAAACCGTTTTTGCCGGAACTTCTGCCTCGGAAAGAATTTTGTCAAAAAACTCTGTCACCTCCGGCAGTTTGTCCAAGGATGGTGCAATTTTAATTTCTTTCAAATCCGACAGCATATTTTTGATTTCGAGACACAGCATGGTAATATCATCAAACTGCTCCGCTTCGCCAGCAAAGGATTTCACATCTTGATGTACTGCTTCTAACAGCTGACTGCATGAACCTATTTTTGCTCTATTAAGGGCAGCTACCATTCTGTCTGTTCCATATAGTGTGTTAGACAAATTAATTGCTTCCGGCACACCGTCCGTATAAACAAAAAGCCTATCACCTGCATTCATTTCCAGCTCGTATTCCTTATATTGAATATCCTCAATAGCAGCCAGTACAAATCCATGTTTATCTTTATAAAGCTCAAATTCTCCGTCTTTACGCATAATTACCGGATATTCGTGCCCTGCATTTGCACATATCATTTTTCCGGTAGATATTTCCAGAATACCAAGCCAGACAGTTACAAACATTTCAGCATCGTTATTTTCACAAAGCTGATTATTCACTTTTTCTAACACTGCCGCCGGAGACAATCCGCTCTGTGTCGCTGATTTGATCAACGTTTTTGAAATCATCATAAACATTGCCGCCGGGACACCTTTACCAGATACATCTGCCATTACCATTGCTAGATGATCTTCATCCACCAGGAAGAAATCATAAAAATCACCGCCGACTTCTTTTGCAGGGGTCATAGATGCAAAAATATCAAATTCATGCCGATCAGGAAATGGCGGGAAAATACATGGAAGCATGGACTCCTGGATATGTTTTGCAACATCTAATTCCGCTCCGATACGTTCCTTCTCAGCAGTTATTTTAGAGAGGTTTGATATATAATTCTGAATTTCCTCCAACATAAAATTAAAGGAATCGCTCAAAGACTCTATCTCATCTCCGGTCTTGATTTCTATACGCTGATTTTCAAAGTTATTTGTCTCTGTGATTTCCTGTGTAAAATCGGTAAGCTTTCCAATCGGTTTTGTCACCATCTTTCTGACGAAGAAAATGTACGCGACGATGGTCAAACCAATAATCGCAAAAGAAATCAACAGCATATTGGTCAGCAAAGAAATTAAGTATGCCCTTGCTTCACTCATATCAAGTATATACTGGATTTCTGCGATTGCATTTCCCGATTCATCAAGGATAACCGATACCCACGTGTAGTTGTATCCATAATCATTATCCGTGACAATTGGTTTATCAAGTCCCTTATTCTTTGCATATCTTTGCCAAATGGTAATATACTTCTCCATATCTGCCGGGTCGTCCGGATTCGCCGCATCGACATAAAGGATATCGCTTCCGTAAGGAATCTGATTTGCAGGATCATCTCCCATTTCTTCGACCAGAGCGTCAATATAAAAACAAACACTATCTTCGTCCGGAACTACGAGTGAAAGAGATGTAACGTCACCATCTTTTTTCAGCTGGTTAAAAAGTTTGCACATTTTTTGATACTCCGGTGTCTGATTTCCTCCATCCGAAATAATTGTTTTTACATCTTCCACATCAATCATCGCAGCTATAACATTACAATTTGTCATCACTCGCTTTGCATACATTTTCCCCAGGTAGGATTTAGACGTCGCATAACTAAAGAGTGATGTCGCAATTGTAAGTATCAACCCTACAATCCCCAGTGAAATGATAAATTTGGGTAAAAGTTTAATTTTCATCCTTCATCCCTCCTAAAGTAATTTGTAGTAAATCTCCGCATCATTTCTACCGCAAGTTCATTTCCCCGATATTCCTTCTTGATCATTAAGCGTTGCAGCAATTTCCTCTGTTGGATATAGATTCTTTCCCACACATTCATCGCTCAACAAACTCGCTCCCTCAATTTCTTCTTTTTTCAGTGGTCTAAGATAAAATCTCATTCCATTTTCAAGAGTAATTGTATACATTATTCACTGCCTCCGAAGAAAAACATTCCACTGTTTTCTGTCCATCGTCACATCTGATACTTTTTCAGATCCACCTTTCCATCTATAACCTCCACGCCATCTTCTCTCAAAAGCTCTGCCTGCACATTTGCTCCGCCAAATGCAAACGCTCCGGCGAGTTCTCCTTTTGCATTCACGACACGGAAACATGGAATGTGCTCCGGATCTGGATTCTTGTGAAGTGCATTTCCAACAGCCCTGGACATCTTTTCATTTCCTGCCATCTTCGCAATCTGTCTATAAGTTGCCACATGCCCTTTCGGAATCTGTTTCACAGCCTCATAGATTCTTTTCGTAGGGCTGTCTGTCACAAGGTCATAGCTCTCGCCGATCATTTGTTTAATATCCTTGTCCGGAACAGATCCATCCAGAATAATTGTATTCCAATGCTCTTTGTTCTGATGATATCCTGGAATTACTGACGGATACGCAGCACGCCAGAAATCTCTCCATCTAAAATCAGTCTTTACATTCAAGCAAATCTTTTCGTCTTTTTCATAAATCCACAAAAATATCTTTTTACTTGGCTTTACACGGATTACTTGCCATCGTTGGTCTTTGAAGGGTCTGTCTTCATAGCTGTCCTGAAAAGTCAGACCATAGGTAACTGCTTCCTCTCTTGTTTTCATCTTATCTCACCACTCTTTTTTTGTTTACTCTAAGCATAAAGTATATTTTCCAAAATGAACACCCCTTGGAGCAAAATTTGTCACCTATTAGAAATGTGCACCGCAAGGCGCACAGTAACAAAAACAGGAACAATCTCTGCTCCTGTTTTTGTTAACCATATTATATTCTTACAGCATAGCTCCAAAATCTGTTACAATTGCCTGTCCTGTAATCGCCTTTGATTCATCACTTGCAAAGAACAAAATTACATTTGCTACGTCTTCGGCTGTACAAGATGGTGTTCTAAGATTACTATGTGTTGACATCGCACCAATCATATCCGGATCAAGTGCTGCCGGATTTGTTCCTGCTGTCATTGGTGTAATAATATTTCCCGGGCAGATTGCATTACAACGAATACCTGTTGCCTGGAAACGAAGTGCTGTATGCTTTGTCACACCTACGATTGCTGCTTTTGATGCTACATAAGCAGCTCCTCCGCATCCCTTTACTCCGGCAATAGAAGCAACATTTACGATGGATGCTCCTGCCTGCATCTTCTGTGCTGCTGCACGCATGCAGCGCATAGTTCCTTTTTCATTCGTCTCTACGATACGATCAAGATCTTCGTCTGAGAATCGATCGATTGGTTTCAGTCCTTCCTCAAGGATTCCTGCGTTATTCACAAGAATGTCTACCTTGCCATATTTCTCGATCACAAGATCCATCAGTCGCTCCGGATCCCCTTTCTTCGAGATATCTGTTGAAACAGCATAAACTTCTCCGCCTGCTGCCTTAATCTCTTCTGCTACTTTCTCCAATGCAGCCTCTCTTCTTGCTGTGATAACAACAGTTGCGCCTTCTTTAGCGAACATTTTTGCTGTTGCTTCTCCAACTCCTGAGTTACCTCCTGTAATAATAGCCACTTTACCTTTCAAACGATCCATTTCAAAGATCCTCCTTTGTTGTTATAGGTAAAATTATACAATTTTTCTTTCTGTTTTTCAATCTTTTTATATATATTCTATATTTTTCATTGAGTGTATAGTTACCAATTATATAAAATCATATTTCTAATTCGTCCGTCTCCCATAATTTTCCTTCTTTATAATGCTTCCTGCAAAGCGCTACATAACTTTCATTTGCCCCAAGCATAACCTGAGCACCTTCCCGCACAATTTTCCCATTTGCATATCTGGTGTTGCACTGTGCACGTTTTCCACACCAGCAAACAGTCGGCACCTCCTCGATAACATCTGCAATCTCCATCAGTCGTCTGGAACCTGGGAATAAGTGACTCAAAAAATCGGTCCGCAATCCATAACAAAGAACCGGTATGTTGTAAAAATCAACGATGTCCGATAATTTGTCAATTTCTTCCACTGAAAGGAACTGCGCTTCATCTACAAGAACTGCATCCACCTTCTTTTCATGATACAGATATTCCGTATTGTCCACATCCCAGGTATCCGAAATTTCGTTTAAAAAATCATCTACATATTCCGCCGGAGCAGATAATCCGATACGGGATTGAATCTCACGTTCTCCATCCCGGTTGTCCACTTTTGGTTTCAACAATACTGCATACTGTCCCCGTTCTTCATAGTTGTAACGAACCATTAAAATATTTGCGGATTTTGAACTCCCCATTGCTCCATATCTGAAATATAATTTTGCCACTTTTTCTTAACCTCTTTGTCTTTCCTTTTACTTTGTATCCGTTTTCATTGAGAGAATCATGTCTTCATAACTTACTAACGTTACATTTCCCATTCTTTCTGCTTCTTCCATACACCCTTTTGTAAACCCTGTCTTTGAAAAAAGAAAATAATGCATCTTCGTATAATGAAATCCCCCGCTGCGCTCTATCAAAGTCTCCAATATATCCAGATCCACATTTTCATTTCTCCACTTACACTCCGCAAAGATTGCCGCGTTGCTGTCCTGTTCGCCCATGATGTCAATTTCTGTCTGACGTCTATGTCTTGGGTCATTCCCCCACCAACGTCCCAATGACATAAATTCGATCGGCATATTTCCCTGTAAAAGCTGTTTCCATAAATATTGAACACATATTTCTTCAAATATTCGTCCCATATAATCACTAAGCTGCACTTCTATCCGCTTATATACCAGATCCGTCGCTCCTCGTGCAATAATTGAACTATTCTCCAATACAAACCGATACCAGAAATAAAACATATTGTCTTCTATAGAATAAATCGTTTTCTTTGAAGCTTTTTCCCCGTAAGGAGTCTCACGTTTAATGATTCCCAGGTTGATCAAACTTTTAATGTATCCCGAACATACAGCAGTACTTTCTCCTACTTTCGTTGAAATTTCTGACATTCTGGAATAACCGGTTGCAATCGCCGTGATAATTGCGTTGTAAATAGCCGGTTCCCTCACCTCTTGTTTTAAGAGATTTACAGGTTCTTCATACAAAAAGGACATGGGATTCAAATACGTGTTTTTAATATTCTCCTCAACACTCAACTTATCATTCATCTGAAGTAAATACTGCGGTGTTCCTCCAACAATTCCGTATACTAAAGCCTTGTCTTCATCTGACAGATTTTTTTAATAAGTACAACATTCCTCAAAATCAAACGGTGTGATTTTCATTTGTGCTGTTCTTCTTCCATAAAGTGGTGATTTATATGCAAGCACCTGATCTTCCATATATGACATAGATGAGCCGCATAAAATCAGCATCAATTTCGATACATCTTTATATTTGTCAATTAGCATCTGTAATGTAGAAGCCAGACTTTTCGATGCTCTCGCAACATAAGGATATTCATCAATGACCAATATGACCCGTTCCTTTTCTGCCAGCTTAAATGTATACTCCAAAGCTGCCTGATAAGACGAAAAATAGGTTTCTGCCTGAATGCCGCTGCTAAATTCAATAATACTTTTACTCAAATTTTCAAGATTCTGTTTCTCATTACTTTCTACGCCCATAAAGTAGATTGACTTTTTATCATCGATGAAATGATTGATCAATGCTGTTTTTCCTACTCGACGTCGTCCATATATAACTGCAAATTCAAACTTGTCTGATTTATATAACATTTCTAACGCATTCAACTCACTATCTCTTCCTATGAACATACTAATCCCTCCATTTTTATATGCCCACTATAATACGATTTCACAAGAAAGCAGTTATGGGGAACTCGAAGTTGCTGCCGCTTTTCATAAGAGTGTGTATAATATGATATCTTTGGAAGACCTTTAGGGACGGGGATCAGGAGCCGTCCCTGAAAGTCTTACTGACGTTCTTTAATTTCTTCCTGTTTTTTATCAATATCCTTTTCAACATTTAAAAAGATCAATAAAATCACTAGTATTACTGCTGTGATTACTTCAAGACCTACATATCCAAATGTAATAACATTTTTAACGGCTTCATTTTGAATTGCAGCTACCGTCACACCATTTACAAGCTCAGGTGCCACATAACCATTTCTTGCCAACAATCCGTTAAATGCTCCTGTACAGACACCTACCATTGCTATTGCAATAATGTTGTAGACAGACATTGCCAGTCCATCACTTCGAAATCCCGTCTTCCATTCCATATGATCCAGAACATCTGCAAACAGTGCCATAAATACATAAGAGCAAGGAAGTCCGCCGATATTTTTAATAAACTGTCCAATCAGCATAATTGTCATATTCGTCGGATGCATCCAACAGATCATGCCACCTGCTGCATATAAAATAAATCCGGCTAAGGTCACATTTCTTTTTCCGAATCTTCTTGCAAGAGGCCACACTGCAAAAATACCGATTCCCATTGGAATTCCTCCTATAACAGAAATCATTGTCTGCGTAAATCCATCATTGTAACTTCCCAACACATAATTGCAGAAATATACCAGACTAATATTTCTGATACTGCTTCCCATTGTATAAATCAGAAAATAGAAATAGATGAGAAGCATGTATTTGTCCGTAAAAATGGCCCTGATCTGCTTTTTAAATGGCACGGTATTTTTTTCGTTACTTTGTTGATTTTCAAGCGTAACTCTCTCTTTTGTAAAAAAATACTCCAATAATGTCAATGGAAGAACGATAATCGACAGAACACTCATAGGTGTGATCCATTTTCCCTTATCCGCTCCTATCATAGGCATGATGACCATCGGAAATACCAGTGCCACAAGAATTCCCGACATCATAACCTGCGCAATCTGATTCATTACGCTTAGGCTTCCTCTTTGTTTACTGTCTCGAATAGAAAGCGGTACCATCAGATTATGGCTCATATTAAAAATCGTATAAGCAAATGCATAGAACAGATTATAACTTAACATGACCCATATAACCTGTACCGCTTCTGATGCATTCGGTACAGTAAATAATAAAATGCCGGCAATTGTAAGCAGCGGAGCAGATAGGAGCAGCCATGGACGGGCTTTGCCTTCCGGAGTATGCGTGTGGTCTATCGCATACCCAATAGCAACATTTGTAATCGCATCTAATATCTTAGAAATAATAGGAAAGATTACAAGAAATGCTCCGCCCCACACTTTTGTTAGTTTCAGGACATCCGTGTAATACACATTTAAATAAGTTCCCAATACCACGTTTAACAACAATGCGCCCGTAGGCCCGAGTAAATATCCTAACCATTTTTCAGCTTTTCCTACATCCGAAATATGAACCTTGCTTTGTATTAATTTATTTGTCCAGAATTTTTGATTCTTCATACCTCTCTTCCTTTCCTATTTATCTTATAGTAAGTAAATTCTATCTTGATACTTCTTACATTTCTTATATAATCGTATTTTTTCTGATATAATCGTATTGTATAACGTGAAGCAAGTCAAAAAATGCAGTAGGAACTGCTACCCAAAAACTATAAAAATAGAAAACAAGTCAAAGATTGGAATAGGAATCATTACCTAAGAACTGTAAAACTGCGAAAATTATATAAAAAGAGGTCATTCTTCCCAGATAAGGAAGTCTTGACCTCAACGTTTTCTAATCTGCGAGCAGTCTATCAAGCAACATCTGCCTATTGTTTATGAACATTTCCGTTATTTGATAACTCTCTGTTTCTTCATATTCGCATAAATGAATTCGCCCATTATCAAAACAATATCATTTTTCCATTTACACTCTGCAAATATTGCCGAATTACTATCCTGCTCCCCCATAATATCAATTTCCGTCTGACTTCTCTTTCTGGGATCATTTCCCCACCAACGTCCAAGCGATATAAATTCTATCGGCATATTTTCCAGAACAAAGCGATACCAAAAATAGAACATATTATCCTCAATGGAATAAATTGTCTTTTTTGAAGTTTTTTCACCATATGGAGTTTCTCTTTTAATAATTCCAAGATTAATCAGATTCTTAATATATGCTGTACAAGTAGTGGTACTCTCTCCTACTTTTGTAGCTATCTCTGACATTCTCGAAGCTCCTGTTGCGATTGCCGTAATAATTGCATTATAAATTACTGGTTCTCTTACTTCTTGCTTTAAAAGACTTACCGGCTCCTCATACAAAAAGAGGTTGGATTCAAATAAGTATTTTTTATATTTTCTTCCACACTTAACTTATCACTCATCTGAAGTAAATATTGTGGTGTTCCTCCTGCAATTCATCTCCCACCTTGCTGCAATTGCTTCCCTGGAGCGCCTTCATATCCTGGCATAAGAAAAGAGCGGAGAATCTTCAAGCTCTTCCGCTCTACACACAAGCTTATATGTTATCCTTCTCACTTTTATTTACTCTTCTGATCAGCCAAATACTCTTCCATCTTCTCCTCCATAAATGGAGTCCACCATTCCAGATATCCCGCCTGTGTCGGATGTATCTTATCTGCCATGTAAAGGGAGCATTCTTCATCTGTCAGCTCATTAAACTCTGCATCATTCCACAGATCAATCACTCCAATCCCCCATTTTTTCTGAATCTGCAATAACAATTGGACCATTTCTTCATATTCTGCACTGTCATATCGGGGATTCGTATAGAACATAACCGGGCAATCCCATGTTTCCTTTGCATAGCATATAATATATTCTATCGCACCGGATACTGTTTCTGTATCAAATGAATCTAACTCTTTTGACTCCCCAATCATTCCCAATTCTTTCTTCTGGCTCGCATCATTGGTCGAAAGCTGACAGATAAATAAATCTGCCTGCGCTTCTTTTATTTTCTTCAATCTGCTGATATAAGAATTAGCTCCGTTATCTACTAATGTAGTTCCTGATACAGCTTCCTTCACTACTTCAGCCTGATTGCGTTTTCCTATATAATCTGCAAATGATACTCCCTTTGCAGATGCTCCATAAGTAACTGATGAACCAAGAAAAATAATTTTCTTTCCCTGAAGTTCATCGTGAACATTTTCTTCTGTCTGATTCAGTGCATATTTTTCATCATTTCCAGGCAGCTTTGACATTTTTATATCATGCAGTTTTGCAAATGGTCCCCATCCCCACTGCATACCGGAAAATGCAATCCAGCCAATTTGTAAAATCAGTAAAACCGCTATTATAATTAAAATAATCTTCTTGTTAATTTTCTTCTTATTCTTTTGCATTTTCTTTTCTCTCTCCCCTTTCTTCTTTATGGTCTCCACTCCTCTTTCCACTCAATCGTCGGATACTCTCCATCCAGATTCAGTGGCAGCCAGACATAGTCTGCAATAGAAGTATTCGCATTTCCAAGAAATGGGGCATCCATTGCAACTTTATAGTCTGCTTCTGTTGGGTGGATTTCTGAATTATACTGGAAAGTAATCACACGTTCCAGACTTTCATATTTTGCTTTCGTTACCACGTATTCCGGTACCCAGCGGTCTGCCATCACAAGATACAGATCTTCTCGTTCAGGATCATGGAACACATAAGAGATCTGGCTATTGAACGACGCACTACTCGAATCATCCCTATGCGGATTTCCCAATACCTCATAGGGACCAAGCGGAGTATCACTTACCGCGATCTCGCTTGGATTTGGTATATATCCGATCATTCCACTGGTAAAGAGATAATGTTTCTCTTTATACACAAAGTGTGTACATCCTTCTCTTGTATATGGTGGTTTCAGACCTGTAAACATATCCAGATGCTCTCCCTGTACATCCAGAAAATCTTCTGTCAGCCCTGTTGAAATCACGCCTGCATGATCGTGTTCAAAATACAAGTATCCATTTCCATTCTCATCCTGCCACAAATCAAAGTCTCCCACTGACGTATCAAACGGATGAAAATGATCTTTCTCCATCTTATATGGTCCAAGCAGATTTTCTGAAGTCATAATAAGAAAATATCCATCTTCCTCGCTCAGCTTGACCCAGCAGACATATTTCTGCGTTTTCTTATTATACAGAATATGTGGACGGTCTACATGTTTTGATGGGTGAAGACTGGATCCCTTATCTTCTATATCCGGTTGGATTACCAGACCTTCATCCTTCCAGTTGACCAGATCTTTGGAAGAATAAAAACGGATTCCCCAGGTCCAGATTTCATCTTTCCCGGTTGTGAACTCTTTATTCTCTCCATACCAATAGTAAGTTCCGTTCTCATAGATCATTCCGGCTCCATGTGCCTGAATCCGCTTTCCTTCTGTGTCCAGCATTATTTCTCCTGGATAAATCATTTTCTTTTCACTCATTTTCAATACCATTTTTCATTCTGTCAGATACATTCTGTTCCTAACGGCAGCATTCCCTTTCCATCTTATTCTTTTATGCCTGAATCTAATCCTGCTTTTACTTCAAACCATCCATTTCCAAGTTCTTTTTCTGTTCCATCTGGCAGCTTTAAGCATGCGGATGTATTTGCCGGAATCCGTCCGGAAATCTTTACTTGATTTTTATTCTTTTCCCATCTTAACTCAATGTTTCCATTTACACTGTGATAGGTTCCTTCTGCCCACTTAAACGGACAGTCATACTCCGGTGCGATCAGTATCTTATCATACCCAATTCCTGTATTCTGAATACCAAGAACTTTCCGGTATAGGAAATCTCCGACACAGCCAAACGCATAATGATTGAAGGAACAACCTGCCAGTTTCCCGTCCGGTCTTACTGCATCCCAGTTTTCCCAGACTGTTGTTGCCCCCTGTTCTACTTCATAGAGCCAGGACGGGCACTGCTTCTGAAGCAATACTTTCCATGCAGTATCTGCATAGCCATACTGACATAAGATATCAAGAATATGTGGGGTAGCCATAAAACCGGTATCCAATCTGAATCCGTTCTTTACTACAAGTTCATTCAGTCTTTCCGCAAGAAGTGGTTCTTTCTCCGGTGACACCATATGATGTCTCAATGCCAGAATATAATTTCCCTGCATCTCCTGCCCAAGCTTTCCATCCTCTGATACATATTCTTCTTCGAACGCCTGACGGACTCTGTTTGCATAAGCACAGTATTTCTCTGCATTCTCCATATTTCCAACTAATTCAGAAATTTCCGAAAACATATCTGCATCTGCTGCCAGCAGACTGCTTCCAACATAATTCATTGTAAGAAATGCTGAAGCCGGTCCATCGGTAAATCCCTCTTCATTCACAACACTTGGAATAATCCAGTCTCCAAAATGAAATCCTGTATTGATCAGATAACGCTGGTTTTCAAGACTTCTTTCATCACAATTCTGTTCTGTCTGTGATCCCCCATAAGGAACTGCTTCACTTGGCAGTTCATGTGCAGCACGCTCCATGGACTGCATCCATTCCTCCATCGCCTCGTAATTTGCCTGAAGAACTTCTTTGTCTCCGTAGAGCTGGTACAACTGAAGTGGCAGTGTCAGTATGACATCCCCCCAGCCAAGAGAACCTGTATCCCCCTGCTGTACATAATTTCTGATCTGTGGTACTGTTCCCAGCACATATCCATTTTCCAGCTGATCCAGGCGAATACTGCGGAGCCAGTCTTCGTAAAAGGCTGTCATATTCTGATTATACAATGCTGTTGCCCCATAGACCACTACATCTCCTGTCCATCCTGCTTTTTCTCTTGTCGGACAATCTGTCGGAATCGTAATGTTATTCGAACGCTGGCTCCAGTAAATATTACTCTGCAGCTGATTGATCTGCTCATCCGAGCATTGGAAATTTCCTGTTACTTCATTTTCTGTACTGATTGCAAGAGCTGTGAAATCTTCTTTCTTCCAATCTGCTCCACCAGTCACGCGCACATAGCGGAATCCATGATATGTAAAATGTGGCTCAAAAATTTCTTCCCGCTTCTCTCCGCAAATATAAATATCCTCTTGTGCCCTGCTTGTTCCGGCAAAAACATAGAAGAAGTTCCCCTGACCGTCAAGCATTTCTCCATGTTCGAATTTCACTTCTGTGCCGATTTCTTCCTGAATCTTTACCCGGATGGTTCCTGCAAGGTTCTGTCCAAAATCAACCACTGTTTCGCCATTTGGTGTAACAAATACGCTCTGTGCAGGAACTTCTTCAAATACCTTTGCCAGTGGACTGATCTGCGCTTCCGGTATTGGATTTTCCATTGTATGTGTTCTCACCTGAAGCCACTTTTTATCATCATACTCTATCTCGGATGGCTCCCCGTCATATCTTCTTGCATCATAGGTTTCACCTAAGAATAAATCCGCACTTCGTACCGGTCCATCGAAGGAATATTTCCAGTTTTCATCGGAACAGATGACTTGTTTTTTACCATTTTCATCTATCATCTCCAACTGTAGCAATGCTCCCGGAACTTCTCCATATTCACATCCGTGTCCAAGCGCAATCTTTCCTTTATACCATCCGTCCGCAACAGTCACAGAAATTGCATTTTCTCCGTTTTGTACCAATTCGTCCACATTGTAGACCTGATACTTCAACCTTCTGTCGTATGCTGTAAATCCTGGATTTAATCGGCTGTCCGTCACTGACTTTCCATTGATCTTCACTTCATAAATACCATGTGAGGTCACATACAGACGGGCTCGTTTCACTAGTTTGTCTGCCCGAAAAACACGGCGCATCTGTACTGCCGGATCATAAGGTTCCATCGGCAAAGCCTCCCAGATATCCTCTTCTGTTTTCATTGCACTCATATCTCCGTGCATCATTGCTTCTGTAATCTTTTGCCACTCTTTTTTCGCTTCAAGCAGAGGATTCTGTGGTAATTGCGGCAATGGCTCCGGCTCCATCCACTTTGCTTTCCAGTCAGAATGATCAAAAAATGCAGTTTCAAAATAATTCTCTCCACTTTGAAGCATTTCCCCTGTATTTGTCCACACAGTAATCTGATAATGATATACGGATGTTGATTTTAACTTTTCTCCCTGATAAGAAATATCTGTAGTATCAGGGGTCTCCTGAACACCACTATCCCATACAATTACATTCTCTTCATTTCTGACAATCATTTGCCAGGCTTTCTGAAAAACATTGTTTTTTTCTGCAACAATCTCCCATGAAAATCTTGGGTGTTGACAATCAATCGAAATCGAATTTTTTACAAATTCACAAGTTATATTCTGAATAAACATAAATTTCCTCCCACTTATTCTCTAAAATCATATAAATTACTCTGGTTACTATAAATATCAGCTTACCATGAGTATAAAATATCATACGTCCAGCTATTGATTATTGTAATATCAGTTCAATTATTGTAAAATCATATATGTTGGATATTTCAGTATTTAAATTCCTTTTACATCAAATTCATTTTTCGGAGGTTATTTATGATCAAGGATATTAAGTCATTTTGCAGATTATTTTATGAATCCACCTTTCTCCCAATCAATTGCTATGATTATGCGTCGGATCAAAGTTATACTTATCCTGAAGATGCCGGGTTTGATATTATTGTAAATAATCCTTCTCCAGATTTTTTAAATTTCAAAAAGAATCCGGACTACTTTGTTTCTGATTCTTTTACTTATTATGGTTACGTCGAATCATCCGGACGCGATTATTGTCTTATTGTCGGACCTGTCTTCAGTACACCGGTAACAGAATCTGATACGCACAATTTTATGAAGGAATGGACCATTGATGCTTCCTTTCATTCCCGCGTCTCACATTTTTTACAAAGCATTCCACCGCAATCACTCTATTCTTTTTTGAATGTTCTTGCTTATTTACACTTCTGCATCAATGATGAAGTAATCTCTGTCAGTGAGCATTTCCAATTGGAAAGATTGAGCCAGACAGATAAGATATCCAGTGTTTACACAGAAAAAATCATGGAGCTCAAAGAAAATCAAAAATATCATAATACATATTTTTACGAAAAAGAAATGATGAAATATGTCCAGAACGGAGATATCAAACGATTGAAAGAACTTCTCAACAGCTCGCAGAATCTTGTGGAGGGGATTGTCGCGGGCAATGCGCTCAGACAAAAGAAAAACATTTTCATTACAATTGCAACACTCACTACACGTGCAGCCATTCAGGGTGGAATGAATCTGGAAGAAGCCTATCAGCTGGCCGATGTCTATATCCAGGATTGTGAGCATTCACAGAATCTCACTTATATTGAAAATCTCAATTATTCCATGCTGATTGATTTTGCAGAGCGTGTTGCAAAAGGGAAAATTCCAGGTGGAATGTCCAAAGAAATTTTTGATTGTGTCCAGTTCATCTCCCGTCATGTAAATGAACCGATCCAGGTTGGTGATGTCATGGAACATATCGGGAAAAGCCGCTCCTATCTTACAAAAAAATTTAAAAAGGAACTCGGCTTTGATATCAGCAGTTTTATCATGCGCTGCAAGTTAGAAGAGTCCAAAAGTCTGCTTACCTTTACAGAAAAAAGCCTGAGTGAAATCAGCAGTTACCTCTGCTTCTCCTCTCAGGCTTATTTTCAGAATGTATTTAAAAAGAAGTACGGAATTACTCCTACCCAATACAGAAAACAGACACAGCAGATCACTTAGTCCGTTACTGTTTCCTGCTTTCTTTTCGCGACCTCTTCTCTCATCTGAGGCAGCTTTTTCTCAAGATCAAACTGACTCACAAGAACAAACATAACCACAAATGCAATTAACGGGATAATGAAGGAAAATCCATAGATTGCCATCTTCGTTGCTTCCGGCGCAACAGAAAGGGTAGCATCATATCCTACTGCTGCAAGCATCCATCCAATCAGCGATCCTCCAACTCCGCTTCCTACCTTTCCTCCAAAACTGGAAGCACTGTTGGAGCACGCAACCATTTTCACACCATATTTATATTCATTGAAATCAATTGCCATTGTCGTCATAACTCCAACCAGACACATCATAGGAATGGTTGCAAACGTTGTAAAGCATCCAAGAACCATATATGCAGTGAAATTATTATGTAAGAAAATCATCAGCACATTGGAAATAATACCGATTCCGAAACTAAACTTCAATGTTCCAACAACTCCAAGTTTCTTGATCATCACACCTACAAGGGCAAATCCAAGGAATGTAGGAATCAATCCAACTCCTCCAAGTAATCCTACCAGATTATCATTTCCAAAAATCCATTTGCAATAATAAGTTCCCGCAGCTGCTGTTGTTCCGTAGAGGATACAAGCCAGAAGATTTACAATAAGAACGATCACCCAATATTTATTATGAAATAATTTTGTAATCGCCTCTCTGAAAGGAATCGCTTCTTCCTCTTCTTCAACTTTTTCGGCCACTGTACCTGATTCCGTAGCCGTTTCTCTACTTGTCAGATAAGCAATACCAAAAGCTAAAATAATGAATAATCCAATAATCACGCCAAATTTAATCCATGCACTCTGTGTTCCTCCCAATGCATTTGTAATTGGAATGATCAGAATTGCCATAATAAATCCTGCCACATAGCCGGCTCCTGCTCTCCATGTACCCATAATTCCACGTTCTTCCTGACTGTTTGTACGGACAGCCATCAAAGAGCCATATGGAATAGCTACTGCTGTATAAAGCACTGCTGATAGTAAAATATTGGTTACGAGTGCATAAGCAATCTGAAGTGTTCCGGATGTCTTTGGTACAGTAAACATCAATACAAGCATAATACCGGCCGGTATACCAGCCTTTAAAAGCCATGGTCTGTATTTTTCCTTACCTGGTTTCGTATGATCTACAATATTTCCCATGATCAGATCTGTAAATGCATCAATAATCTTACTGATCAACAATACAGTTGCAATCGCCCCTGCTGCCAGACCAACTTTGTCTGTATAAAAATAAGTCAGCTGTCCAATAATTGTTGAGATTGCATTCAGTGAAAATTGTCCTAATGAATCTCCAAGATAATCCTTTGTCCTCATAACTTTCTGGACACCGAACTTATCTTTCCCCAACGGTTTCTTTGCCATTTTCTCTTCCTTCTTTCTACTTTTATTGTGCTTATAAAATATCACGTTCCACATTCTTTTTATTGTAAAATCATTCCATTTATTGTAATATCATACATTCATTCATCAAATTTGAGTTTAAAATGTGCTGTCTGCTTTTCACCAGTCCGCAGCCGGTATTTTTCATGTAATGAGAGCATTCCCGGAAGATCCCCTCCTACACCACACATTGCGCCGTCAACATTTAATGTTGTCACCCATTCTTTTTTCAACAAATGACTATGTGTGGCATCTTCCAGTGCTCTCTGAGAGTAATGCCATGCACTAAAAAGCATTCCACCAGGATTAAGATTAATGATTGAAAGTCTTTTTCTATCCTTAGAAATTAATTCTAATTTTTTCACATCACATCTCGTTCCATTTTCCTGCGGACGCATATACTTGTGCTCTAATTCTTTCACACTCATGGAATAATGATCGAACAATGCAGCTGTTTTTCTGTCCGGATAACATTCCCATGGACCTCTTCCATACCAACTGATCTCATCAAAACTATCTGGCATCGTAATTGTCATTCCGATCCGGACAAAATCAATCTTTTTTGAAATGCCTGCCATCCTGATTTCTACTTCTCCATCCAAACCAAACAGATACTCTATGACAAGGGCTTTACAGAGTGGATGTCTCCAATAGGTTCTGATCTTTGTCTTTTCTTCTGTCTGTTCAATTGTATGTTTTACATATCGAAGCTTTTCTTCTGCCATCTGCCACTTCTTTACAGGCATAGAATTCAACATCGCCGGAACAAAATGTGCCGTATCAATATCATTATCTGTCATAGCTCTTGAAAAATTGGGACGCATTGGTGCAAGAAACAGTTCTTCTCCGTTGATTTGCGCAGAACAGATCAGTCCATCCTTTATTTTATACAAGAAATGGTTCCCGCTGATTTTAATCTCCTGTTCAGTTTCTACTACAGATAAATTCCTTCTTTGAGTAATATTTTCTGTATTTTCACTCTTTTTTCTTACCTTCTCTTTTATTACATTTTTCAAAATTATCTGATCATATGCAACGACATCTCCTTTTCTGGCCCATTTTGTATCGTTTTTCAATTTCCACCAAAATGTAATTGTATCCGCACCTTCCATTTTATCTTGTATAGTCACCACTTTTGATGTCTTCGGACTGATCAGATCCAGCAATTCATGGGAGATTTCTCCCTGTGACAGAAGTGTTCCGTCTTCTTTTGCCTCCCAGTGTAATTCATAATTTTGTAAGCCGTTAAACATCTGCTTATTGTAGATTCGAAAAGACTTTTCCTGCATACTTTCAACAGCTATTGAAAGCATCTGATAACATTTTCTCACTTCATATGCTGCCGGATGGAGTGTCCGGTCTGCCGCCACAATTCCATTTGCACAGAATGCTCCATCATTTCCTTTTGCATTTTTCTTTCGGAATCCATACGGGCTATACGCTTCATCAAAATCACTTCCATACAGCCACTGATCTGTATCATCTTTTCTCTTGTGGATTGCCTGATCGACAAAATCCCAGATAAATCCTCCGCACATATGCGGATATTGCTCAAATGCATCTGTATATTCTTTGAAATTTCCGAGACTGTTTCCCATGCAATGGGCATATTCACACAAAATAACCGGCATCTTTTCATACATCTGACAATCGATATCTTTATCATCTGCTGCCAAACTGTTTGCTATAAATGCAGTCCAGTTTTTAATCTTCTGCTTTTTGCAAAGTTTTTCAAATTCTACCTCATCCGGATACATTCGGCTCAAAAGATCTGTACACCTTTTATCGTACATTCCTTCATAATGGAAAATCCTTGTATCATCCAGCTTTTCAGCACTTTGACGCATTCTCACAAAATTCTCGCCCTTGCCGGCTTCATTTCCAAGGCTCCAGAAGAGAATCGACGGATGATTCCGGTCACGCAGGATCATTCGCTCCACACGGTCAATACACGCCTTCGTCCACCGCTCATCACTTGTCGGGAGAATCCTCCTTACTCCATGAGATTCCAGATCTGTCTCATCCATCAGAAGGATTCCATATTCATCACACAGTTCGTAAAAATATGGATCATTCGGATAATGACTGGTGCGAACTGCATTGATATTTAATTGTTTTAAAATCTTTATATCCTGCAAATGTCGTTCTTTTGGAACGGCCCAACCATGATCCGGGTCAAAATCATGCCGGTTTACTCCATGTATGATAAGCCTTTTTCCATTTAATTTTAATATATTTCCAACAACTTCAACCTTACGGAATCCAAAACGGAAAGATTTATAATACGTTTTCCCATTTATCTTCCATTCAAGCAGAATGGTATAAAGATTGGGCTGCTCATGGTTCCATTTCAAGGGATTTTTTACGAGATGGTGAAACTGGATTTCTGTCGTCTTTCCCTCTTTCTGATTTAATGTATCAAATGAGAGTTCCTTCTCTCCAAGCACTTCGTTTCTTTCAGGAATACTTGCTTTCACATGGATTTTTTCCTGATAAGATTCCTGGTTTGTTATTCCTGTTCTATCCTCTGGCTCATCCCAGCATTTTAACTGCAGGAAAAGTACTGTTTGTGCATCACTGTATTTTTCATCCAGATCTGCCCGCATATAAAAATCGCGGATCGTCACTTTCGGTTCTGCATACAGATATACTTCTCTGTAAATTCCACCGAAGAACCACATATCCTGATCTTCCAGATAAGTCCCATCTGAATATCTCCAGACAACTGCTGTTACCTGATTTTCACCATTTTCTATATAATCTGTGATATCAAATTCATGCGGAGTCATGGATCCTTGTGAGTACCCAACATATTTTCCATTGACATACACTTCAAGAGCCGCCTTTACCGCTCCAAAATGAAGAAAGATTTCCTGTTCTTTAAAGTGTTCCGGCACTGTAAATGTACGCCGGTAAATTCCATATTCCTGTAATTCATGACTGATCTGCGGAATGTGCTTTTTCTTCGTATTGATTGCCTGTGGATAGGAAGAACTGTAGTAATACGGTTTCCCATATCCTTCTAACTGCCAGACACTCGGAACAGTGATTGTATTCCATTTTGTATCATCGAGTTGTTTCTCTGCGAAGTTTTCCGGAAGTTCTGTCCCCATCTGGTAATAGAACTTCCATTCTCCGTTCAAAGAATATTTTGTTTTTGCTTCTTTCTTTTTGCAGGCATCCTCTTTATTATCATAAGTAAATGCAATTGCATGTCCTTTTTCTTTATTCTCACCTA